>ENA-UOTZ01001267-UOTZ01001267.1-compost-metagenome-genome-assembly--contig:-NODE-1267-length-18064-cov-18.342859_pt1 | contig 18064 bp, 10 predicted proteins | sample MGYA00238144_ERZ746983 | MGnify/ENA primary metagenome ERZ746983 (study PRJEB28759, sample SAMN06268863) | compost metagenome | isolation source: single cell | place: USA: California, Emeryville, Joint...
ATCTCAGGATTCTTCTTCCCACAAGGATTTTTAACCGGTGTCCTGCAAACACATGCAAGAAAGCACTCTGAGGCTATCGATACCTTGAACTTCGCGTTTAAAGTCCTTGAACAAGACCAAGAGAATATCAATAATCGTCCAATGGTAATTCTCTACAAGTTTATGAGTAGTCGCTTATCTCCGCTCGCTTGTAGGATGGTGTTTATGTGTATGGGCTTTACCTCGAAGGAGCAAGCTGGGATCGAAAGAAGAAGACCATGATTGACCAAATACCGGTAAGATCATCAGCTGGTTGAACTAAAAGTCTTATCTCTCTTTTATTAGGGTGAGATGCACTGCTACATGCCAGTTATCTATTTCAATCCCGTGAAAAACTATGAACGACGACCACAGGATTATGAGTAATCTTTTTACATTTACTCTCAGCTATAATAAAACTTTTAGATGCCCTGTTTACAAAACATCTGTAAGAGCAGGTACTCTCTCAACGACTGGACATTCGACAAACTTCATCGTCGCTGTGGTAAATGAAAAATTTAAGTTATAGGATAGCTAACAAACTATTCGTAGGACTTACCAACCCAACAACAAGATTTCCCACCAGAAACATGGGTTCTAAGAGGAGCTGCCCTTCTTTGCCAACTGAATGATTAAAAAGAGTTTTGTGCAAGGATTAATTACATTGCAGTTTCTCCGTCTAATTTAGGAACAACCCATAGGAAAAGAATATCTCTAACTTTATTACCATTCAATTTTTTTGTATTTCGCATATTCACATAAGAAAGCGTAGATAACTATCTAATGATGAACTCAAAGCTTCTTATCAGAATTCAATTACAACTGAAAAGAAAATTATCTTTTTGCTCTTTTTGCCGGAAGGGGACCATTGATAGTTTGTGAAGATTAGTTAGCATTAGAGCTGAAACAATCTTCAAAGAATGAATTTTCGCATCTATCTAAGCCCTCTAATTCTTTGTCATGTTTGATCTCTTTCTCGAAAGATACCTAATATAAAGGAAATTTGTGAGAAGAAATTAAATTTTTTAATTCAATAATCAAGATTCTATTCATATATAAAGGTCCATTCACTATGACTTGTACTGTGAGGAAGTAATGAAAGCCTGCAATATTCCTAAGTCAATTACTAAGTTTTTTCCATTCAGTAAGGAACTATTATCTGAACGATATTGAATATATTCTGGTAACAAAACTTTTTAGAGAATTGTTAATATGTGTTTAGAGCTATGAATTGTCAATATATATATAGCATTAATTTCTCAGATAGCACAAGATATTTCATTTCATATACCTGTAATATTCAAATGAGGAAAACGCTTTTATGAACGCAAACTTTCTCTAATTATCGTGATCTCGATTGGATACGATTAAAATGAAAATGTGAAAATTTGAGGAAGAATAACATTTATTATTTACAGAGACCACCACAAAAACCTTTTACATCATAAATAATATCTAATTTCTCTGAAGACTCATAGGCAAGAAACATGACTTAGAAATTTGAAAAATTTTATTTTCGCTCTCGAACGTAACCCTCTAGCAAATTTAAGCCAATGAATCGTACTGTTTTCTCCGTTTAACACTTGCCGCCTTCTCCGTCTCTTGCACAATATCATCAAATTTGACCAACCTAAGGAACGGCAGCGGAAGCAGCATTGTGATGTTCGCAATCAAGATCAATGCCCATAGATTACTGAAATTATTTTCATTAACACCCAGCAAGTACGCCAGCGCACCTCCAAGTTGAGAGGAAAACATCCCTCCTAGGTTTATCGTTGACATTAACAAGGCATACATTGTTCCCTCGAGGTTTTTTGGGCAGATTCTGCAAGCGAGGACCAGCACGGGCATGTAGTTTATCTCTCCAAAGGTTTGGATGATTAGACTGTCTCCAACCGAGAATAGTTTATCGGGGATGCCTAGATAGGTATTCCATCTGTTCACGAGTATAATCTGAGTTGACCCAAGAGTAACACAAATGATTGTAGACCAAAACAAAATTTTTTGGAAAGGCACATTCTTCAAGTACCGGTTGAAGATAAAGACGCCCGAAAGACTTGCAAAAGAGTTGGCAAATTTGAGTTTACCCATGAAATCTGGACTAAACTTGAGTTCATTGGTGTAGAAGTAAAACATCGCGCTAGAACAGGTCGGGGTGATCATGAACAAGAGCAAGAATAGTATGGGACGGAATATGACCGGCTTCTTCACGAATTGCACAACGCGATGCCAGTTAGAGACGCTTTTTCTTCCAGATATATGCAATTCACTATGAAGTTCGGCATCCTCCTCAAACTCTTCCTCCGTGCTTTGATCTCTAGTTTGGGCTGTTTCGATAGAGTTGGTCGTGTTCATATGATTTGTGTCGTCAGGGATATCATGGTACGGCACTCGGTCACTGGGATTGCTTGTTTTGCGTTTCTCAGGCATGAAAACCAAAGTTGTGAATAATATCAGACAAGGGAGGAATCCAGCGATTAAGAACACCGTATACTTGCTAATATATTCAAGCAGGAGTCCTCCGAGGTAGGCCGTTGTAAGGATTCCAAAATATCTGACTCCAAAGAACATTGAGACATTTTTCGAGGCTTCAGCCTGCTTTTGTTCTTCACTTACTAGCGCGTGATCTTGGATATTTTGCGCTGCTTCGACCAAAAGGGCTTCACCAATGACGTTATTAAAGGCAATGCACACTTGAATCAGCATCAGGATCAGAATTCCAAGCCACTTGTTGCGGACCCATGTTGCGAGAGAGACATAAAAGCAGAATTGAAGGATGCTCCAAAGGATGAGGTAGGATTTCCGCCGATATCCGAAGAAGGTGACGTTATCTGAGATTGCTCCCCAAAGCGGCTTTATGATCCACGGGAGAGACGTGAAACAAACGATGAAGGAGACTGCGACAGGGCCAAATCCATAGTCTTCTTTGTAGAGATAATTGGTAGGAAGATCAGAGATTTGATTCATTCCTTGAGATAATGCCACAGAGACAGCTACAATAGTGATGGGGTTCAAACCCATCGACTCATTTAGTTTATTCAGAAAGGAATCAAATAAAGCTTTTCTTCCTCGAGGCTCAAGGAGCTTCTGAGCTTGTTTAACTACCATCAAATAGTAAAGTGAATGTTAAAATTGTTTATCGAGATCTATTTTTATTAGGTTTTAGATTTTAGACTAACGCTTGTTAAATAAGTTCCTTTTGAAAGGTAGAAACGACTACTACCTTTTTTTTTTTGAGATCAGAAAACACTCGGAATTTCAGTTACTGACTCTATCAATTCTGAAATTGTTATCTGAAATTTGCCTGTTTCAAGGCATAATTCCACTGACCAAATCGAAGATGTTTGATAAATAGAAGTAAATGGAAAATATTATCGTAATTAGTCCCAAATTTTGTTGTGAAATTGTGGCACTCCTCTTTTCGGGCTCTTTCCCATCCAAAATGCTCTAATTGGTTCTTTGTTCCTTACGATATTTGAGTCTATTGACTAGGTATTTTTAGCAAAGTTCATAAGTTAAAAAATATGTGTTTGTGAATTCAAAGATTTTTGCCAAAACACCTAAAAAGTACCTAATCAAAAAAAATTAAGTCGTTTTCAAAACAAATTCTCTTGATATCAGAATACAGAACTGAACTCCAGTATTAAAAAATGAGATTCCAGAAACTTGGCTGGAGATCAAGGGATCCATACAACTTTCAGTCAGACATATTTCGAGATCTGTTGGCATGTATGAGTTATAGGTTATAGGTTAGATTTGGATCCAAAAAAGTTAATAGTAACAATGAAAAACCAAAAATGTCGAATATGTAAGAGCGATGTGATATTTAAAAAAAATATTAGTGGCAAAAAATTGCTTGATGATCTGCAAAGATCAGCTTAATCTTTTGTAATAACAATCCTTGGGAGAGAAAAAAAAATGCTTTCTTTTAGCAATAAGCTACTAAACACAATTGTACTATCCAACAATAGTCTTGACAATTTCTTCACCCTAACGAAGGGTAAGCGGATGATCAATAAATAATATTCTTACAGTTTCGACTTTGACTGTGGTTTTTTTGAGATAGCTTTGGAGTTTGCCCTTTGCTGTTTTAATTTGAGGAACAACCCTCTTCTGATGGTACTAAGAAAAAAAAAATTATATTAGCGCATTATGTCTCATAAGTCTTGTTACTCTTTCCAATTCTGTAGGGGTTTTATTTTTCATTGTGCTGTTGATAGCATCAATCATGATATTGGCCTAGCGTTAACGAATATAACAACAGCAAGCATCAAATGCAGTTACCATCTGACGACGAGTGTTCTCCTCGCCGAACAGCGAATCCTGCATCACATCAATATTCATTACAGGTTTATTTTCAGCGAAGACTTTGAGTCGTCTCAGCTCTTCATTATCGAACACTAATGATAATGTGTTGTTATTTCTATCGAAGCGTTAATGATTGTCTCTTACTATCGAAGAATTTGTTTGCATTGATATAGAGAATGTGGCAATCGGTGATCGCGGTAACTTTATTGATTCTGGGAATTTTCCGAATGATCTCGATCTCACCAAACCACCCTCCCGCTTCAACAGTTGATGTATAAACAACTGTTCGGACGGTTTTCTTTACCCTCCATTCTTTTAACCCCTTCAAAATGGTAAATTTAAACCCGTTCATTCCGAGAAATTGTTTTACCACTGGCCACTTATTTGCTTTCTCTAACTCGACGTTAGTCTCAATTGAAGCTTTCCCTTCTTTAACTATGTAGAAAGTCTCAGGTTTGTCTCCTTTCTTGTAAAAAACTACCAAAGGTTGGTTAGTTAGCAAAATATTATCAACTCAAAGGTCAGTTACCATCGCCTTGGTAGAAAAATTTGCCAACTAAATTCGTCGCTATGAGCGCGAGCTTCGATTCGCTGAGATCTTTAAAGAACTTGCAGGTTCTCAGGAAACTTAGGTATTCTTGTTTCTCCTGATTTATGAATTTGAGCATTATGGATTGGTAGTCGGATCTGCCGAGTGTTAATATTGAAGATTTGACTTTGGATATGAGTGTGGCATTTCTGTTTTATTCAGATAAATTAATGAAAGTTAGCATTTGTCACCTCGGAGCAGCAGTTTCCAGAGCTTGGCGACCCACAGCCTCTCCATCTTTGTAAGTGGCGACTTGATTCCCATTGACGTAGACGTCAACCTTGCAAAGAGATTAATATTTCAGTGGGAATAACTTAAATTTACAATTCCTTCGTAGATAATATAAAGACAGTCTCCTGGCTGGCCTTGCTTGCAGACTTGAAAAATAGTTATATATTGGTGTTATTCGAACGTAATTGTACTTATGTCATTCGGGTTGTAATAGGTTACTGAGAGCTTCCCTGCAATTTCATGGTGAATCTGACTAGGGAGGCTTCGGAACATTGCAACGCGACCAATCCAATTTGAAATAAGGATTTTATCATCGTGGGTTCGATCAAAGGGACTATTAAAAAAACACATGATATCTAATCAGAAACGAGGACGAGCTAATTACTTTTTTTCGCAGGCCAATGGCACAATTGACTTGACATCGCTGACTTTCATCGAATACGCTTTTTTGAACTCCTCACGTTGCTTGATCCAATCAGGAAATCCTTTCAGTTCACCGTTTTTCTGGATTATGTGAGTATGGATATGAAAGAATAACGTTACTTGCTCGCTGTTACTTCTCTCCTTCTTTACACATTTTTCAGGAGTTTTCATTCTCGCTTTTTCAGTAATGCTTTGAAGTGCGTACTCCATATGCTTTGACTGAGCAGAAGGAGTTACATTGCTTATGGATTTAGTTCTTGAGGTATTATTCCTTGTATTAGGCCTCGAAATCTTTTTAGCAGTTTCAGATTGAAACAGCGTCCTCTTTAAATGCAAGAATAACTCTTCTTGGGCCGGTGTTTCTAAGCGTTGGCGTATTTTCTCATCAATAGGCTCTTTGATTGGTTCCCCGTGTTTTATGGCATACTCGATGTTTCTTACGAAGGCCATATGCTGGAAAATTCAAAAGATATATTAGTTAGAAAAGTTAAGACATAACCACTTTCCTACCCTTTCAACTTCTGAATCTTCGAGGTTATTAATGCTTACTCCATTAGTTGTTGTTGGCACATCGGACAACGTTGTAAATTTACCTGTCGATTGAGGAGGAAAATGAAAGGCAATGCTGCTATTTTTCTTTTCTGGAGATGGAGTTTGTAGTGGCAGGACATCAGGCTTCGAGTTACGTTTGCTGGAACTCGGGACTGTGATCACACCAGAATTAGCTCTTTGGTGATGAATCCCATTAGCCACTTTTTTTGCACTAATATTTGTAGGTGAATTCAGTGTTGTTGATACTCTGGGAGAGGGGAAAGGGGAGATAAAAGTCTGATGTCTTCTTGGAATTTGAATTTCTCCTGAATTGATTTGCTGTGGAGTAGCTGTACCACTATTAAAAGGCTGCCGCGAGCTGACTTGTGTGGACGTATTTCTCGAGTGAGTACGGCTCCAAGATTTAAATTGCAGCTGCACCGAATCATTGGGTTTATTGGGAGAGCCTACGTATGTATCTGGATCGGGTGTAATGACATATTGTTTCGATTTCTGTCTTTTGCGTTTGTATGTTGTTGTTTCGGTAGGTTTTGGAGGATTAAGCTGAGATAGCATGTATTCTTCGAACCGACTGGGCTTTTCTTCGGTGGCATGAGTTCTCTCATAGACAGTTGAGTAATAAGTTTCTCTTTCTTTGGCAAGTTGGGGTCCGATTTTATCAATAGTGTGATCCACCATCTATTTATATGATAAGTAAGCTCAGCGAGATAGTTGCAATTAATTTTATTAACTTAGAGAGATAGAGATAATAAACAAAGTCTGAATATTAAAAATAATAGAGAATAATTGGTCAAGTTCATTGGTTGCAAATTATGGATGTTTGGTGGATGAGTTATCGATATATAATCTCGTGTATAGGCTTAAGGAGTCTTTATACGTCCTTGAAAAATATGTCGTTCTGTTTGGAATAATACCTGATCATGGTTTGATAGAGATTTCAATATTCTCAGCTTGTTTAAGTAAAGATTGATATTGTTTTGTACCAAATTTCTCAATTGGATCAGTAAGGCTACAATCAAGGGAAGATTGAATGAAAGTATTTTGTTCAGATTGGAGCTAATTCATTTATTCTTTTGAGGATTATAAATAAGAATGAGTCCATCTTTAAGAATGCAATATTATTTTTCTTTGCTTTTCAAAAAGGTTCTCACATCTATGCAAAAATCCTGAATCAAAATCCATAATTTCTATTATCCAAAAATAAAAAGAAAACAAAAATTCTTATAACTTTCAAAAGGCTATTTTACCAAAAATATAGAAAATTTTCCTTAACCTAAATCTTTACCATTATGTTTCTCTTATAGCCGTTATATCGATGCCGAATTTTCGCAGTTTAAAAATACGTCGCGGCTCGAAACTGACCCCTAAAAAAATAGGACTCAGACGAAAATGTAAAAATCATTACAGTATATAAAATTAAAGTGGTTTTCTGAAAGATTCACACCTCTTTGAAGTTTTGCCAAGAAATTTGATTGTCTATAAACTCCCAGTAAATTCCTTTATTCAGATGAAAATGCAATTTCACCGACCCTTAACAAGATGTAAGTATTTGAACAAGAAAAACTGAAATTGCCGAATAACTCAATTTTTATTCCTGCTATTGCTAATATATCATCAAACATGTGCACAATAATTTGTCGTTATTGCAACTTCTTCGGCATAGATCCAGCGAATGAATAATCTCTAATAACCTGATTTAAGAATTTGATATACATCATACATTCTAGAATAGTGATTGAGTTCTCATTCTTGACCTGCAAAATTAGCTAAATAATATTCAACCATGAGAAAGTATACTCCCATTCCTGTTTCAAAGACTTTCATAATTTACTTATGTGTAATGGACGTTTTCCACTTCATGAGTGGTTAATTACCTCTGATGTTAAAACTCGTTGATACGGTAATGTACTATTTTATATCGATCTCATACATTCAGAAAATTTAATAATTCCTTACGTAAAAAATCCCGGATTCGAGACATGAACGACTCAAATGAAAACCTATTCGATGACATTGATAACGCCAAAGTACATTCATCTCGACTGGTAGCCGATGAGAATTGGAAACTTTGCCTCTGGAACAACCCATTATACAAAGATACCTCAACCCAAGATAAATATTCCAACTTTACGATAACTTTCCAAGGGAAAGACTACCATTTCATCAAGTCAATCGTCTGCCAGCTCTGTCGAACACTCAACCGAGCATCTGAAGGCGATCCTGAAATGTCATCGCTTTCGGTGAACAAAAATTATGACCCTCTTCTTTTCCAAAAATGCATGGCCTTGCTTGCTGGCTGTCCTCTCGTCGAAGTCACGAAAGCCGAAAGGATCAGCTTTACTGATATCATCCTTGAACTCGGAATTGACTCTGATGAGTTTCAAAAAAGAATATTTTCCTACTTAGTGTCCTCCATCGACAATGATAATGTCCTTCAAATCGCTGATTTAGGGCTCAGACACTCAAAGCAAGAATTACTCGAACCAGCGCTACAGAATTTGAAAGAAAAATATAACTATCAACCTTTGAAGAACCTCGCAAACGTGTGTCAAATCTCACGTGAAACATTAGAACTCATAATAACAACGCATAATATTGAGAGAGTCTCGGCGAAGCAAGCTGGCCAACAGATAGTCGATACATTTTTAAACGCGTTCCAAGTCCATAACCTTGTGAATGCATACTGCAGAGAAAACTCTCACCTTTTTAAATCTGATGAAGAAAGGGACGCGTTCACCGATAAACTGATTTCATCGCTGGACTTTGAGGAGCAAATCAGCGGAGTTCAAGACACGAAAACCGGTGGGAAGAAAACAATCGCTGAATTTAATAATATAGCAGATTTGTTGACACTCCAACTGGACAAGGTGTTGAAGAAAATTGACTACTTCGAAAAGAACGAAAAGAAAAAAGACTCCGAGATTTCGTTGCTGAAGCAGCGCATCGCGCTCATGGAGTTGGCAATTGAGAAGCAAGAGATAAAAAATTTGAGTGTTTTCGTGGATAGATATAAGAGCGTAACAAAAGGACCAAGCAATTTTGGTTGGGCTCAGACAAACAAAATCGATGTCGTTGCATTTACGGTGAGTAAAAATATAAGACTTACTGGAGTTTCGGTCTATTTGCCTCATACTAATCCAAAAAAGACTATCCCTGAGGCTCAACCATTACAGACTTCGACAATGCCAGACCCGAAACAAAAGGGAAAGAAGGATCTGAAGGATCAAAAGGCAATAAAACAGAGTGTCATGCCTACAAAGCAAGTGCCTATCGATCAGAGCAAGATTGGTCTCCAAAGTCAAATCAATTCGAATGAGCCAACCACGCTAAAGGGAACGATCACAATCATCGAAGGGGACAAACTCGGCGGAATTGTGCTAGCGGAACAAAAATTCGAGGTAGCTTACACTCATGAACCAGGCAAAGGAGATCTGGCTATCCAACGTGTGTCATTTGATCATGTGGTAAAGGTGAAGCCTCATCAATGGTACATCATAGTTCAGAAAGCGTTTGGTCCTCAAACATTCTATGGAGAGGGCGGAATGGATGCTGTCACACAGGGAGACACCTGCTTTGTATTTAAATCAGTGGAAAATATTATCGATAATAATGGAACTGATTCTGCCAAGGGAATGATTCCTCGTCTGTACTATTGTGCTTGAGTGATATCATTGTTTCTTTAAATGATTTTAAGAAAGCCTTATGTATTGTTTGAAATGCGCTGTTGATTTGAGGTAATTTTATACATCTGCTAATACACAGAGAACCAACCACCGAGCAAAATTAAAAAGAACGCTTTCTCGAATCCTGAATTTGCTAATATTGTAAATATCCGATAATCCCTTCATATGCCTTGTGGAAACTATGAATGCCAGTTGTGTATGAGTTAAATGAATGACTCAGATACATCACCTAGCTCCTTTTTGAGAGCGAAAGATTTATATTTTCACTGTAAGTTTTGTTTTCCAATTAGAATCGCTATTTTTATCAAATATAAAATAAATAAAACTGGCATACAATCAACCAGCAGCATTCATGAAACTAGCAGACTTGTTAAAAGACCGAAGCAAGCACTTTAATTCGTCAATTGGTAACTTTTCGAGAGTAAATCGCTCCGAATCAGCTATTGCAACTTTGAAAGACATACACAAAACCTCAAAACATCAACTTGCTTTTGTTGCGCGACCAGTTGAAAATACAGATCTTTTTGATACAAGAGAAGAAAAATCTCAAACGCAACAAGTTATTTCAGAAAATCCTCCAGTGATCGTCTCACGACACGAAGCAATAACCGCAATAGTCAATGATCCAGATAAAAAAGCTCTTGAAAATATGACTGAAAGGAATATTTTTGTAGCCGAGATGATCAAATCTTCAAAATACTCTGATCGTGCAAAAGGCCCGATTTTCGAAGATGGGAAAGTAGTGAGACACTCAGTAGTAGGACCAGTGACCGCGTTTGAGAGACATCAAAAGAGACTCCAAAGAGAACAGATGCAAAAAGATGCAGATGCAGCTTTGACATCAAGGAGAGGCTCGATTCCTTCTCGGAGTATGAGCGCAGGGCATGTTAGTATGAACCATCTTCCAACCATGAGTGGTGCTGCAGCTTCCCAAACGCAAAATATGACAATCACTTTAAAGGGCAGGCAAAAAGACGCCCCAGCTATTCCGAAGATGTCTAAGGAAGAGCTTATGCATGAGATCGATGATATTAAAACCAGGCAAGATAAATTTTACAGTGACATGCGAAACTCGATTAATAAAATGAGTAAAACGGCTCGATTATGTCTTACTAAGGAGGAAAGATGTCTGAAGAAGTTCGAGAAGATGCAATTTCAATGGTCAAATGTAATGGATAAAGCAAACGGTCGGTTGGGACGGTCCGCCTCGCAATCTCTTGTGAATCGAGTTGAAGATCAAAGAGTCAAAAATGAGCAGGTTGAGATGCTTGAGATTATAAAATCGGATGAAGAACGCTATGGCGAGAATGTTTGGAGGATGACCTTGAGGAAGGGATCTGACGCCACTGATAAAAGTATTATACTAAGTAAGAGCCGTCCATCAACAGCTGTACAAGAGAGGCCTTCGAGCTCTGTTGAGGTGATCAGACATCCAAAATTCACTCCTACGCCTTCGAATACATGGAGAACGTCGTTCTTTAGAACCAGTGTGAATGGCTCCACAGAGCGGTCTATCAGGGATTACATGCAAGTGAAGGTCAACAGAGGCTACAAGAAATTGGATGGTTTCAAAGCCTCAGGAGATGGAATAGAATCCCTCATGGTAATTTTTTTTTGCCTTCATTCTTCTTACAATGTTAGCTTCATGGAGAAAATGTATTGAACCTTGAGTTAGAATCAGTGTTCCGAAACGCAGATAAAAATGACTGCTATCCTGTCGTTATTAATCGCATGAAGAAAGGTAATTCTTTTTATGGTTCGGGACCCTTACTTAGATTTTGTGAATATATAGAAAATGGAGAAGAAATTATTCAAGAAAATTATGACAGAAAATATCCATATGCGAATGGGCTCTATCCTCAAACAAGATTCAAAATGCCATAAATCTAGCAATATTATCAATTCAATCTATAAGACAATTTCATTATCATTATAAACTGTCATTAAAGTTCTTTATGAGAATTGTTCATTTTTGGTGAATTTTTTTTTTTTCAATTTTTCGAGATCCTCCTTATTTCGAAACTTCCCAACTATTAATAACAAAGAAGCTCAAACTTTTTTTTATTTAAATCTGGATTATTTTTTAGAAAAAGGCACTCTCGATATCGAAAATTATCTAAATTTTTTATTAGGCGAGGTCTTAAAAAGAATTGCCGAAGTGGCTGTAAACTTCTGCTATCCAATTCCATATTAAAGTGCAATATTCCTATCACATATTTAATTCAATTTTTAATATGCTGATTGAGTTACAAATGCATTTTATTGTTTGTTGCTAATCAACTACGTCATTTAGATGGAGTTTTCAAAGAGAAAATATTGAATGTTTACTCATATTTAAGTTCTTGGTTACCAATTACTCAGATGTGAGATTCAAATGAAAACCTATGAATATTTGATTTCTTACCTCTTTACCTCAAAACTTCATAACACAAATTGAAATGAGACTTTTTTTAATTTTCAATTGCTTTGCTTCATGATAACTTCTACCTTACCGATATTTACCAATAACCAGTCATTACTTGCACAAGACTGTGATAACCCTTTCTCCAGGAATATTTCTTGGATCGGCTGCTTCTCATGAAGCATACAACAACCTCACAGTGTTGGGACTAGCTACCTTTCAAGGTATGATTGTTGTAAGCATCATCAGTCCAGCAAAGCCTATCCTTCGGAGAAAAAGAAAAACTAAATTCAAATTCAAGCTCTGAGCCGGCTTTGAGCTTCGCTTATTTGTTTCTAAGTAAAGGATCTGCAGGCGTCATTCAAGCATAAAAATGCTGATGCGAGGTTCCTCCTCATTCAAAAGGATTTCACAGGCTCCCTAATAATTCAGTTTGATTCTTGAAAAAAAATCAAACGAATTATAAAATACAATGAATTCTTGATTCTAAACTTTGCTTATTGTTGATTGTTTATCAAATACTTGAAATAAATAGTAAATGCTTAATTTACTTCATAGCTAGTAAATACTCTAGGTGTGCATATTAACTTTTTATAGTGTAAAAAATTACTTTGGATAGAGTACATACAGTACAAGATGGCTGTATTAGTGTATTTTCTTTTTCAATTGGCATACTATACAACTAATTTACAGTACTATTAGTAAATACTGCCACCAGAAGTGCGTGTGTGACTATTCCCAGTTAAGTTTAACTTTGCTTTAGTATTTTTGCTAATCCATATGAATCATTAAGAACTCGCGAATTTTACTCAGCGGAGAGATTGCATGTTAAAATGAATGAAAAAGCAAACCAGCGAAAAGTTGTGGATGAACTTATCATTTAATCATGCACAAACCAATCTCATATAAACTCATTATATATTTCACGCATATGAGTACATGACGCTAAACATCTAAATTTATTAAACAGTAGCATTTGAAAGGTATTCAAGCTAAAGGCTGTTTTCATAATCTTGTCCTTCTGGAACTCTATCTATCAGCTATGATGAAAAAACTAATTCAGACATGAGGTAAGGAGGTCGACTAACCTTGAAGTTTTTCGTCGGAGAGTCTTCAACAGTTTTATCCACCACCGTTTCCCCATCACCAATCTATTCAATATTAGAACACAAGGAGAAGGCTGATCGACTTACAATATATGAGGAAACATATTCGAATTTATATTGCGTTTCTTGAGAATAACTTGATGTTTGATTTGGACTACCTTCGTTTGATGATTGCAGAACTGCGCGTTCATTGGAGGGGTTAAAATCTGAAAGAGCACCGGCTATAAATAAAAACACCACACTTAAAATTATCGCAGCTAAGAGCTGCATGAAGAACCGCCGAATCGATCCACAAGTCGACCGGTTACTTTGGTAGGTGGCAGAATACTCGTACTGTGAGCTTAAGGCTGCATTACTCATCCATGACCCCGAATAACTATCTAAGGAACCGCTTGGACTTATGCTGCCAGGGCTTTTCTTCAAATCGCTGGACCTGCAGCTCAATTTTGCGACACTTGATTTTCGACTTTCGCATTTTGTCATCAGATTCGTTGTCCCATCATATCTAGGGAAGTCATTGCTTTCGGTTTGTACACCTTGATCAATTCTCTCTAGTTTCTGCCTGCAATTCATACAATTTGAACAAGTTGTCGTTGATCCTGACCCCTTTTGAGCGGAATTTATAGGCAATTCTCTCAGAGCAGCTCTCTGATTATTCAATGGAAAATATTCATCTTTCGCAGAATGATTCTTTATAAAATGTTAAGAGATACTCATGAGTGGGTGAAAACCTTCATCATTTTTTGGATCAGCGTGGCTAGATTCTCTGCTGTATGATCGGAAGTGGTATTCCGAAAACAGGGTTGGTTATTTGACATCAAAGGACGTTCTCGTTGATGGTAAGTTTCTCGTTCGTGTACTCTCTCATTCTCTAAAGGCCTGTAGTATAGCTTTTGGTCGCGCGACATATTTAAAAATAATTAATGCTGTTTTACGCGGATATTTTAAAATTCTCAAATTTTCCACTTCAATTGTTAAGAAAACAGGCTAGCATTTGAAATATTTTCTAACAGTAGAAAGGCGCTAATTGCATTGTATTCAAAAATCAATAACTTTGGCAGAAGAGCTAGCTGATAGAGCTTTCAGAGGAAATGAGTATAGAACTCGCCATATCATCAATGGTTTGATTCAGAGTGATGCTAAATACATTGAAGCTGTCTTTAACAATCCCAAAACAATAATTTAACAAAAAAAAGCAATGCAATTTAGTTTTTTTAACTGACTTTCAAGCAAATTTGTAAAATGCATGAAAATCGATTAAATGAGGTCAAACGATAATTCAGTGTTTCTCTTACCGTTTTATGAACTGATGGCATATATCAATTTAGCACATATTTTTTTTTATGTAAAACAATACTGAATATGTCCATATTAAACGTTGTAATCGAGAATAAAATTCCTCGGTGATTTAGAGACTCGGTATGGGATTCTACAACTCAATACAGCGAGTGAATTTAATAACCCTTTTTGGCCCTCCATGCGTACACAGCCATGGCAAAATGGACCACGAACATCAACTGAGGAGAAATCTTTTCCAAGAAGAGGCAAACCAAAAAGAAAAAGGCTTGGTATAACCCTTGAACGAATCTAAATATCGCGAACTGCTCATATTTTTCAGTGAATCGCGATGAAAGGAGAGCTCCCAGCAAGACTTGCATACCCGAGTCTAAAAATCCGAAGCAGAAACCTATTGGGAAGAACATCATGTACCAACTGAAATTGTAGCCCAAGCAATCCAAGATCGAGGCCAAAAACGCAAAACCGATCATGATCTTCACAGCGAGCTCTTTGCTCTTGTCGAAAATGGTTCCACAGACTAAACTAGCAATGAGTTCAGAGACACCGAAGAACACGAGCACGTAACTAACTTTAACGTTGGCTTCATCTTGAGGAAGATGTGAGACTGTGTTGGCAGACATCTTCGAGAGGTTACTGACAAGGAAGCCAAATGAATAGCTTGAAAGCATGATTAAAGGATAGAATCCTTTCATTTTGGGTCTGGCCATGAAATGCATGAGCTTTCTGAGAGTGACTGGATCTTGGTTCGCTACTTTTTCTTGTTGACTAAATTCGGAGGGGTTTTTGACTCGTGTAAATAAGACAGCAGCGAGGAGACCAATGAGTGCTTGACAGAAGAAGAATCCAGAAACACCAAACCACTTCAACAGAACCAATGCCAACACAGCTCCGGTCAAGTTACTAGATTGTTGAATGGCACCGAAGATGCCGAACATCCTTCCTTTATTGTTCTCGTTGCAGCACGCTTGAATGTAAATACTGCCCGTAAACCAAATAAAGCCGAGGCCGAAGCCAGTGAGGATTGAAGCTGCCATCATCATAGTATAGATGAAATAGCTCTGGCAGATGAGAGAAGTACTTTCGGCAGCACAAGAGGAGATTAACTTTCCAATATAAATAAAAGCCACAAAGCAGCAGGAGCTGCACGCGAATACTATACGAGGAGGGAGTTTCGGACCAACAATAGGAACAATCAAGCTTGCGATTCCGTAGGTTTGATTAACGACAACCATAGCAAAGATTCCGAGATAATCTTCACCAAGCTGTCCAAAGAGGACTGAAACCGTATTCTGGACCGGATTGTATGCAGAAAATATGAGCAGAAACGCTATTGCGAGATAGAGAACTTTAGGAAGATGATCAACCTCTCCTTTATCTCCACCACTGGTTTTTGGCGTGGTAGCTTCTTCTGCAAACTGCTCAAATTTTTTATAGGGTTTTTCTTGTTCAAGGAACTTCTGAGGAAGTGTGTCGGGGCTATCACGAGCGTACATAACTAAATTTAATTCCGAATTAATAAAATTGAGAAAACCAAAAGTCTTTTATTGCAGTCAAGTTTAAGGAGTTGCACTGGTTTTAATTTAAGAATTCTCTGCTTTAGTTCTAATTATGGGATTCAAGAGTTTTCCGAACTCAAATAATTAACCGTCAAGAATTCTAATTTGGTGTTTAGTGCATTGGAAACTCACTGTTCCTGCAGAGCAGATGGCAAGAACTTTCAAAGAGTATTTGAAATCCTTCTCCAGTGCTTGTCGCAGAGCATACGTGGACAGTTAATTGAATTCTTTTGCATTTTTCGAAATGCTTTTTGGCACCTTTGAATTAACCAACTGATATTGATTCGAATTTTACGTCGCCTGTTCGAAGAGAAAATAAAAGATGATATCTGGAATTCGATAGAATCACTTCTAATGAATTCAATACGTATTGCAGATTGTTACTCATGTAGTTATAGATGGCAATTATAATTGCTCGCTGAAAGCTGGAGGAAATGTCTGATCTAACTGAAATTGAACAGATTAGAATCCGCTTTTGCATCGGAGATCACAGATTTGACTATTACTACAGGGGATTATCACAATTAGGCTGATATTTCGGTGTGCAAGAATCATTGGGTCAAAAACTGCTAAAAGTACGAGTAATTCGAAGAGGATATAGCTTGCTAGCACATGGACTGTCTAAGCAATTGAAAAAAAAAGCTAATGAAAGAAAATTCGGTCTTTGAAATTCCGATCTAGCCCCACCAACTGGGTCGAACAACACCATACTTATAGTAAATATTCTGTTGCTGCTGCTTGTTCGTGATTTCGATTTGATGGTTAGCTTGATGCTCTTTCCCTGCCAAGCCTCCCTGCTGACGGACTTGATTCGACACCTGGTTTTCGTTATTGCCATACGAAGGGGCTTTATTCGCGGTTGGATTTTGTTCATAATTTTTGAGGTTATAGATATTGTCCTGCTTTTGAAGGCCATTCTTTTCTACAGCATTATTCCCTTGGTCCTTGCTCGAAATTGGGGTTTTTTGATAATTAGGCGGCCCGTTTTTCAGTAAATCATCTGCCTTCTTCTCATTGAGAGGTTGCTTATTTCCCATCAGTCGTGGATCTTTTTTCGAGTTTTCGCTGCCTTTGCCCTTTTGATAATTAGAAGCAGGTCTTTGAACCATCTTAGGCTGATTTTTTTGTGTTGGCTCTGGCTTATGAGACATAGGCCTCATATTTGGTTGCTGTTTTCCGGCATCCTTGGAGATCTGCTTCGAATTCGGAACATTATGGGGAGTCTTTTGTTGGGGAGTATTCCCAACTGATTTAGGAACCAGAGCTTTCGATGCTTGAATTTGCCCTCTGCTAGGATTCTGAGAAATGGGGGTGCGTTGGTCTTGGCGTTTTGCGATGGGGTTCGGAGACTGCACCTGCTCTTTCCTCAAAGGAGTTTTATTTGAACCTATGATTGGAGATTTGTGAACAGCTATAAGAGGCTTTTGTCTTGGGTCCGCACTTCTGACGCGCTCTAAAGGTTTTTTAATATGCGCTTGATTATTCACGGGGATTTGTTTCTTGCTATCGTTAACCGCGGACGGTTTCGCCTCATTAACTGTGTTCGGCCTTACTCCTGGAGAGTCTGATTGGTTCTCACTTCCCTTTTGTTCCTTGATTTCTTCCAGGTCAGCGTAGTTTGATTTTGGAAGCTGTTGTCCCAGTCCCCTCATGTTTCTCGGGACCTTTATCGTGCTCAGTAACTCCAAATTTGAAAAATCAGGGTTCACACCTATGCTATTACTTTCTTCAGAGTTCTTTATCACTAAAGGATGATTCAAAAGCTGATTGCAAGTGGGTCTCGCTGTTGGAGAGACTTGCAAGCATAGTTTAATTACTTCGGAAAGATCAGTGGAATATTGCGAAGGAAGTCGATCAAAGACTCCTTTCTGTACTTTGTTAAACAGTCCTTTCATATC
>ENA-UOTZ01001268-UOTZ01001268.1-compost-metagenome-genome-assembly--contig:-NODE-1268-length-18040-cov-8.246618_pt1 | contig 18040 bp, 21 predicted proteins | sample MGYA00238144_ERZ746983 | MGnify/ENA primary metagenome ERZ746983 (study PRJEB28759, sample SAMN06268863) | compost metagenome | isolation source: single cell | place: USA: California, Emeryville, Joint...
ATGAGAGAACTCGGACCACATTTCAACTACTTCATCGAAGATTCAGACAAAGCATTGAGTCAACTCTTATATTGTAACCAAATACCCAATTCCTTCAGCAAATAGTTACAACTTATCAAAGGGTCCCTGCCAGAAGTCAGGCTTCTGTATGAGAAATACCGCAGATCAAATTTCGCACCGATTCTTGGCCGGTCAAACTTCGCAAAACTCCTCCCGTTTACAAAATCGAATTCGTTTTTTATATACAATACCCTTATCAAAGGATCTCACGACCCCAGTACGCCATTCTCTTCATAATCCATGACCTTACCTCCCGACAGATGCTGGTGTCTGTATTTATGAATTTGTTTCTCTTCTCGCAATCACTTCCTATTCAAATTCGCTGTGCAAGATGTGCTGTAAAAACTTTTCCTCTCTTCGTCCTAATTTCCATGCAAAAAAGTTTTATATTCCGTTTTCGATTTGGATAACAGCAAGAACCTCGAAGCTAATAAGTTCACAGCGCTCTTCGCGTCGCTGGCAATGGGCTTAGCAAAGTTAACGAATTCTAAGCCGCCATCTCGAGATTCTATCGAAGCTCTTTCAAAAATAGTAACGCTGCAATTTTCCTTAGGAGGCTTAATCTATGGTCCAGATTTTCATGAAGGCTGATGTCGCCCCATACAATAACCAGCTTTCAATCGAGGAGTATCCAGCATTGCCTTACCCTTTGCGCTTATCTACTCATTAGACTGCGAGACTGGGTCGACACTAATGAGCTGACCTCAAAATTATTTCAGAAATATGGTAACAATGGCAATTTCGTTAAAAAAAAGTGGAACTATATTTCAAAAATGACTAGAACCTCCAATCAAAGTCAAAGAGAAAGATTCTGTATTTGCGCCCTATAAAGCCTACATCGAGGCCGATCTGCAGAGTATCATTGCGATAATACTGGATCATGTCGACAGTCAGAGCAAGACCGGCGATAAAAAAGAGTCTCTTGAACTACCCGAAGTCGACCATCATTTAACTCACACAAACAAATTTGAGACTCACAGTACCAAAAAGGGAAACTTTTTCCGCTCGGTGAACGCGAGTCCTAACCGCACTACGCAAAACCAGAGCCTTCCCTTCTTGCTGCTATCCGTACCCATTTCCTCTTCCTGGTTCTCCTTATCAAAGCATACTTCTCATAGAAACACAACACCCCAGATACGACGAAAGAGCGGTTCGCCGAGCTCGCTCGAAGAAGCACACGCGATGACGAGAGCTCAATGGAGATAAAACCAATGAGTGAGTTGATAAGAATCCGACATCAAATGCTGAAAGAGTCGCGGACAAAGAACAAATCGATAATTATTTCAGTGAGAACAAAAACTATCAGCAAACCCTCTAACATTACAATACCTTTAGAATGGAAAATCAATATCGAAAACTGACGTTGGGTCGCTAAGGAACTATTTTTATAAGCTTTCTAACAATCAAGACACTGTCACCTTCAAGAGTATGATTGTTTTCTTATGATAAGTTATGCTTAATCCCCTCTTCTAGATTTTTCCAAGACGTTCTCCAGGACGATTAACACGCAGAAAATCTCAGCCTCGATATTTAATTACCTCGAAGGGCATCACTACCCAAACAAAAAAGTGACTCCGAAATCGCCGCCAAAGAAGCCTCAAAACGAGCATCACGGCGAAATCTCGTTCCCGCAGCTAGTGAAGCGAATGTATCCGGATCTAAATGAGGAGCAGATGGGGTCCGTGCTCAGTTGGGGAACTGCTGACAAACTAAACAGCAAAAATACGCTTAAACTAGATTCTATCAAGTCTACCTCTCTCAAGAAAATGAAAGGCGCACTCAAGAAAGAAGTGCCGAAGGAGGCGATTGTGCGAATGAAGGGCATTTTTGATCTTTACGATGAAAAACGAAAAGGCTGTAAAATAATTTCCTTTGCTATACACATAACTCACACGATTTTCTCATAGATGTGACCATGGAAGACCTGAAGCCTCAGTTCCAAGGGGTGCTAAGAGAGCGCGATCTATTGAGGGTTTTTGAGAACTGCGACAAAGATAAAGACGGAAGACTCAGTCTCTATGAGTTTATGCATTTGGTTCTGCCGCCCGATTACGAGTTGAATGAAATGCTCGTAAAGAATATTTCTGAGTATATTGATAATCGGGAAGGCCGCTGATGGAAGGTGGCTATCTAATATTCATTATCTAGCCGATTTTTTTTTATAAATGCCAGTTATTTTTGCTAGCATAGCATTGACTAGTGATCAATTTCATTATAATTGCTATATATTAAGCCCTTATTAACAAATATCCTCGGAGAACTATTTCTGTGATTAATTGGTAGGAGTCTTTAGGTTGGAACTGTTGTAATGCATATCGAGCAACAGCTCATAAAAAGAAGTTAGAAATGCTCAGACATATACGGTACATATATGCAACAGCCTCTCAGTGTCAATGAGCAACTTATAAATCTTCTTCAGCAGCTGGTGGGCCTCTCCACTTGAAGTTATCACCGTAGTTTTTACGAGTATGGTATCGGTAATGAGGATACTCGATTTCAAAGCCCAGTCCTAAGAGTGAGAAAAATAATCAGCCTCGATCTAACAGCCAAGAGACGTACCTAGTTCCTTGCACCAGATAACAGCTTCTTCCAAGGTCGCGAAATTAACCAGTCTTTTCGATTTTGGATCATTTTCAAAATTCCTTCAATAGAGATATCACCAACCTATATCAGAAGCTGTTTTACCATCCCATAGCCGGTGTCTTCCAAACGGCTTTTCTCTCGTACTGAGCGGACCATTTGTTTCCTCCCTTCACGGATGGATCTAAATTTTATTGGTAAGAGCGGCATTAGACACAGAAGTAGTAGTCGAAGGCAACTTTTGTGCATCACATTGACTTCATGGACAAATAGTTTCACTTTTCTCTCAAAGAAGTCCTGCTTAGCGTCGAGCCATCTGTTGTATTGGGCGGCAGTATTCCTTGTATTTGCTAAAAAGAAGATTACGCGAGGGTTTATCCTTAGTTAGCTACGGTGATAGAATCCAATTCGCTTTTTATTTGCCTCCTCCATTGGATTTTTAGGCACAATAGCAGAGAATTGTCTGTGACCGTCTCTTAGCTTGACAGCATTTGCACCTGGGAAGAAAAATTAAGAAAAGCTGGGAGTAACTAGCTACTAATGCGCTCTGGAGGTGGGATGGTCAGGTTCTTGGGGTCAAAGAATTCGAACTTCGACGGCTTGAGGAGATAGAGCCGAGTGTATCTAGAAAGGGCGTTCGGGGCCTGTGTTGCCATTCTAAAAAAAATTTTATTTTTTTGATAAGCTCTTAGCTCTGAGATCTGAGATTAACTTTTTCCAAAGCTTGTACTACACAAAAATCATTAAATACTCATATTTCGATAGTTATTAGTCAAATTATGGCCAGTAGCGCAGAGTTTGAGAGTTCTTCGGGTCAGAATAAAGGAAATTTGATTATTGAAAATTAAAGGTTTAGCATGGTCAAGCGGGCTATACGTGGAAATCTCAAACGATATAAATTTCAATTCGTTTAGAACAATAAATACATTTGATAAAAAATCTGAAATCGGTTACCTCGAATCCATGGAGAAATATCGTAAGTTCGCAGACCCCGCGACCGGCATCAACCCTTTCTTGATACAAAATCCAAAAACTTCTGGCTTGACAGTCGCATTGAAATTCGTAAGCGCCGATGATCTTAATTTCGCACCTTGATTCATTCATCTCATAGATTTATGGACCAATTCTCGTGGCGCTAAGACTGCCGTTTGTTCTACTCTGTGCTGCATTTCTGTTCCTGTACCATGGCCTCCTGAGACACCTCGTAAATTCTGAAAAGTAGCCTCATTGTAATATCTTCCTGAAGATCTTGATTAAAGGACTGAGACGAGGCGTGGATCTGTTAGTCAACTTGATCATGTTCAGACTCATCTTGCTATTAAGTGGTTATTACCGCCTCCATACCAACCTGAATTTTTTCGCGAAAAATGCCAGCGAAATTCCACGAATGAACTCAGGGGATATCATTCTCTGCAATCAGACATCTCCTATCGATGTCCTTTATCTCAACTACCTGTAAACTTATCGATCAGGAAGGAAAAGGCTAATTTTTCTGCGGAATTCAGGACTTCTCCATTGTTTGTTAAGGTGCTCTATCAAGTCAAAAACCTGCAGACTCAAGTAAAATTTGGCCAAGGCATTATGTATTAAATTTACTGTTGTCAGGCCGTTTTTGCTCCATTGAGCTTTAAAGAGTCCCTTAAATACGCTTTCTCAAGATATTTCAGACTTCCCGTGAAAGGCGATGATGCTGAACTCGCTAAGCAAGGGCTCCCAAGGCGAGAACTGAAAAATTTAGGCACTGACTGCGCTAATGATAAACTAGGACCTATCGTCGTCTTTTTTGAGGTGAGGATATGGAGGGGGATATTCATCCTAAGACTTTTTTTTTCGTTGGATAGGGATGTCTCACCAATGGCCAAGGCATACTCGAGTTGAATGAGTCTCTGGGAGAAGAAATTCGCCAATACGGAATCGCAAGCAAACGAAACCAAGTTCTTTTCTCTTTGAAATACGGCAGTGGTCAAACCAGCCATGTGAGAAACCAAGTCTGGCAGTATATCCTCACACTTGCCAACGTCTACAATACCTTGGATATCACACTCGTCTCTGCAAGTAATGACCGCTTTTTGTTTTCAGGCTAATTTACACATTTAATCAGAGCCAGGCGTGACGACTCAGTCTTATATTAAACAGATCCACGAAATGTATTCTGAAATTCACAAATTGAAAAAGGTGAGAGATTCAATTTTCTTTATACCTCACGTTTGGTACTATAGTTGGGACGTACTTATGACGACTATCAGCAATTCATGAAATACTGGCAAGAGACTTCCCAAAAGGATTACGTTGTCAAAGCCAAGGGCGAATAACGCATTTTCTTATTTTTACCTTTTATTAAAATGTACGTGGTTTGACAATTTACCGCACTGATTGCTGCATATAAAAATACGCGTCATTCGCCGTAAAATATTGAACTAACAGAAAAATGTTTGTTTCCTTCTTCAAATAAGATCGTTATAAGCATTACGCGCTCCTTGGCAGTGCTTGATTGCTTCAATTTGCGTTCGCTTTGCATGAACTAAAACAACTACTTTTTTTTTTTTAATTACGCTTCCTTGGTAATTTTATAAAACTTATTTATTGAATAATCATTATAATACATCTCCTTCTCTCCTATTCTTCCTCATGAATCCTCAGATGGGCCCTCGCTATATAGTAAAAGACGCTTACACGCTCAAGATGCAAGAAATGTACGCTTTTGTTTAAAATTTGCGCAGTTCTTATCCGACTGGTAGGAGGCATAAGCGTCACTTGAAGAAACTTGACTATATAAAATCGCTTGATCTTAGAAAGGAGTACGAAAGCAGCGAAAACGTGGAGAGTCTTCGCCAGGTGAAGATCAACAACCTTCGTTTTCAGAGCAATGGTTTGCAAACTAAATAACCACTGATGATATTGACACTCTTTGTATAGAAAGACTTAATGCAATCGATCGCGAAAACCAAATTTTGCTGGAGCGACTCGTGCTGATCTCGAAGAAATCCAATGTAATTTACCTTCACCATTAGAAAAGACTGATAAATCATCATAGCCGGATCTTCTCCCTGGGAAATCAGAGCAAAAACAGGCGAAAATACTCCATTTGCCCTACCGTAAGAAGGAGCAAGAGAGAATCGCGCAAGAGAACGCGACATTTGCGAAGAGACTCACGTCTCAGTAAATTTTGTTTAAAAAAAGCCCTCATCAACCAATGTATAGAAAACCACAGTTCGACCGGAAAAAGATCGTTAAGGAATTCGAAAAACATAACAAACTGATAAAGCAAATGCAGAAGCTTGATGGATACTCGCCTCGAGGGTAATTTGAATCGACACCATCACATGCTTAAAATTTTTCCAAGGGATACGAAGCTTCCTTCCATCAACACTGAGCATAAACCACAGAAAGAGTTTATCGTAAGTTCCTCAAATCTCTTTGGTATTAATAGCTTTTTCAACGAAATAGACTAGCTTTCCTTTGGAGAACAAATACCCACGAAAAGAACCATCAAGTAAGCAATTTCAATCGTGAGCTTTGCTAATGCGTTGGAATAGTTACGCTGACACCGAGAGGACTCGTAAGCCCGTCTAGTCATAATCAGAGTAAGTTGGGGATCAAGCTTCCAACTAGTCCAGGCCACAAGAGTAGTTTATCGAGAGACATGACCACTCTTCAATCACCAAAGGAGAATAAACTGCAAGAGATCAAAGAAACGAAACCCCAGGAAGAGAAAGCGCCTGCTAATGAGGAACCAAAGACCCAAGATGCAGTGCAAGAAAACGCTAGCGGTGACAACACCGAGCAGAAACCCACTTCTGGAGAGTTTAAGCAAGAAGAACCGCAGAAGCAACCAGAAAATCAGATTGGAGAGGAAATTCCTGATACTTCTAATAACAACTAGCAGGATGAGTACCAGATAATTACTTTCCGCTTCTAGACATCGAGGAAAACAATTATACACGAAAAATATTACTTAGCTTCAGCTTATATACCACTGAATCGTAAACCTTTAAATATATAAAAGTGAGAAAATGGTTCAAATTGATTTTAAAAAAAAACCAAAAATTATTTTCAAAGGGTTTGAGGTTTAATATTTGAAGCATTTCCTGCGTTTAAGAATATTGGATGGTGTAATGAAGGATTTTATGGAGAAATTACCCGAATTCAATTACAGGGCAATTTCAGAATAATGAATAGAGAATTGAATGACTGGATAAAAAATTAATTTTTGGTTGTTTAACTCAAACTTGAAATGGGTGATTTTATCCTCCAAACAGAACCAGTCGACCTCCATCACCATAAGCAGTCAACGAAAGTCAGCTATCTGCAGCAAGAGAACCGTCAGCTGAACGAGCATATCGCCGACCTCGAGCAAATGATCCGGTTGAATAAAGATGCTTTGAGGGTTTCAGTATCAACGCAATATTCCAAAGATCAATCAATCCCTGGGGTCAAGAACTACTACCTGATCCTTGAGAAACTCCAACAAGAGAACATGAAACTGCATGGGATTATTGAGAAACTGAGAAAAGACCGCGATCTTGCGCAGAGCAAAGTAAATAGTTATGTGATGATGATAGGTGATAAAGTGTTAGGCACTTATTTCCGAGCAAATCTCTGAGGAGGCTCAGCGGCATGAAATCCAAGCAACGGCTGAGCTCGAGGAGAAAATCAATGAGCTGAGGAAGATTTTGCAAGATAAGGAGTACGTGATCCAATCATTGGAAAAATTGAAGCCGATTCCTGACGGCGAGGGGATTATTATCAGATTTAAACAAGTATCAATCACCTCATATGCACCATTGACAATATGAATAGATAGTGGCCCCGAATGAGCAAAATCTCAAACTGTTCAACGAGCTTGAGATAGCAAGAGGAGTAATCATGAGCAAGACCCAGGAGCTGAGTAAACTGACCATTGAAAACCAAGAGCTGCGGAATTTAAATTCGGTAATGACCGCTATTGAGGTTTGATTGCGAGAATTTGACCATTAGAATTTACAAATTGAATTGCAGAAGATCGCTGCGCTGTCTTTCAATCCTTTAGTGGCGCAATCCAGTTACGCTGGCAATATCAATTTTGCCATGCTAAAACGTAATATCTCTCATTTGGATATCGCTGAATCTGTTTAGAAGGAGTAAATGAATCGCAATTGGGAGGAGAAATGGATGATATGTCGATGATCATGCCCGAGCAACTTCAGGCGAAACCTGGGAAAAGCACCGGGCCAAAGCAGCTGGTTCCCAAGCTCGATCTCACAAAAGCGATGAAAATTCAAGAAATTATCGTGAATGACCAGGCCAACAAGCAGCAAAACAAGGCCCCAGCTCAGAAACAACAACCACAACCTGATCCTCAGCTCTTAGAAAAGCTAAAAAGGTAACTGAAAGATTTCAGGATTTGTCAACATTTTTCATTACTAGTTATGAAAAGGAAATTGAGGACCTGAAAAAACTGCTGGACAAGGAACTATTCAATACCAAGCTGCTCTCCGAGCAGGTCATGGATCTCCAACGCCAAAACGCGAATTTAGCCAACGCAAATGACACGCTTATCAAGAGTAATCAATCCTATGAAAGGAAATGGCAGAAGGTTTACAGTTCATTGCAGTTCTATAGAGATTTTTATCAAAAATACAGCGACCAAGTTTCGAAACATCACACGAATAGGAGTTGGGGGCATAGCATTTTATCATCAACTAAGATTCCAGAGCTCCAAACCATCAACGAGACATATGAGCTGGATCAACACCTATACTCTTACAAATTTTCTAATTCCAAACTAAGAGAAGACCGAAACCAAAATCTGCCTTATAATAACTTTATAAATGCTGAGGCCGAGGGTGAAGGAAACGCCCAAGCGCTCTCTGACCGTTGCTTTGATAGTATTCATAAAAAACCTCGAATAGCAGGCAGAGTTGGGAATTTATTGGAAGCAACGGTTCAAGATCATAAGATTTATCTCCTGAACCTGGCGAAGGAAATTTATTTGAATCCTAGCATCGAAAAGTACCTTACTGAGGCGAGCGGGAATAAGGAGATAACGGAGAGTTCCCACGCACCGAGAGCTAAACACAGGAGTCTTAGCAGCCCGCTTGATTATAAATCAGGTTTGTTTGAAGACATGATGGGCTTGGCCCAGAAATACCAAGACCCGAGGAAAACTACGCTGACTACTGCTAAAAAGAAACGAAAAGTTAACCAAAACACTGATTTTCAAATTGGAGCAAGTCCCTTAGTCAACCTCGATTTTTCAATTATCAAAGACGCGTATCCTAACAAAGCTCGTGTAAACCAGAACGAAAAAACGCCGCAAAACCAGCAACATAATGAAGACGATATGAACTTTACAGTTCTAATGGACGATAAAGGGAAGAAATTAATGGAAATGAGTTTTATTTCTCAGAATGAATTATTCCATTAAAACGCTTTCATTTTAAAATTTCATCGCAGCAATCTATTGATTTTTTAAAAAACTATCAATTCCTTATCTCAGAGTGTATCTACCAATACCCACGAAAAACATATTTGAATCAATAAAAAGTCTCGGAAGGTTTATTTTTTCATTATGCCAGACCATAAAACTAATCAAATTATCCCCTTAAGAGATAAGAATGACTATAAGGGGGCAGAATCAACGATATTTGGTATAAAACTAGTACAACTCAAATAGATAATTGCTAGCACTGCTCTTCCATTGCCAAATTAGTGACAAAAGTGAGTTCCTAGCTTGTTTCTTGAATACCCTGGATTAGTGTTCCTCGAGTGGAAGTCATTTAACACGTAGTTTATTTTACCAACACCCTGATAAGTCTGAAAAAGCGGAGCTTTTTCCTTGAGAAGGTTGATGTCTCTCAACTTCATAATACTTTCCATAAGTGCTGGGCTTCGAGAAATAGTATCCTCGTTCCGCACCAAATCGTCAATTATTTTATTCGTAATCGAGCTCTTCGGGATCGATTGAGTTCGCGTGTCAAAATAGAGGGTATCTCTGAAGGAGGTCGCTTTGGAGCGCCTGCTCGAGCGAGAGCGAAAAGTCGCATTTGATTTCATGCTTTTTTTCGCGCTGGCAATTGAGACTGCATCACCCACGAAAACATGCGAATCGTTAGCCCTCGAGCCCACGCTTCTGTTGAGGTTATCAGTAGCCTCAAACATGCTTCGGTTTCGACCTCGCTTGAGAATGGAATGTGTTGGCCCTTTCTCAGATTTATCTAATTGAGCGCTGCGAAGCTCAGCCTGGTGATTCGCTCTTTGCCATTCATCGAATTTCGCTTGGCTTTCTGGGTCCTGAATTTGAGAGGCATTGTTGTCTTTTATGGTGTTGTTAGCTTCTACTGTCTCAGGGTTGTGTACTCGAGCTTCTTCAACCTCTCTGCGAAGTTTGTTGGATAGTTTTGAGGTCGTCTGGGAAGCGGCAGAATCGGGCCGTGATGGTTCTTCATGCTTGAATGAGCCGGTGGTTCGTCTCAATAGATCGGTGAGATAACTTTTGGGTTTGGGAGCGTATATGGCAAATCTGCCATGTGTGTCATAAGGGACTTCATTAAACTCGACGCCTTGAAGTGCACTTGAGATTCGCTTGGTTTCGAGCATTTGCAGACGATGGATCAATAGATACTTTTATAAAATTTTGTGAATTGATATAAAGCTGTATCTAAAATTTTATTTAATCATGTTGAGTCAAAAAAACCTCCAAGACTCAGTCGTCTGAAATTTGTAGAAAAGAAAAAAAAAGAGATTAATTTAATATGTTACAACTCTGAGCCGTACAACCAGAGGGAAATGATATATTTATATGGCTACCCCAATGAATACCCAGAATTTTAGGTCAAAGTTGCATTTTGAAGGATAAAATAGAAGACTGACGTAATTTGCTATAATGAAAAAATCGGTAACGGAATTCAAAATCAATGAAGTATTATAATAAAGTTGTTAGTCATATGGTTAAAAACCTATCACAACGATGAATTAACTCTGTTTGGCATTGTCTGTAAAATCTCATGATGATTAAATTATCGATAATGTAATAACTGTTAATATTCAGTGGTTCAATGCTTGTGAAGCCGATCTGTCTTTTGTAATGACATATTTCCTTTAGTTTTTATGTGGCATTACCTGGAAGTCGAAGTTCTATTTTCTTTTTTGATTTGAAATAGAGTTTAAATTTATTTAACCGCTCTGGCAGATATTCGAATCAAGATAGACTTCTTTTTATGTTTTTCGCTTGATGATAGAATTCTTTCAAATTTAACTACTCATCATACCCTGAAAAAGATTTCTCAGAGAGACTAACGAAATATTTACCAATTTCTTCGAAGCAATTACAAAACTACCCTTACGAACGTGAAATTTATTCTATAACATGTTAGTCTGACCTTGACCATTATAAAACTACTCATTACATTTTTTTATAGAATGAGCTGCTTTTTTTGAAATTTTGAGAAGAAAATGATTTCAATTTAAGAATCGCAAATGTCTTGAAGTACCAATACTCATTGAAATTTTTTTCCAATTTCATTTCAAATAAATATTATATAGAAATTCGAATTCGCCTTGATAAATCTGGAAATATATATTTTTGATAAATAACCTATTGCATAGTCATTTATAAAGTGATTCAGTATCTACAACGTGAAGGTAATTCCTCAACTTTAGTAAATACTTCTTCATTAAATTATTCGAAAATGGTTTACACTACTATATATTGAAGTCTTGATAAAGGTTACTAATAACTATTTTGATATTGGAGATATAGTTCTCGCTAGTAAATAGAACTCCTGAAATTATTAGGTATTAATAATGCTCATGGCCAAACTAAGTCTAGCAATATCCATTCTAATGAAATTAATAAGGAGGCAACTTATTTTTCGAAGAAAGAAAATACAGATAATCGATCGATTCGATATGGTCTTTCAAGAAGTATTTCTATCGTAATTTTTGGATTTGTGTTTTCTTTCGGGAGTGACCAGCTGAATAAGTCAACACAATTCTCTTAAGGATATATATAGGTGAATAAGTGAAAATTGGTTTAGGATTGTCAGCTTGGAAGACTCCATTCAATGCCTATAGGTCAAATTCTTCTTTAAGAAAGATTCTGCTAGAGGCTCGAAATTTAGCAATTATTCATGAATAACTCTTCTACTCGTTGAGAAATTAAGCATATAATATCTCAGTAGGTAAAGCATTTTGGCATGTTTTTACGTTTTGAGTACGCCATTGTTTGATTCCAAAAAGATGCGACAAAAACTCAGCCAAGAAAATGAAATAAACCAGCAATGCAACAATAAAAGCCTTGAATCGATATATTTTACTATCTCCCTTCAAGAATACACGTTGCTTTATGAATCATTTATTTAGCAATTCAGAGATAAATCTTTGCGAAATTTAACCCTTGTTTTAGAGGTTTAATTAGTATCCATCCAATAATATAATTTTGAAACAAAATCTTTCTTGAGAACAAACAACTTTTGCACCAACTACTCAGCCCAAAGAAGGTCAACTTCGTACTTTCGCTTTTTTGTAAGAAATATTCTGAGAATTTCAATGAAGACAATATATAACTGAACCATAAGCAAACGCCTCAAGGGCCAAGTCACTACTAAATTCAGATTTCTCAAACAAAACTTGTTTCATTAAATTCATATTCCGCACTCAAGAGGTTTTAGGGACACTCATCTCTCAAGAGAGTGAAATTTTTACTATTAACATTTATTGTCGTTGTTTAATTTTTATTCCGCAGAAATAATCTTTTATTGCGTTTTTATTGCGGCTTGCGCGATAATTCCATAAGCACCACCAATTATCGGATTCAATTCAACAAACTAAACGATGCTCAACAAGAAAGCGCACCCAACTAGACTCCTTCACTTGGACTCAGCTGAGGAGATAAAGGGCTGGATGATCGACGGCTCCTCAATCTCCAAATCAACCCTTGAAACGCCTCAAAAGGAACACCCTCTTCTCAATAGCTTGCAGCGGTTTTACCCTCAAACCCAAGAATCTAGACCAAGACTCAAAAATCCAACAGTAACAACCGTTTTTTCAGAAGCAAGCACCAAGACCAATGAACCAGCGAAGCAGCTGAAAGAATCAAATAAAGAAAAACCAACCAATTTGCTCGATCAAGAAGGGAAATACATTTTGGACTCGCTCTCTGACATCGAGCCCGAGGAAACCGATCCTTCACCGGTCATTTCCCCTGAATTTAGGCCATATAGAGACCTAAATAAGCCATACAGCAAGAGCCAAAACCCCACTCCTCAGAGAGAAAGAGTGGTCCACGACAATCCCTACAGGATCATCATCGGGAAATACGACACACATGAAGATCCTTTGATTGGGGCTCTAAAGAGGAAGAACGCAAGAATCCTTCGGCTTACTCAAAAGAAGCCACCGACTGCGGCATCCAACGGGAATAGCGATCGACCTAACGACATTATCCCGAGCAGAAACACCGAAAATAAGCAGAATTTTGCGAGTACTCCGAATGTGAAATATTCAAACGCCGAGTTAGAGGCTCTACAAGAGAAAATGAAGTTAAAGGAGTCAGAAATCATTGGAAATATATTCAAAAAGGCTGGCAGGGGAGAATACGATAAGAATTTATTTTTGCAAAATCTGAACCCGGAAATACGCCGACGAGTGTATAAAGATGAGAATCCGCCCAGCCACGACCCTCTACGTAAGCTAACACCAAAGGAGCTCGCTAAACTGTCACTGGCTATCGGTAAAACGTATGTAGTTGAAAGCGAACTTCCTAAAAACGATTCTCATCGAGAGAGTAACGCGGTACTCAGCCGTAAGAACAGCTTATTATTAATAAACTCTCAAAGATCCGTTGAGAGCAGCACTCTTCTCGCAAGCGACCTCGGGCTTGGCACCAAAAGAACGGCCAGCGTTTCCCGCGCTCAAAGTCAACTGAAGAAAGAGTCTACCCAGACCCTTCTGCACAAAATCTGGGAAGAGCAACAGCGAAATAAAGCCTCTGTGCTTTTAGGGTCTTTAGTCGAAAAGCCCCCTCAGAACTTCCATCGGCCCGTACCCCCTAGTCTCACGAGCCGCAAACATTCTCTTCCGTGCCCTGAACTGAAATCTAGCGCTCAGAAGGAGGAAATTCAGCAGCTAAAAGCCTCGATTCGGAATCTCAGTACCAAAACTGTCAGGTCAAAGAGCCTGGAAAGAGTCAACCAGGTTTCTTTGTTTCGAAAAAAAGGGCATAGGATCACAGTAAATGCCGATACCAACCGAAACTAATAAAATGGACCTGTAAAATCATGGAAATCCTTAAATTTTTTTGTCTAATTAATGAATTAAATCCCATGGGAGAGTTAGTTTCAGATTTTATCTTCTTTATTTTTCGTTTTCAATTTTGTAAAACATCGGAGGACTCAACAGTCAAAATATTGTACTATTTTAAAAAACAAATTAGCAATAATTTTTGCGAAAATGGAGGGAGCGCTTGCCAGCAATCTTAGCAACAAGGAAGAGGAACTGCTCAAAATCAAGCTTGGGGTGAACTGGGAACAAAAGAACTGTAAATTCTGTGGTTTTTTGAAAGACCCCAGAAAAATATTGTGGGAAAATGAGCGCCTTTTCGCTTTTTACGACATAAGCAAGGCAACCGCCGTCGAGCATATACTTATCTGCCCGAAAGTGCATATAAGAGATGTGACTTTCCTCCAGGTAGAGCATTTACCTCTCCTTCGCGAGATGGAAAAGGAGATGCAGAAGCTCCTGAACAAATATACACCCAATTACAAATACAGGTAACTCACTTCTATAAAATACAGTGTGTCATTTGCATTAGAACTGGCTACCATGAGCCTCCGAGAAATTCAGAGAACCACCTTCATTTGCATGGGTTAACACTGCCCATCAATAATGAGCATCTCGACAAATTCGTGTATGGGAAAGAGTTGATTCCAACGCATAGAGTCATTGATAAAGTCGTTTCGAAGAAGTATCATCGAAGAGGAGAGACCGATACTCCAACCATAGCAGAGAAACTCGAGTCGTCGAAGAGCGAAGAACCAAAGAAAAAAACGGAGGAGCCTGTCGTGGTTAACGAGGTGATCGAGTCTGATGAAGACGACGACATATTGGACAGTATGCTGAGGAAAATAATGAAACGCCCTGAGCCTGGTCCAGCTAAGAACGTGATTGATAGCGTGATTAAGAAGGCAGTTGAGCCTAAAGCTGATCAAGATAATGACAAAATGCTGCTGGAAGAAATGAACCGAATACAGATTAAATCAGTCGATAAGAACCCCGTTGACAGCGGGAAAGATGTCCCCCAAAACGGGCAAAATGGTAGCACAGAGACCGTCGAAGTAGTCGAGGAAAACGGAGACGACCTTGACGATATGCTGAAAACCATCGCCTCGACTCATCAGGCAAGAATCGTACGTAAAGGAAGAAAAAACGGCCGGTAGGCTGCAATTGTATTTTTATATAGTAGTAGCGTTATTTATTATGGCTGACTGTTATTGCGTTAAGAAGCACTTTGCTATTCAACGTAAATGCGCATTTTTCCACAATCGCTTTAAGGTTGAGGGATATGACTCCTAAATACTAGATGATCTAAATAATGTGTTGTAATGGGTATAATGGCATACATGCACAAAAAAAATGGTTTTACATCAAATAAGCAAAAGGTGTAATGCAGTAGAGAGTCCAAACAATCGATTGTTTGGCTAGAATATGGAGTCATGTGAAGCACCTCATAAAAAAAAGAGACAAGTATTAAATAACTAACTCTGAGAGTTAGACAATTTATATCAGTTACAATGGTTGGTTTAACAAATTAAGCCGTAGCTTCCTCTGAAGCGTTCAATGAGCCAAAACAGCAAGGTTAAATTTCTTCCTTGCCCGCCCGCAAGGTGCTTGGAATTTTTCAGTCTACAAATTTCAACGAGATTAGAGCAATTCATGTTGTATTCAGCTTACCTGAGCAGCACGGCTACTAATAATCCCAGCAGAAGAATGCCTATTTTATGCCAACGTTTCAGTTTTCCGTGACGTAGTCCCAGCTTTAAATTCCCGATGACTCCTGTAAATTGAAGATCTTTATGAAACAACTCCCTAAAAAATTTCTCTCACCAAAATCTGTCGGTTTCTGTTTGAGTCTCTCTTTTATCCATTCCGTCATCAGCTGCTTCACGATATGCTTGTCGACGTCATGATGCGGCATATGGAAGCCGTCTTTGAGGATTTTTAACGTTTTGTCCGTGCTTGAAGGGAGTTTCAGTTAGTAATAACCTCATGAGGAATTAATTACCTTGAGATTTTATCATGGAACTGTTTCGAAGCCTGGCAACTCGCGATTTTGTCTTGAAAACCGTGAATCGTGAGAATCGGATAGCTGAATCTATTATGTGAATGATCGTTGAGAGTAAATAATGAAAACACCGCTTAGTTTACTTGTAAGCTTTCCCCATAATATAGTCAATCAAGGCAATGACATTTTTCGCTGTTTTTAACGTAATGAATCGAGGCGTCAACTGCTCATCAGATAACATCTTTATCTTATAATTGTCCTTAGTGAGGCAACTGTAGCTAAGCCGTGAGGAAAGCACCATTTCCTATAGAAAACGCTTGTTAATGACTCCACTTTGCTCGGGGATATTACGCCGAAAATTTCAGGACTTAGACGTATGACCCATCGTCGAAACACATTCACCTTCTGCTCAGGAGCGAATCCAAACAGCGGAGACGTCAAGATGACCCCAGTGATGTTCAGCCATTTATTTCTCATGAGTAAACTGACGATTAGGGTCGCGCCAAAACCATGTCCATAAAGAAACAGAGGCAGTTCACTACTGATGTGGTTCAGCAATATTTGGATATCCTCATGCAATTCGTGAATCTCAGCGAGTCCGCGGTGACCTCCAGAGAACCCAAAGCCTCTCAGATCGATCATGTGCACAACGAACCCGTTCTTTGCCAACGACTCCGCTACCTACCAATAATTTATCCCATCAACAAGTTACGTGACACTTTTTACCTCCATAAAATGCGCAGAATGCTCTGAAACTCCATGGATAATAGCCACGGAAGCATGCTTAATGCGGCTAAAGGAATCAACCTTCGTGTAATAGAGTCTCTCAGCTGGAGAGCAGGTTAAGAAGTCTCGGATTATCCGACAAGACTCAGTCTTAAACTCTCCAATAAACTTGCTTTTATCCTTCGTGAAGACGTAGTTGATGTCGTCTTTGAATAGCCGCTTCGCGTCAATTTCTTTGCTGAGTTTTCCGGGTATTTTCACAATATTGTTTATTTCTTTCGGCGCTTCGGAGTTTTTCAAGGCGTCTAGGCAGTCTTGGCGACCGATGAAAATATCTTGTAAAAACTCTTCGCCGCCTTTAATTTCCAACACGTCGCATCTGTCTTCTCGGGAATCTTCGTCCCAAAAAATCGAATCAGAAAATCGTCTCAAGACTTGTTGGTCTATTTGGAAGGTAAATGGACGAAATTAGAGGACGATAACGCTACCCTTTTGTGAATCGACAGTTTCTTCATTGTCATTCTCACTTGTATCACTACCAGTTGAAGCAAGGCCCTCAGCTTTCTGGGTTAGGCACATTAATTATTTCTCTACTTTCTTTGAAGTATAAACATGAAGGAATAATATGTTTTATCCTTTGATTTCTTCCAAACAACAGGTTATTCATTTATATGACGTACTTTGCGTCAATAAGATAAGTTTATCGAATATTTTTCAAAGCAAGTTCACAGCAACACTCTGAAACTGCAATATAAAACTTATGCACTGAGACGGACCTAGGCAAGAGAATATAATCACCCAGCAACCAGCCAGAGAATAGCAGAATGGTGGTTGATATTTCAAAGCATTGGGTAAAGAGAAGGGTGTTGGCAATTAAATAGAAAGTGCTCGAAGGAATGCTTCGATAGAATAATATTTTTTAATGAAATTACACTAACCAGGAAGTAGAGCACGCAATTAATGTGCATAAAACGATGGTGCTATAAAGGTGGCCACTGAAAAATATATCTAAAGCAAATGCCATCAGTGGTTTCTTAGAATGATTTGTTTAAATGAGTAGAAGTCAATGGACTGGAGGTACCAAATGAAAATTTAGCTCCGCTAGTTTGAAAAAATCAACGCTGATATTACGCATTATGTGAATCGTGATATGACGGACTATCCTTATGCCTTATCGAAGAAAAATTATGAGAATTAAATCGAAATGGAAAGGAAGAAAGGCTTTTTTAAGCAAATAAAATTAACGGAGTCAGTATTCAGTTATTCGAAATATTAGAAGTTTAACTACTAAGCTCATTTTATCCCCATAAAAATTCTTTTCTTATTGTTGGTAAAACTCGCTTTCCATTTAGTGAATAACCCTTGATTGAAGGGATGAGAAACATAAACTATCATATGCTTGCTCAATTAATC
>ENA-UOTZ01001269-UOTZ01001269.1-compost-metagenome-genome-assembly--contig:-NODE-1269-length-18036-cov-10.924996_pt1 | contig 18036 bp, 13 predicted proteins | sample MGYA00238144_ERZ746983 | MGnify/ENA primary metagenome ERZ746983 (study PRJEB28759, sample SAMN06268863) | compost metagenome | isolation source: single cell | place: USA: California, Emeryville, Joint...
CTACAATCCAACTGAAAAGCGATTTCTCCAAGTTCCCGGAAAACTCTCTCACCCTTCTCCTTATTTTCCTCAGAATGTAATTCCTTAAACTTTTTCATTCGAGTAATGGCTTTATCAGCACGAGTTCCTTTTTCAATACCTTTCACATATTTGCCTGTGAGAATTCCTCCTGCTAACGGCGACCACACTGTAGTCCCCATTTTATACTTCTCGAAGAGCAGTTCATAATCAAGCTCAAATCTCTGGCGATGCAACATGTTATATTCAGGTTGCTCTGCTATTGGCTTGTGCAAATTGTATTTTTCACAAATTGCATAAGCCTCCATGACTTGATCAGCAGTCCATTCTGATGTACCCCAATAGAAAGCTTTGCCGTTATTGATAACCCAATCGAACGCTCTGCATATTTCTTCCATTGGAGTTTGATGATCATAGCGATGAGCAAATACAATATCTGCATAATCAAGCTGTAGCCTTGACAAGCTTTTGTTTAAGGACTCAATAACCTTCTTTCGAGAAAGGCCATGCTTGTTCGGATCGTTGCCTTCACGGGGGCGCCAGAAAACCTTTGTTGAAACTACAACGTCTTCACGTGGAACTTTCAGAGCCTTGAGTGAGTTGCCTAAGATCTCCTCAGCCTTTCCATTGGCGTAGACTTCAGCGGTATCAAAAAAATTGATTCCGTATTCAAGACACCTTGCAATAATGTCATTTGTGAGGGCTTGGTCTTGATCAGAGGCAGCTGTAATCCAATTTCCATATGAAAGAAGAGAAACCTTGAGCCCTGAAGGTCCTAAGTGCCGATACTCCATTACTGAAGCGTCCTTAGCTTGAGAAGTGGAAAATGATCTCTGGGAGAGTGCTCTGAAATGCTTGATCAAAGGTCTTAACATGGAAGATATGCGTTTTTCGTTGTTGTAGAAATAAATTAATTTGAACTAGGAGTTTGATGATATCATATGATCAAAGAGTATTATTATTTTAATTCTTGAAGGTAGACCGAATAAGAACGATCTATACCTTTTTAATGGGACAGTTCCTTCTGATTCATCTTCACAAGAATCCATTGGAGGTACAAACTTGATTTCTAGTTACAATTCTTAATCAGATTATGAATGATATAACTTGAAACACCTCTGTAACATTCATTTAAACCAGTAATTAGTCAAATTCTTACAAATGGATTACAAATTCAATACACGCGTCTTCTTGTTAGAAATACCATGTTTGACTCTATTTACTACACTAATTACAATTTACAATAGTTAAGGCTTCGGCGTTCCAATCAAAACGATATCTCCATTGACAGAATCAGATACAATGACCACCAGCTGTTGCTTTTGCTGCTTTCCAAGTGGAGCCAGCGTCAGCCCACTAGACGACTGCGTTACACCTTCTACTATATTGAGCACCTCTCCAGTCTCAATATGCCAGAACCAAACTGTCTTAGAAAAACTGGTCGCCATGACACACTTTATTTGCGGTATTATCAGAATATTCGCAAGCGTCGTGTAATTTTGCGTGAATGGACTGAATACATTTTCATTTTCAAATCCTTTCTCCGTGACCTCAAAGCAGGACACATTCTCCGAACACCCTAACGCCAGTAACGATGTATTTGAATCAAATGACAGCGAATAATGAGCCCCGTACCGATACATCACATCTAAGCTTTCAACCAACTGTTTCTTCTTCCAGTCCCAGAGAACAAGCGCTCTGTCATAATGACTGAGACAAGCGATGTAGTTGAGCTTTGGGATCACTCTAACACATTTTAAGGCCACTTTCCACGAATAACCAATATTGACCTCGCTCACCGTCACTAGTTTGAATGTCAGACCACTGACTGTGCGAACTTGCCCGCTTTCACCGGAAATGAACAGCAGCATCCTCGCAGGATCCAAATCAACGGAATATGGCAGGAATGGGCAGAGAAGAACGCACCTTATGGAAAGGTCTCGATTCATGATAATTATTCTTTTGCTGTTCTTCAATAAAACAACTATCGCTTTCATCTTGGGCATAAAGATTAGATGACGGACTTCTTGTCCGTAGATTAGCATCTTGCTGACAAGTTTCCTTCGTGACTCGATGTCCCATTTCGTGATGATTATTTTCTTCGATTTCATTCCAGCGATAACAACTTCTTTGTTTCCGATGTAAATTGCTTCTGCACAATTCTCCAGCTTTGTGGTAATGGTAGAAAGCACTTCGAGGTTCTCTGCGTTGAACTTAAGGGTCGCCATGCGGGTATTCGTATCTTTCGTTTCGAATTAATATTAATGCGTACAAATCATTTGTATATTGAATTTCAAAATCCGATTACTTCGATAAATCAGCCAATCACTTAAAGCTTTTTGTTGAAAAGACTTGACGAATAAATAGGGGTATTTTGTAACTCTTCCAGTTATATATTTTACTAACTGCCAGGAAATAGAACTGAGTTTAATGACTGGTCTGGCATAACTTGATGAAGCAGAACTCGATTCTTAGAATAGCGGAAGTGATTATTTGGTTTTACAAAAAAGTTCGAGCAGATCTGACTCTGTGCCATAGCAATCACTTATTACTTGGAAGAGTAGTTGGCAGATAGCTAAGTAGTTTCATTAATTTGATTGTAGCACTGTCTTTTTTAAATTAGCTTAGGTTATTAAAAGTTATCTAAGCACAGCAGGATTTTCAATATTATGGAAAACTGACGTAAATTGACCTCCTGATGTTTCAGAGGGCTTCCATATTCAACATAAAACAAATCGACATAATACATCCTAACGACAGCATGACGCGGTTCTGAGATCCAAACTCTCCTTTTAAAAACAAGAAAGCACGTTTAGTTTACCACTCATCCATTCAAGTCGAACTTCCAATGAAATATCGAACCTTAAACTTTCATTGAGCTGCTCAGGTAAGTTTGGTTATTTTGAATGTATGGTGATCAAAAAACCAAATAAATATCCAACTGACAAAAATATTGTGTCAGCATCGAGCGAAAAGACGATACCAGCATCAAATTGGAAGAAACGTTGTTGCGCTGACATACAAGAGCGTGCTTTGAGGCTCCACCAAACTGTATTGTCTTATCCTGCTTTTTCGCAAAGATTCTTTATCAATAATAATTCTCAAACAAAGCTTCCATTATCGGCTGCTATTTTAGAAAAATTTTCTTCAATTCAAAAAGCTTCTAAATCATTTACAAAAACCATAACTGGCACAAATTGTTTCAAATTCTGGTTCAATTTTTTTGATTACAGAAAAATCAATGAAGGCTTAAAACTCTGAATTATATATACTGACTTAATCTGAGAAATTGTTCCGAATTTTTTTTAAAAAAATATCGATACTAATTTGTTCAAATTGGTCCTGTAAAAATTAATCAAATACGTAATACCATGAAAATTTATTTAGAATATAGTTTTTCCGTAATCGTGACAATACTAAACTTTTTGAGAAATATATCAAACTTACGCTTTAATTAAGAGAATAATTTGGGTGCGGAACCTAACTCTTATAATTTTTTATTCAAAATGCAAATGGATTCGTTGACACTCAAACAAAAGCTCCTCAGAAGCAGAGACATCTGGGCAAATGTTTCTCAATCTAGCTTTTTGGTTGATCTTTATGAAGTTTTAGATGTAAACACCTCATGCGATTTTTTGCTGATTTAACCTATGAATTGCAGAGTCCTAACCATGAAGATATCATAGCATGGAGTGAAGACGGGAAAATCCTACTAATCAAGCAGTATGGACTAATCGAGGAGGAAATTCTGCCTTACTTTGAGTATTGCCTCACGGTCAGTTCCTTTGCAAAACAAGTGAGCATCTCTTTTGTTGATCCTTGCCAATTCGTTATGTACAGCTTCAAAGGAACAATTTTATGCCAGTTTCTGGGAAAGAATACAACGTATTGTATGCTTTTCAGCATGCTGACTACACACGGGACAAAAGGCCTTATTTCGAGAATCTGGGTAAAGGAAAATCAAGCAAGAAAGGCAGTAAAGATTCAATTCGAGCATCTGAGACTGAATACGGAACTGTCTCGAAGAAAGTAAAGAAAAGCGCAGTAATAATAAGATTGAAATTTAAGACAACTAACTATCTTTGTTAAGACTAATTTAGCAAGTCTCAATGAACCAAACGACGAAATGAGGAGTTTTAGCAGAGAGAATGTGTTAAAATGTATTGAATTGTTATCATTTAAAAGGTATATTCAGGGAATTGGCAAATAATAATGAGTAATTAGATTCATGGAAATTGGACTTCGGGAGATGACTCTTCAGACCAAACTCGAGCAAATTTTTGAATTCAAGAAATAGTCAGTACTTTAATTATAGAAGGAAGTATCTTATAAAAATTTCATGGGTAACTCCTTACAATAGTAGAGTTAATTCCATTGTTTTAATATGCGTCTGTTGATTGTACATGGTAATTTACGTAAATATTCTCTGTAACTTTTTCACAGAATGGTCTAACCCTACACATCACAAAATATTGTTTTGTTGCAAAATGAGTCAACGACTCGAGTTTTTCCACTTTAAATGCCTGTATTTGCTTCTTTGGAGTCTCGCCGATAATTGACACCTTTTCACTCTTCAAAATAATGCCGATAAGAATTATAATATTTCTCTTTCACTTGCACTCCCTCAAAACAGACGTCTTGGATATGATGATAGAGAATATGAAAGCAACTATCATAAAGTGCATTCTAAATAGATACCCTTAAATAATGGACTTATGGTAGTCGATTAGGGAAACCGCTCCTTGGTGACAAACAACAGAAGTCGATGGAGGAAAAAAAAAAAATTCGAGCCTTTAAGCTGTATTTTACAATTCAAAGAAATTTTCTTCTAGTTGCATTTTTCATCCTAAAGTTCTTCACTAATTGCAGATCTCTTCTTCTTTGGAATTCTTGAATTGCAGCTCATTAAATTCTCTTCTTTTCAGAAATTTTTATTAGCACTCTCTAGCATTCCATTATTATTTACAAGGAAACACTAGTTTCTCTGGCTGACAGTATGATCTAATACTACGCTTCATTAAACCTATGAGCTAAATCCTTTCAAATTGTACTGAACCGAAAAAAAATAAGTTGTAAAAACAGATAGTCAGCTGCCAAGGTGTTCCTTCGATTACATCCTTCTTAATTTTCTTTTTTTAAAAAAAGAAGAGGAATTCTTGCTTAAGAGCAAAGTCTGTTCCACTAGAAATTATGAATCCAATAATATAAATAAAGATCGTTTCTTGGTCCCGTAACCTTCGAACTTTTTTTCACAGTCAGTGCATGTAATCCCACTGACTTGATGAAAACTTTAACAATTTCGAAAAATCGACAGCCTTCTCTAACGAAAACCTTTAGAAATGTTCAGGGCTCGCCTTATTGCTTGGTTTTTTATTCCATATGCAGAACTCTAACGGGAATTCAAGTGCTCACTAGGAGCTTTTTTTTTTTCTTTAGATAATCAAGAGTAGCGACGAAAAAATTAAGTCGGCTTGAGTCAGTTTTAATTAGCATTGTTAATTCTCTCAAGAAGTTAACCTGCTGAAGTTCCTAAAATAATTCAGATCCTCTAAATGAACGCAACTGCAACACATCATCCCACCGCCGACAACGGCGACGCTATAGGTCTAGCGATCACTATCGCTTCGGGTCTGGCCATCGTCGGAAGCGCCTTCAATCTCTCAACTACAATCATGATCAGAAAAACCTGGAATACTCTCGGCAGAATGGTGGTCGCTCTCTCCTTGGCAATCGTTGTCTCCTCAGGCATGACAATCCTCATGCAGTTCTTACATGCAAGCTATCTCATCTGCCAAGTTTTCTCGTTCTTAAACGCATTTGCATTTGGAAGCACTCTTGTCTGGACTTGCTGCTTTGCTCATGCCTTGTTTAACTCAACTGACCACATTGAACTACGCTTCTTGAAAAAATACTGGAAGAGATACCTTGCGATTTCGCTTATCGTCCCACTATTAATGGGAACTGGTTCAGTCCTTACGGAATTCTATACTGCTGGCCAAGACATGGACCATTGCGTGCAAAGACCTGTGCCAGAAGGCTTCGACTTGGGAAATCTTCTCGTCGTGGTTCCTTATGTTTCTGCGGTTGTGTTTTGCATTGTGTGTGAGCTCGCAGTCATTAAGACTATCAAGAGAAGCGCGTCAAAAATGTCTGCGGAATTGATGTACTTCCCTCTGATATTCGCTATTTGCAGCCTCCCTATCGTCGCAAAATCTCTCCTTCTCCAGTTTAACGGAAAAGTCGACCTTCCATCTGGGGTGATGCTCGGATTTGGTATCTTGTCAAGCTCTCAAGGAATTTTCAACGCCTTGGCTTACGGCTTGTCGGAAAAGATCAGAAGTGGTCTCCAAGAAGTCTGCTGCAAGCGCAAGAGAGTTGTTAACAAGAGCCTTTTGAAATCCGTTGATTACACTAATGATAACTTCTCGAATGATAACCTCTCGGTGGCTAGTGATTCGAAAAACTCCGTTTTTGATTCCAATTGTTCTATTGCGTAATTGAATTTTGGCTATCTTATCTTGCATCTTAATTCGTGAAACTCTTCGTTCACAAAATTCATCGCTTCAATGCATATTTGCTCATATTGCATCGGTTATTGCCTTTATTGAATTAATGAAGCTTGCCAACAAAAGAAAATTTCTCTCTTGATTTTAAAACGGTCTAATTATTTATTCTTTGTGGTTCTTTCTTACAAAGCATTTTTTCAATTGTAAACAATAAACCACTCATACATTGTAGTTTTGTCTCATTTCATTGTTCTATAAAGATAGAGCTGCAAAGTACATACATATCTAATACATACATGTACACAAGAGAAATCGTTTAAAACGACTGCGGCACATCCGAAATAGACGTCGTCAGTGCCGTCATATCTCTATTTCTCGATTCGCTTACCTGCTTTGTGGATAATTCTGTGTCCACAGAGACCACTGAGTGACTGCCAGCAGTTGAGTACTCAGAAGGCTTTCTTCGACAGTCTTTCGCGTTTTCGAGGAGTCCCGATGACAATGCGACAAAAATCCCTTGGAAATAAAAGAGCACGTTGCCAATCAATAATATGATCATAGGGACATCACTTGATGAAGTAATCTGTAGATATGAGTCTAAAATGGCAAGAGGCAAATTGCTTATCATCAAAAAGATAGGGTATAACAATAATTTCTTATAAGTTTCCCCTTGACGCATTCTCAAGTTCCTCATTGCAGCAATGCAACAATAACTACAGAAAAATATTCCAATGAGTGCTGGGACCGTTAAGGTCAATAATTCACTCACATCAAATCCATCACCATCCATGAGATGAGAGCAGATGGAAAATCTTGTCTCGGGCTGATAAAATTCCGAGAAGAGCGAGGTTAAACCAGAAGCGACTGCAACAGGGACACTTAAAATTTGATATCTTTTCATATAGAACCCTATCATGCCCATATCGTTTCGAATGACACTAAGATATACTGAGTGCGCAATGCAGCAAAGCCAGAATATTGAGCCACTGCGGCCAAACCCAATCATGAAGCCCTGTGCTTGACAGCTCGTATTATTGGTGTGATTAAAAAAATTCATTAATGCAGGTATACTGCAGATAATTTCCATAAGAGAAGCGTAAACAATCGTCTTGCCAAGGTTGTTTTGAGTCACACGAATAGTTAGAGTTGCGACTATTGTGTATAAGCACCCTATCATTGAAATTATTCCAATAGCTGTAGTGATGATGTTGACGATCTTCGCGACATCGTCTTCAAAGGCTTGGTTTAGGGCGACAAGTTTGGTAGTGAGGTCTTGAGACATTTCACAGAAAATCTAATGATTGAAGTTTATTACATGCTTTTGAATTGCAAAGTTCATTAATTTGGATAGAGAGTCGTTTAGCCAAAACTCACTCAGGAGCCATCTCAAAAAAAAAAATCTTTTCATTTGAATAGTTTACCGACTCATGAGTGTCCCGCTATCAAATGCGATAGATTCAAAATACAGCAAATATTCAGTGCTGGATTTTTTATTAGTTCTTTTTGATTCTTATCATGTGCTCAGGATAAATGTGATCAATCAAATTTTTCTCGTTTATCCGAGCAGGGTTAAGTGTGAAATATCCGCAAAAGACATATTTTCCTACCAATAAGTGAATGTGAAAGTATCATGTGGAATTGCTCTTCCGGTCCTTAAATTTTATCAGTTGAGCAATTGAAACTCCAAGATTTTATTTCTATCTTTATTTAAGTGATTCAAACATGGGAACAGAACAATCAAAAGAAAACCAGCAAGGCGAAGAAAGCATACCTGCTTCTCAAAACAAATCGAACACCAATAAGAAATCAAAACCTAAAAAGAATGAGAAGCCAGCTCAGCCAATACAACAAAACATTCCTGGAGAACAAACTCAGCAGCAACAACAACTTGTGCAGCAGGAAATCTTACAAAATCTGATTGAGGAAAAACCTAAGGAAGAGCCACCAAAAGAAGAGAAACCGAAACCTAAGCCTATCTATCAATTAATAGATGAGGAAGAGAAAGCAAGTATCCACAAAATTTTCAACCAAGAATCCTATCTATTTTTTCAAAAAGAGAAAGTTCAAAGGTCTTTCTTGAGACTAGCTTGGTGCTCGTGGGCAAATATGATTAGTACGTATGATATGCAGACTAAAGCAACCTGGACTGCGTTCCAGGGTTCGCAACTAATTGGGCCTTACAGTAATTTATTTGTTTTATGGGGTGGCATCCTAAAATCCTCCTCTTTGTAGCTGGCCACACTTTAATCGAGCAAGTCCCGAACACGAATTATTTGATTACGACAATATACAATCGTCTCGAAGAAGTATCGAGTTTTGAAATCATCAACATAACCAGAAATAGCATGATAAACGTACTCAGCTTTGGGCAAGTTAAAGGCGGTAAAATATGACTGCGCTGATTAGAAAACCCATCTACCATTTTTGAATTTATCAAAAGGGATCTCTGACGTCAGTTGTAATGATAGGTTGAACCAAATGGCATTATTATCGGTCCCAGGGAAAATTGCTTATCATTTATTCGATTGCGCTGAATTAAAAGTTGTAAAGAAAGCAAGATGGCAGTCGCAACATGAGAGTGACTAATCTAATTTATTTTATTTTTTTGGTTACCCAAATATCAAAGGTAGCATTGATTCGCTGGACTTTGACCCATCAGGAAAAAAAATCGCAACATTCGATCAACTTGGAGTTCTTGTGATCTCGAACATTGAATCCGATAATTATGCTACGCATATTCAGCTTGGTCCGAAAAAAATAGGTGAATTTACTCTAACTTTGCAAGAAAAGCCTGCTTAACTTCCATATCTAGGTTTGTACAATCGCTGCCGTTGGAATCCTTTTTATGCGGTTATTGCTGTCGGATTTAATGAAAATAAATTCGATCTTTTCGATACCGAAAGGGAACTCTTAGTCCATCGAGAGCCGTTAACTCTCGATACTGTCGGTAATAAAGGACTCTCTTGTGAAGTTCATTGAATATTTTTTTCCTCCTCAAGCAACCAAGCATATCGAATGGAGAGGAGATGGATATCTAATAGCTGCTTGTGGAGAAGACAAAACTGTTAAAATATATGACCGAAGGGCCGGGAGCGTAGTGAAATTGTTTGAAAAAATTCACACAAGTATATATCTTCACTTTTTATGTGTCAGAGAGAGAGAAAAATTATACTACTTTTAGAGGGGATTAACACTGTGAAATGGAGTCCTAATGGCGAACTCTTAGCAACAGCATCGAATGACCGAAGTGTGAAATTATTTGACTTTGGAACTGGAAAAACCATTACAAACGAAACCACAGCCGACGGGCGTAAATTCTCTCTTCCATATGATAACGATATAATCCATTCAAATATATTCTAGAGTGGGCTTCTTCTGTTTGCTTCGTTGGATTATATCCGACGAGATAAGAATTTCCTGTTGAAGAAACCAAATAGGAAGAAATATTAGTTTTTAATTAGTCACGCCATAAAATACATAAATTGTACACTAACTAGTCTAGCAAAGTTTTTCGAAATTAGCATGAGTTGCGTCTAAAACCTCACTGATTTATCAAAATTAAATAAATTTAAGATCATTACTTTAATTCTAGCAGAACATCATGTTGTCTTCTATAGAAAGAACGAATAAATCTCCAATACCTCAAAATCTCAAGGAATTCTATTCTGACTTCAAGATTCTTTCGGAAACTTCATACTACTCCAACTATAGCGTAATGAGCAAAGGTGGGAATCGCGAATACATTGCCAGAATTCTCAAAATTGACTCTTCTTTCGTCCAAGAGGACTATGATATTGCAGCAAAAATGTTCGTTCGTGAGGCACTACAGATAGGCATGTCTTTAGGACCTGGTGCTATCGTTCTCGAGAGTTTTGAGGTCGAAGACAAAAAGATGGGATTTGTGATGAGAGATTGCACACCTCTAAAAAGTCTAAAAGATCAGTCGAGTTTGGACATTGAGAAACTAATCAAAGATGTAATCTCTGAAATGAGTGACCTGTACGATAAAATGGGTCTTTCTGAGATGAATATTAACCCTGAGAGCATATCTTTCTCTAAAAACAGATCAAAATTCTTTGTTGGAGACTGGTTTTCAGGAGTTCCAGAGAAATCTAACTTGAAAGGCACTCGCATTCATAATGATTCTATTGAGAAAAAGCCTGACACAGATATTTATAAAGCACCTGAATTACTGCAAAGTGGTGATCAGTTGGCTCCAGAGCCTGCAACCACGAGAGCAGCTGAATACTATGCAGTGGGTCTGATTGCATTAGAAATGTGCAAGACAGGCCAAGACATCGTAAAATTACCCCAAATCGCCAAAGTAGATTCTGGGATGTATGACATAATACTCAAAGCACTCGTTGAAGATGGAATCAAACACTCTGAAAAAGTGAAAGAGATGATAGGAATATTGTTAGCCAGAGAACCCGCGATCCGACTTAGAATAGAAGAAACCTTAGGAATCAGCAGGCAATCTATTGATCGATGGAGAGCTCTGTCCGTGGCGCAGCCCTTTACAAATGAAGAAAGGAAAGATTCTGAACGTATATCACAGAGCAATAAAATGTTAATACTCTGTTGAAATTAGACATCTCCACTCGGGATTCTCGGCTTTCGATTGAAGACTCATTAAATCCAACGAAAAAATCAGCCTCGATGCGTATGAAAAATTTCATTATCATTTCCTTCAATGTTTGATAGTAATTCCAACTACAGAAAAAGATGCTACCCTTGAAAGTCTTAGAGATTTTAGCAAGAGGCCCTTGACTGTGGGGAAAAGTAAGGTTGTTCACAAAGGCTCTGGCTTTATCTTTGTTCAGAGCATGTAGATTTCAGGATAGCTTGCAGTACTCGCATCAAGAATAGAATCAAAATCAAAGATTTCCCTTCAGCTCCTAAGGAAGAAAAAGAATTATCTGGAGCCGCCCTCAAAGACACAAGTTTTTTCAATAATTTTCGTTCTTGAATAACTTTAATGTTCTTGAAAAGCTTCGATGGTGTTTTTGGGCTCACTTGGAGACAAATGGAGCCTGATTGAGCAAGCGCCCAACTGCAATAAAATTATAAGCGCTTGCTGTAATTTTAACGAAGCATGCCTCAATGTTATTGATATGGAAGATCCGACTCGGATCAAAGTAAAGGTTGTTGAAAAACCTATCAAAGGAAGTATTGAAACGATTTGTGACAATAGATATGAATAATATGAAACTTTTTGTAGATTTGCAGGATATTTCCATCAATAAGGCCACCAGCTATGTCGGATTTTTGTCAACTCCAGGGGAATATGCTTATCATATCTATGATTGCAGCACAGAGAAATATGTCATGAAAGGAGCTTGGAAAAGTGAGCACCAGAAGGTGTTAACAGGTTCTTTCATATTTGGCCAACAACAATAGTATTGACTTACTTTTTTCTCATCTCTCTAGGCCGTATTAGCAGTTTAGACATAAACCCTGATTTTACGAGAATCGCATTGATGGATATTATGGGAAATATCTTGGTATCGAATATCCAAGAGGACAAATACCTATTCAGCTACAAGATGTCTGGCGGGGATTCAAAAACTTGTATGGTTCATGTCATCGCGAGGAATATCATATCATACCCATTCTTTCAAATTAGCGTTAGCAAGCCCAAGCAAATGCAGGTGGAACCCCCTTTTACCAGCAATAGCCATGCATCATTTGGATAAATACAATTTCCTTGATTCTGAGACTCAAAAAAAATGGCACAAAGATGATTTAAAAATTAAAGAAGTTGGAGGTATATAGATTGCAGCTTAGTTCTCTGGAATGACGCAAAATTTTTTATGAATCACAGACTTCTCGTCGATGTGCTGGGAAAATCAAGGTAGATTACTTGCGTGGTCGGGTGCAAAAAATGTAGTTGCAATTTATGACTCTAATTCGCATCAAATTGTGAAACTACTTAAAGGACACTCAAGTAACTTCTTTTTCTTTGTAATTCCAATACTTTTTACCATGAAATAGAACCGATAAACTCAGTGAAATGGAGTTCTTGTGGAAGGTACCTCTTGACTGCTTCGAGAGACGCTACTGCAAGGATATTTGATTATAATACTGGAAAGGTCATTGAAAAAGTTGATGCAGGCGAAGGTAAAAATTTCTTGTGAAATACCGAAATCAATGAGTTTAGAACTGTCATCATCTTGCTTCTTGAACGCATGAAATCCCGTTCATCAAATTCAGAAGAGGTTATTATGAGAGTAAAATGAAAAACTAAAAAAGGAAAAAAGAAAACTTTCAAATCTCGGGACCAATTAATTTATTCGTTAGAAAAAAACATTATACAAACTTTACAAAGTCTCATAATTCACAAACACAAGTATTAGATTCTGCCCTTAAAAATTTATTTGTTGAAAAGAAGAAACCAAAAAGTTTAGGTTAGGGAATGTGCTCCTTTTGACTTGAATTTGAGTTAGGAAGAGCCAATTCCAAATAAAGGAACATGCCGCGTTGTAGATCCAGAAGAGAGAAAAAAAAATATCAAAAATTCCACATCACTACTGGGAGTATCGAACGTATCAATTTAATGACTGTCATAATTCCAGGCAATAAATGAGTCTACTAGCCAACTTCAACATTAAATATCTAAACTATTTAGCAAGATCACCACTAATATCTGTTCTCAGTATGTTGCAGCCAAGATTCAATCCTTCAAAAGAACTGATATCTGGGTTCTGAACGATATTCTATTTAGAAATGAACGATTATTTACAAAATATCTTGGGGACTGCAGTCTCAATGATCAATGAAGGAAGAAAAAATTCAACCAACTTTCAATTGTTAAGACTCAAGGACCTAAAAAGTCCTTTATAAATTGTGATATTATTACAAGCAGCAGGTCCCGCTTGATTTCTTCTCAGGTTCCAATTTCGTGAGTGTCTTTTTAGGATATACACTTGGAAGCACCCTCCCAGCAGCAGCGAGTTCTCTTTTCAACGTAATAGCCAGCGCAGTGAACGCTTCATCAACTTTTGTATCCTTCTTTGCTGAAGTCTCTATAAACTCTAAGCCAAGTTTATCTGCGAGAGCCTTCCCTTCTTCGTAGGAAACTGCTCGGATATCCTCTCTATCGGATTTATTCCCTACGAGGATCTTCTTCGCGTTTTTACTTGAGACTTCCTCCACTTGCTCAACCCATCTTTCAACATTTTTGAAACTCTCTCTATCGGTAATGTCATACACAATTACGATGCCGTCCGCTCCTTTGTAATATATACAGCAGATGGTTTGGTATCTCTCTTGGCCAGCAGTATCCCAAATGTGCAATTTTATACTCTTGTCTTCATGAGTAACGCTCTTTATTTTGAAATCTACGCCGATTGTTGGAAGGAAATTTTCGTAGTATTCGCCTTCAGCGAAACGGAACAATAATGACGATTTTCCGACGCCTGAATCGCCGACAAGCGCGATTTTGAAAAGGTAGTCTGTCTTCTCGAAAAACATTGAATTGCTTTGTTGCGTTTTTATTTTGTCAGTCGAAAATGCTATTGTTTTCTTCTGTAATACATGAAGTATATATACACACTTTTTATTAACATCTGATCAGAACGGATCAAATTCATATCGTGTTTTTATTCTTTCCAAATGAAGAAATGTGTCACAAAAGGTGTTTTGTTGATACCGTGATTGAGACCGGGAAAAGTAGCATTATTTCTGAATGACATTCAGCTGAGAAGACAGATGATTGCAAGATTCATGAGAGTTTTCGCAGAATAATAGATAGTGACCGTTGGGTTGATTAGTTGGATCTGAAGATAAATTCGGCTGTATTGATTGATTGTCTTCCAAAACGTGGAATGAAAAGGTGGAGAGGCCGTTATATGGATTAGGTTTCTGTGTTAAACTCAAGGAACTCTGAGAGAGAAAATTTTTTTTTTAAAAATACATGAATTTTTCCATTTGAGAGGAGGGTTGATAGGCCCGAAGGACAGTTCTCTGATCAGAGTTATTATACAACTCTCTGAACACGTTGACCATTTAATTAAAGGAAGTTTGCTGTGAGGATAAATACAAGAACAAACTTATTTTGGCACTGACATACTAGGTCATTAAATAATGAATTATCACGAAACTTTTTCCGGTTCCAACACTGAACAAATTTTCAACCCACATTTTAGGACTGTTTATAGGAATAAGAAGCAAGCATATGATAATTCTAAAATACATCAGTTTATCCGCTTAGGTGCAAGGTTTGACCGCGTTTTCTATTTATATTATGGAATGCTCCTCCCAGGGGGGGGGGGGTATTTGATAGAGAATGAAGATAGTTTTTGTGGTTGATTGCTTCAGTCATTAGATTCACTTCTGCGAAAAATTCATAAGTTCAGTTTAATTTTATTTTCAAATATACTGAGTAGTCGTTGAGGGAGGGATGAATTGAATAAAAATACATAAATCGCTCAGCTCCCAATCGATATTCAGAAACTAAGCTTCATGAGCCCAAGAGGCATTGAAGTCATCAGCTCGTGAGCCCTACTGGCAAAAGTACGAAGGAATGGAAGTGGTTTTTGCGAAAAACCGACATTAAACTAAGAGAATTGCAATTTTAAATGGAAATTTGGCTATTGACCCTTTAAAGCCTGCTTAGACGACCGAATTTAACCCCTCTCTGTGAATACATAAGCAAGCCTGAAAAGAGGATTTAGCTGAGCATTTAGTATAATGAGCAAGGAAATTATGATCAACTCTCAAAAGCAACCCCAGAATTATATTCCACAGCATCCACTCCCTCAAAATAGCATGGCACCTCAGCAGCTCGAAAAGAATAATCCGGATCAGCATTAACCCTCTCTACCACAAAATCAAATTACAAGAAGACCCGCCTTCGGATCAAAATCTTCTCAACCTCAGCCAAATATACCAACAAAGGGCACCCAACGCATTCTTCAATCTAACAACCAGAGTGCAGAAGAAATATAAATGAACAAGCGCGTCCTATTCAACATTCAATTATGAAAAATGTAGATACCGCCGAAAAACAGCCTCTCGATCAAAAAACACCTAAATACATACAGCGAATGCACACTGCTAACCAAAAAGCGCCGCTTCCTGAAGAAACTATCGAAAAAAACTATCAACATACCGATAACACTGGCAACATTATATACGACCAACCCTCGGTAGAGTTCATTCGACAATTTCTCTCAAACACTGACGAAAAGAAACCAACTTTGGTCAAACCCGTTCCTCCCTCACATTAAAGTGCTAACAGATTTTCTACATCTGAACAGAAAACGAGCCTTGTCCACTCTGATTACGAGTCCCAATTCAATGTTCCTCAGGATCGTCCTCAAAAAGAAGGAGAAACACTACCTGCACTCATTCTTGACCCCATTAAGTCTTACCAGCCCTCAAAATCAATCGATAAACCAAACCCAGGAAGACCCTAAAGGAACAGAAATCCAACACGCTATCCTCAAATAACCAAGAGTCGAATTTACAAAGCACGGACAAAAGTCAATATCTTAAAAAAATATTACAATTTGACCAAAGGGGGTTATAATCTCAAATCTTCAAAGTGCGCGCAGCATGACAAAGATTTAAACGACGAGCTGCTTGAAATACAAGCGTTGACGAAAGAGCTCTATGAGAGTATCCAGCAGATGCCGACAAGAGGAACCTCACTTAATAATAGCGGTCAATACAAGACACGGGCTCCTTTAGATAAAAATGAGGGATATTTTGATGATAAGAGGCACAATGACGAAACGAGCAAAAGATGATCCAAACTATCACTTTAGAAAACATTAGAAAGCGGCCTGGACCCAATATGCCGACTGAAATCAGAAATGACACCAGCAGCAAATTTCCTGAGAAAAGATCAGAATAAACCATTGACCCTTCCAACTCGTAATTTTATTTATTCATTTTTCCTCAATTAATTCGCTTTGAATAGTCGTTTCTAAAGAGAATCAAGACACTTAACCACGATTGCATATCGAAAGGATCGATCACTACAGCACGTCACCCAAAGGTGAGATCAGCTCAATTTAAGAGTTATTTATTCCATTGTTAGATGAGTTTCAGAAACAGTTAGAGCACAGATCGAAAGCAGTAGCACCCTCCGCAAAAAACTCTCACTTGACAGAGCGAGACGTAAGTCTAAGACCTCAATCTAAGCAAAGCAAGCGCCAGGAAGGATTGGCAAAAGTGTAAAAGTGGATAATCTAGTAAAAGCCGAAAATCTCCCTCCTATCGACGATACACCAAGGACAGTCGATGAGGTGAAATCAGAGTAGATAACTCCTAGTGAGAATGTCCTGATTAGCGAGAAAAGCTTCGATTTCGACTCCTTTGTGAAGCTTTTGACCTCAGATAGCGCATTTCAGCATCTAAAACGAGGGAAATTATGGGAACCGATATTTACAACGAATACTACCGAATGATCGCTCTAGAGCTCGAGTCATTAAAAAACTCTTTCACATGGTACGCTCTGCTTAATTGTTTGCTTTGAGAGTTAATTTAATCTGTTCTCGGACTTTGAAAGAGCCGAGACTGTAACCAAATCGCCTCACATTGTAAAGCTTAACAATAAATTCTTGGAAAATGCTAAAGCGTGCCTCAAGTAGCCTTTCATAATCTCGAAGAGCTTGCGAACGATGGTTATAAACCTAGACCTGCGTTCACAAACCTCCTTGAAGTTATCATTGAGTTTTTCCATTTCATGAGTTTTTTCTTACAACCTGAAAAGTAGAATCGCATGGATGAATCGAAAGCCTAATACTAATTGGTAGAACTTTTAATTATAATCAGAGGTGGTGGATTAACCCTCAAGAGGGAGACTATATTAGAGGTTTGATAGACCGGCTGAAGAATAATTCAATTTTTCTCAAGAAAGAAATCTAAGTAATTCTGCCACATTGAAATGAGATCAATAATATAATTAAATTCAGGATTTTCTGTGGAGGAAAAAGATAAAAGAAAAGAACGAGGTTCGTTTATGGAGTTAGGAAACTAGCAATTCGGAAAAAGCGAAGATGTTGAAGTCATCAGTTCCGCAAAGCTTACCTCATATTTTGAAAAAGTAAGAAATTGCGAGAGATTATTTGAAAAGTTTGGGTGATCGAGTAATTCAAGAAAAGATTCGGCAAGTAAGTAAGTCTCCTATTCATAATTTTCCGAGCGCAATGGGGAGCTTATATGACCAAGCAGTTTTGTAGAAAAACCAAGGAAATGATGGTCTACAGTCATCGCTATCCGAAAACGGTCTGTTATAGGGAGCAATGTATTAAATTGGTTGTGGAATTTTCAAAATTGAAAATTAGTTTATTCAAATCAATCAAAATATTTTCCTCTATCAGTTCTGTTACTTTTCAAGTTCTACTTCCAGTATTGTGAATAATTATTCTCCTGCTCCTACTTCAATGCTATTAGCCATAGTTTTCATATCAAAGATTTAATGAATGGCTTCGGTAATCTTGAATCAATACTCTTTATATAGATTTTATTACTGTTTCTTTACTCAAATAAGGGACAACAAAGA
>ENA-UOTZ01001270-UOTZ01001270.1-compost-metagenome-genome-assembly--contig:-NODE-1270-length-18022-cov-9.416495_pt1 | contig 18022 bp, 13 predicted proteins | sample MGYA00238144_ERZ746983 | MGnify/ENA primary metagenome ERZ746983 (study PRJEB28759, sample SAMN06268863) | compost metagenome | isolation source: single cell | place: USA: California, Emeryville, Joint...
TGAAACCATCGGATCGCTTGTTTTGAAGCAGGACTCTCATTAACATTCGGTTTCGTGAAAGTTTCAATGGAGTATTGGAGATTAATTCGCTCTCTTTGAGCACAACTGTTGCTCATTCCTCCGCTTCTGAGATGATTGTCAGCATCAAATATCCTCTTACTTGGCCCTGGATCATTCGAAATTTCATCAAGTTGATGATCATTCTGATGACCATGATGATGTTCTCGTGGGATTTCATTACCACAATGGCAAGTGCGTAATTTTTTGTCTCTAGCCTTGTCAAGACTGTTTTTGCTCACCCCACAGCCATGTGATTCATTATAGTCCTCTCGAGTGCAATGGTCGGAAGACCACATAGATGAGCTCAAGATAGACTTAAAACCTTCGTCTAGGTTAACGAACGGAGAGCTTTCTTCATCAAACTGGAAATCGTTTTGAAAATGGCTCTCGGTCCACTGATTCGATAGGTTAGTAGAATAACTATTATTCTGGCCAGTGGAATCGCAATGATCGAGCTTCAGAGAGTTTAAGGTTCTGTTAATTGGATGAGGTTCAGAAGTTGACCCCAGTAAGTGCGATTGGCTCGAAAGTCCTTTTTTATCGCTATGAACTCCAATAATTAGATTATCGTGGCTTTCCGGTTTTTCTTTCTCCATTCTTGAAGGAGTTAAGCAAATGAGGTTATCATCAAGCTCTTCGTCACTTCTTCTCGTTCTTTGATGCTGATCTTCAGATATTGAAGAATTTTGTGTATTCGAGTTAGAGTCACGGCAGTCATTTGATCTATGAAGATAAGGATCCAAATGTGGACTTTGATTGGAGTTGTCCAAATTCGATTCACCAAGGTGAGTTTTGGATTTCTCTTCTTGTGCTTGAGATTCGTACTTGCGGAGGAACTGGTCCACAATCATCTCATCGGGAATGTTATTATTGATATCCCAGTCCGCTGGAATCATTGACAGATTTTCTAAAAGGCCTGTATTTTGCTCTGCTTTGAGCTTCTTGATAAGAGAGTTGAAACGATTCTTGACGGCGTTTTCTGTCCTAGTTTTCATTCTTTTCGCGATTTCAGCCCATTTTTTCCCTAGTTGCTTGTAAGCTCTAAATAACTCCATATCTTCTTCTTCCGTAAAACGTCCCTTTGTTACGTTTGGGTCTAAGTAATTATTCCATCGTTCTCGACACTGCCTTGGGTGCCGATACACGTTCAACTCGCTGCGGGCGTTGAGTTCATCAGCGACTTCCTTCCATTTATGAGTGTACTCTTTTTGTTGAATTATTGACTTGAGAAGTTCATCTTCTGATTGAGTCCAAGGGACTTGCCGCAGCGTTTTCTTCAGACAACCTTGCCATCTTTTTCTGAGTAGGCCAGCTTCTTTGTTGGGGAAGATAGAAGATAGAAAAGACCATCCTTCTTCAGTCTATACATCAGTATAAGTAAAATCTCGCGGGTTTTACATTCATAAAAAAGAATAGAATAGAACAAATTCGAAAAATTGAAAAAATTTCTAAAACCACAAAAAACGTTACCAAATTTTCAAAATCCGTGTTATTGAGATAGGAATAGAATACGACAAGGTGCGTCAATAAGTGGGCTTCACCGTCAGTCCATTTGTTGTGAGAAGCTTTAGTCTTTTGGTTTAATAATCTTTCAACAATTCGATCAAAATGATTCAGCAAGTTATTAGGTGACGATATTTCTTCGAGTTTGACACTCAAATTTGATTTTATCTGTTCAAAATACAGACACAATTTTTGAGGATGCTGGAACGCTGAGTTGATGAACTTCTCAAATCTCGCTCGAGTGTAATGGATTTGAAAGTTGTATGCGCTGGCGGATGTCTTCGAGTTGGATTCGTTTCTTAGAGGGTGGTTAGTAGGTGTGGTTGATAGCGCTCCCGTTTGAGAAGGCGTCCCATCCCCTAAAAAATAATCTGTGTGAAATAATTTTGAATTAATCAATTTACTGATTGCTTGAAATTGCGTCAAGGAAAGGCGATTTTGAGTCAAAGGAGTTTTATGCATACTGAAGAAGAATATGACTTTTACGAGTGAAATGGCAAGATATTAATAATAATTTGGATTATAAGATTGATGCGGAGAAGCTTCTCACTAATTAAATATTTGATTTTTACTGACAGAATCATGAAAATTCAAATCAAAAACTGAACACGCGCTTATCTTATCTTAGAGCCCAACAAACATTTCTTTTTTAATATAATAAACTGTCTCGAAAGCCGGAGAGTCCAAGTTTAGCTGTAATATCATACAAATTATATTGAAGAGTAAAAGATGCTTTTGAATTCCTTTCCAAATCTTGTGAATGTCTTTCAAGATCTTAACGCCGTAAATGAATGAACTTCTTGATGATACATCGCAGCAGGGAGATAGCTGGATTATTGTAATAGAATCATCTGTCATGATTGGTTTGTAGTTGTACGCATTCTCTTAGACAGAAAAATTATTTCAGCTTATTACAGAAACTAGTTTTTGATGTTTCTGTGCGCCTACTTTCGAGATATTGCAATCAATCATGTTGTTGTCAACTGCAACCAACACCATGCAATTCAATGTAATTTTCAGATTCGATGAACGTATATCAGAATCTCAGACAAATTTCATCAGCTACGCTCTTCTCCCTTTTGGCATTTCTATATTGGCCGTAAGCCTACTCCCAAAGACTTCTCTAATGATTTTTGTTTTGTCTTCTCAACTAAGTGCTAATTTGATCATTTCAAAAATAGAGTCTTTAGTATCTATATTGAAGTGACTGGTCTTCTTAGAGCTGGTTTCTTAAATTGTTCTCCTCCTTATCGACAAAAACTACGTGCAAGAAGATATTTTTTCCAGCTTTTACCGCAAAGGTTTCATTTCTCATGGTATTATTCTGTTCAACTACAAAAAAATCTCTAAGTCATCTGTGCTTATTCCTTATTCTAGCCATAAAGACTCGCTGGAGCACATTTGCATTCTAATAATGCACTCTGCTGCCGTGAGTGAAGTAATTCTATAGAAACCACATACTTAGATGAGAATTGATTACAGAATGCCGTTGAGGGGTTTGCTGGCTTGATTCAACAATCTAGTACAACTAGCAATTACGCATCTGCTCTATATTGAACAGCAATATATTCCTTCACTTGGCATAAAAGCCCGTAATTCAGAATATTGCTTCCTACGATACAAAAACAAGAATGTAGAACACTAGTATCCAGGGAAACCGAGTTTTGTTCTTCTCCAGTGTCTTCTCTTAGAGTTGTATCTAGTAGGGCGAGATTTAGAAGAGGTTATTGAAAATTGAAATACCTAATTTTGTTTCCAGTTCTGTATCTGATCCAGTTAGGAAGAGGTCTGTTCTGATGAGCCTTCTTGGCTAATCTTTTCTTGAGTCCAAGAGATTTAATTGCTCCCTAAGCAGGTAAATTAGTCAGGTGAACGTGCGCGCAGCTCGTGTTACCATTTATGAAATGCTCTTTTTAGCTATTGATTGAATAAATCTTTAACAACAGATTTATAAGGCAACCATAAATCCTCTCATTTATTGTGCATTGGTTATTAATACCTCCTATGCGCATTAATATCTACTATTTTATTGTCTCTGGAAGAAAAGAAAGAATGATGTACTAATGACTAGAACAAGCAAGTATTTTCTACTGAGAGAGTTGAAAAAGGTCCTGGTGCTCTTCAGTTTAAGTCTCGAATTCGATGATAAACTTGTATATACCACGATGAGGAAAGACTAATCAAAGTCATTGAGCTTTACTTCCTATTACTATTTTTATTTACTAAGAATTAGGCACAATATATATATATATGAGTCAATGTATTAAGACTAGATGATACTATTTAATTCAAAAAGTGATTCTATATTCCATAGTTGAGCCTTAAATAAGTGGAGATTTAGTTTTGTTGCTATTCGATTTTACTTCATAGAAAATTATTTTATTTCATTTTTTTTTTTTAGAAAAACGAATACATATGGAAGGTGGGTTGTCTTGGATGGTACCACTACAATAACTACTTGAAATTACCCATTGCAGATTGAATTAATATTCGGTTGAAGAATTTAAATCGAAGAGTGCTTCTGCTGTTTAATAATACTACTACAAAAAAAAAAATATTTGAAAAGTTAAACAATAATTTATTAACAATTAAAATTTATGCCTTAATCTCTTAATAACAAAGAGATCTTAAGTCAGGAGCTACCCAACGATGGAACCATCAGTGTCGTCAAATGAAAAAAAGCATTATGATGGATTTAAAAACCCAACGATCAAGCGAGCTCTCGGTACTGGAATTATCCCCTTGAGACTTTCAAATATTCAAGCTTTTTTTCATCAGCTTTTCCTGAAATTTAGGCCTTTTAGATTTCAACCCGATTTAATGAATAGACCTAACTCATTCATCTGTCTTAGGAAACCAGACCTCAATAGCAATAGGTTCAGGATCAAATATTCATGAAAAAAATTTGCATTATTAAAACTAGCATTTCAATGCTACATTAAATTTTCTTCTTACTCGTTGCTTAAGCAAAAAAGGAAGAATTGCTTCAGCTCCCTTCAACTAGCCAGAGATAAGGGGATAATAATGAACACTCTCTCACAGATCCATGTGCATAGGTTATCCAGTGCCGCAAAGATCTGTAATTTTTAGTAATTCTAAGCCAGAACGCTCTCCTTGGTAGTGCCTCATAAGAACCTCATTTACAATCTTCATCGGGATCTTCATATGGTATAATTTTGACCAGAATTGGCACCATCCATAAAGCATTATATCCTGAGAGCATTTGGTATTGAGGTCAAAAGAGAAGTAACCGAAACGAGTCATGAGGCGATTGGTTGGCTAGATTTATTGTTTACCCATTGAACAATGAAAACAGAAGAGCTCGATCGGTTAATCTATTCTGTCTGGCTGCAAATTTTATCAAATGAAAAGCCAACAACTGGCCATTTTTCTGTTGAATGAATTCTTTCAGAAAGTTCTTTTGTTTTAGAAAAGATGACATACCACTCCTCAACCTTCTTTTACCATAGTCTTCTATAAAGTTCCATTATACCCTTTCGGTACCCTTGTCCATATTAGCTACACTACCATTTCTCTAGGATGTATACTAAGTCTACATGTTGTCATTCTGGCCAGAAATTTGGTTCGCTACTTTGATTTTATCGAGCAACTTTTAATACCCTTATCTCAGATAAATCAGACAAGCAACAATCTACTAGAGCAACTAAGAGAAAACCCAAGAAATGATCTCAAATACGAGACTTACTACCAGCCTAAGTAAGCCAAGTAACAGCACTCAAGAAGATTATGAATTGGCCTTGAAGAAATACCAGGAAGCTGTTGAGCTCAATCCAAAAAATGCGAATGCCCACCACAACAAAGGCACAATGCATCTCAGGCTAAAACAATACAAAGAAGCTCTCCAATCTTTCGAAAACGCCATAGATATCAATCATAGACACTACAACGCGCATAATAACAAAGGTGTCACCTTAAAGAAAATGGGCCACTATGAAGACGCATTGCTAGAATTCGAAAAAGCAATAGAGATTAACCCAAAACTCTTAGCCGCTGTTTTGAACAAAGCTCATCTCTTGGAAGATTCAGACAAATACGAAGAAGCTGCGTTGGCTTTTGATCAGGCAAGCCAACTTAAACCAGACGATTGGAATCTCGTTTACAAGAAAGGATATTATCTCTATAAGCGTGGCCAGGACGAGGAGGCCTTGATCGCGATGGACAAAGCAATTGCTATGAATCTTAATTATACGGCCGCTCACTCCTTTCGTGCAAGAATTTTACAAAATTTCAAGAAATATCGAGAGGCTCTGGATGAATGTGAAATTTGCCTGCTTCTTAACCCTGAAGAGACGGAGTCTCTGCTAATTAAAGGAGATATCTTTAGGGAGATGGGGAAAGTTCAAGAGGCTCTAAAAACATATGATTCTATTATTAAACTCGAGCCTAAAAACTCCCATGCGGTTTGTAATAGGCATTTCCTGAGAAGGGATCTCAAAAAGCAGGGAGTGATACCGAGAGAGGAAGGTGATGAGCCATCATGCGTTGTTTGCTATGAGGAAGAAATAACACAATTTATTTTGCCTTGTAGTCATTTTGCCCTTTGTGAAGGCTGCGCGAAAACAATTATGAAAGACACGGCGAAGTGTCCTATATGCAGGGGAAAAATTGCGGCTCTGCAGACTACATACTGTGATTAATTTGCTTTGTGGATGTATTACTTATCTAGAAAATTCAACTGATACTTAAAAACTGTGAGATATTAATGAGTCTATAATTTCTCTTTTCAACCTGATTTCAATTACAGAACTATTTAAAGTTCATCTGGAGATCGAATTACAGGAAACTCCCGCGGTATTGTACCTTCAAACATAATAGGATTGCCCAGAAGAGTTGATTATTGAGGTCTTTGTTTATGAGACATATCAAATCGGGTTCTAGCTATGATAATCATTGAAGTTTACGTTCTAGTTACATTTAGCACTCTACAAAGTGATATGCTAGAAGCAACAAAAAAAAAATGGAACGCATCAAAATTGGTTTATTTTTTCAAATAATTCGTTGCACCACTTTTCTTAAATAAGCTAATGTATCGAAAATCGACAAATTTTTCACTAATGGAAATTCGTTCCTTTGACTCGGTGGGAGTTGAAAGTCGAAGGAGTCCAATATTCAGAAATCCAAGATAAATTTTTATGAGTTGAAAATTCATAAATTAATTCATCAACCTGAGTTTATAGCAGATTTTCTTCAATGAGTAGAAACCAGCAAAATTTAGAACGAAAGTTTTTAACCTACGTACTATACATCAATGACCTCATGAATGAACCTGTGACCAACTCAGTATGACTTAGGAACGCGAAAATAGATGTGTAATGGCATTTGCCATTAGACCAGTCTATCAATATCATTCTAGTTATCACCTTGCCTTGATCACTTCAAAACATGGCATCTTTTTCTCTGAGGATGTATGAATTTTTTTATAGAAATTTCTTGTCGAAGGGAGAGAAATTCGGGTATTCCTGAGGTAATTTTGAGGATGAGAAATCTTAATTATTGCAAAATTTTAATCCTTTTTATTGAGGTAATATCTAATCATGCTGGTGGCTCCGCCATTACCATTACATGATTGCCTACTTGGCTCCTCAAAAGAGACCCGCTTTTTATACCCAGAGACAGGTATCACACATCTCGCTTGCCAATTTTCTAACCGCCTAACAAAAGACGCAAACTTTTTAAATGATACCGTGACCAACCCAGATGTAAAGGTCAACATCATCTTTGACGTCTACTCCTCTATCACAGCTCTACTAACCAATGGCGATTTTTCCTTTAAAAGCAAAGGACACCTCAAATTCGTTATCGAAATACTCGGAAACGGTCTCATCCCTCCTCTCAGCAAATTTAGCAAAAAAGGCCAGAAAGTTCACAGAGGAATCCTCAGAATCTACGAATATGTAATTTTTGGAAGCGTCGAGCTTTCGCAAGGAGTAGAAAAAAAGGTTCTTGTTCGGCACGATGATCCTAAGGTAGCAGATTTACTTTCTCTACGAGTGAGTTAACGATTTATTAGCCTGTATTAAATATCAAAAATGAGAGCGACCAAGTGTTGTTCCGAGAAATGCTGTCACATATGACCTTTGTGTTTGACAGAAAAAACTTTTCTCCTAATGTGGGAGAACTGTTTAAGAACTTGAGAGATATCCCTTCTCTCAAAATCGTAGAAGCTAAGCACCGCGAGGATATTAGAAAACTGTGTATCCAAGTGTTGGATATCTACGACAAGTTCCTCAACAAATATCATAAATATTTCACGAAAGCAACCTGGGATTTTTTCGTGAAATTACTCATGGGACTAACGAATTATCAACTTGAGGTACTCTCTCGGCTCTGCCCTCTGATTAATGTATTTATTACTAATTCAACAAAACAGAATGATTCAGTGACAGTTATATTCAACCGGCTGCTAGTTACGACGTTCAATGCTTGGATATATTCAGGAATAACTGATGTAAAACTCTGGGGCGTGTTTTCGGACTATTCGAGGCAATGGATGAATCGTGAATAGTAAGGCAGCTAGTTTGCACTCAGGAAATTCTGAAAAATAATTTTGTAGTGTATTGAGATGCTGGCGTGCGATCCTTTACGGGGTAACTAGTAAACTGATTGCGGATTTTGTTCACGAAGCTTCCGAAAAATCCACTGACAATGACACTGTCAAAGCCGCGGTCAAAGAAGCAAAAGAAACGAAGGCGACAAAAAAAGGTAATTTAACGATAAAGTATCCGAAGGAGAGAGAACAAAGTATACGCATCTACTTGCGATATTATAACGCAGTTTATTTATTTGTAAAAGAAGACGAAGCTGGAAAAGAGTCAACCGAGAGAGACACTCATAACGTCGTTTATGACTATCAAAACCACAACTTTACCATCACAGCTGAATACGTAACGAACAGATAATTTACCCTTCTCTTAATTGAAAATTGATAATTGCAGAATTTGTTTTTATGGGAGAAGTTCATTCATTTATTCGAGAGGACCAAAACGCCTCGATTAGAAAACTCCAGAAGGGCCACTATTCATGGAGTAGAAGCGCTTAATAACTTGACTATAGACAGTGCAAACTATTGTATCTACCTCAAGGCTTACGACGATATTATATGTAATTCCTTGGCATTAACTAATCGAGATATAAAATATCTCTTTTCATGATCAAGTGGATTTACTGAGCATCAGTCGAAAGCCGAATAAAGAAAGTTCAAATGAGCGAAAAGACGCTGTACCTGACTTCGGTTAACTTATTCAAATTTTCATACGATGTCTGAAGAATATTTGCTGAACAGGAAACAGCTTTTTAGCGCAAGAGACACCAACGAAATCAGAAAAAGAGCATAACGAGCTAATCGATAATGTACATTTTTTTTTTGGCATTAATATCACTTCAATTCACAAATTACACTCAGCTAATCAATGATCGCCGACATCGTCGCCTCTACGATGAAGAGCAAATCATCAAAGTGGAGTTCAGACGAGATAAGAGTCCTGAGCAGAATAGTGGAATTAAGACCGCGAAACCAAAAGCAGCGAATTTCCGAATAAACAAACATAAAACTGTGAGTGGGCAGGCGATCCTTTCCCTATTCGGCAAGTGGTTGTTTGAAGCCATCAACGTCGAGGTAGTTTTACGTGTTTAGCTTAGTTCTAATGAAGTGATCTAGAGTCTGGCATATCAAAAGGTTTGCAGTATGGGTTTGAGCATATTAGCAAAAGTTTTCAGTTTCTCGAGAGGTCCTTTCAAAGACGAGCACGTGAGGCAGTTCTATCTGGGTTTGAAAGCTTACTTCAGTCGGAATGACGATCGAAATGACATTCATACTTTCATCAGGGCTTGTCGAAAGCTATTCTGCAACTCTAATGTTGCTCATAATTTATTGCTGCAGAAAATCCTCCTCGAAAACATTCACAAGTTCTGTGTGAAACCAAAGCCTGAAGAAACTATTACTCCAGACACGAGGAAAATTTATAATAAAATCATCCAATCGGTTATTTGCAGACAGCAGGAGATTTACAATGCGAAAAAATCATTGAATGATGATATGTTTTACTATAAGGAATTCAAAAATCTTGTTTATGAATCGTTTGTAAAGGAGAAGGAGTTTTTCAAATCGCTTCCCACCACCAAACCCAGCAGCACCCAAAAACCCGCACAAAAACAGGACAGTGCAGATAATCAGCACATAGTCTTTCTCGCTACTTGGAACTTTTTGATCACAAGCTTTTTAGACTCCAAAGTGTGTGAGTTTTTGAACAGCTTTGTCAATGGTTTCGAACAGAACCCAATACTCGTAAGAGATCATATCATTATTTTTGGACTAATGCCTTTCATTTTGTTATTAGACGGCAAACGCTTTTGAGGTGCTGCTGACTACAGCTGAACTTTGCATGATAAAAATGCTTGACAGCGATCTTTCTGCAGATACGGTCGAAGACATCCTAATGAGCGCATCAACTGCCTTAGGTTTCTTATGTTCAGGGATCATTGAGGTAAAAACTTTGTTACTATATCTCTGCAATGATTGAAATTAATCTAACAAGGCCAAGCTTAAAGAGCTTGCTGAATTGTGCAGCACGAGATCAAGCAGCAACAAACGCGAAATTGATTTTACCACTGCGTCTGTTGTTAACGGGCTTGCTAGCATTTATCTTTGGATTCTTTGCTCTCAGCGGATGAGATGTCAGGATATCGACCAAAAAGTATACTCAAAGAAGAGTGAATTAAAAGAGCAAGCTGGGATCAAATTGCTATTACAAGCAACCGAATTTCAATCAAGATTTGTCAGTCAGGCTGCAAGGATGATGATCACGAATCTTTGTAATTCCTTTGGAAGGGTGAATTTTTCGAAGGAATTCCCTTTCGATGGGTCCGTTTTAATTCAGGATTCTTCTAAGAAACATGGTATCCCTCATAACTCACTGAGCAAATCCAATTCAGTTTTCATAGGGGACAAGACTAATCTTAACGAGCATGTTATTTGCCATTTAGCATTCAACGATGAGTTAATAATTACCTTCTATGACTTTGAGCTTTCGAAATATCACGAAGGTATTCGGTCAAATGAATAAAATTGGATTGTTAACCACTCCATTATAGATTTAGTCATCGAGATTAGACATTCGCTCGGGAAGTATTATTGGTATGGAGAGCACTACTACAGACTTCACTCGCCTCTAGAGCTTGACCAAAATAATCATCATTCTCAAGCAGAAATAATGAGAACTCCAAAAGAGGAACTCGATGAGAACGACCCAGAGGAAAAAATTTTAAAATTCAGTTGGCCAGAAAACTTAACTGATAAGGAACTTGATGAACTCGTGGAAACTCAAATATATAATGACACGGCTTCAAAATCGTTAAAACTTCAACAAAAGACTTTTAGAACGGACAACAACGGAGAGAGAACGACAAAGTCCTACGCGAAATTTCATAAAGTCAGGAGTTTTCTTCTTAATTTTGGTCTTTTCGATTATCAAGATATGAGAGGCGTAATAGTGTTGAATGAGGATGAAGAATTACGAAAAAATCTCCTCGAACTCGACACTATGGCAACTAGAGCGCAGATAAAGGTATTAAAAACGCAATTCGTGAAGCATTACAAATTGAATTCAAAGGTTAATGTACTTTATTGTGAAAGCCCTTATTCGTGCTCGTATCAAAATTTCAGTGCCCAAGATAACTCTTTCAAAGTACTGAAAAGAAGAATTCATTTGCTAATCATTGAAATATTAGATGTTCCTTAACAGCATAGGAACGTTCGCTGATGAGAATGTATTGGCTCAAGGGACCTGTGATACGCTCAGATCGCTCGTTCAAGAGCACAAAGAAATCATTTATTATTCCACTCCAATCTACGAAATAGTTTACTTCTCACCGCAGCCTACTAGTGATGTGAAAACACAACTCGAGGTCAATACAAAACATGCTTTTCTCTTCAGAAAACTGGAACAAATTGTTTTATTATTTCTAGAAAATGCCCTGGGTGAGTGACATTCATATCATATGGAACGCGTGCAAGAACGACAAATTTGATGACAAAAATCCTCTTATTATCAAAAAACTTGATTTAGTAGATAACCGAGTAAGCAATGCCCTTCTCGTCAAAGGTTACAGATAATATTTCTCTTAGTGTGCTATTATCATCACTCCGCTCCGGCTCAACTATTTCAGAATTAACTTATTAGACTCATTCCCAAAAGAAAAAAGTAAGTCTTCGCCCTTCATGAAAGGAAGCCTCAAATTACTTATATGACTTAATAGAAAGCCAATTGTTCTCTCAAGCAGATGGCATGGAAGTGACGAGAGAGCTTCTTCCAATAATTTTAGCCCAAACTATTATAAGCATACACAGAACCATGATGATTCAACCTGACGACGCATATTATAGTGAGATTGTATTTGGAAATCAAATGAACCGAGAAAAGTAAATATTGAAGTATTTGGCTTTGTTAAAGTTTGAATCATAGAAAAATAATTCAGATTCTCGAAGGCCAGGAGCAAAAGAGTAAATGGGAAATTATCTCTGAGTTACTTCAAATTAAGTAAAGAGTCAATTGAGGGGTTTATGTCTGATTATAACTGCTAAAAGAGGAATTTTCTTAAAAGAATGTAACAATTATTTATTTGGTGTCTGTTTTGTTTTCAGAACCAATGCCAATTTTCTTGCATTTTTGCTTTAAATGTAAAACTATAACGATGCTACGTTCTTGATAAAATTGAAGTGCTTAAGAGGATCTTTGAGATAGATTCAGAAAATCAGATAAAATCTGGTGATTGCTTGTGAGGTTAAATTAAAAACTAGTTTTATTACGAATATTTGAAGTAGGAAATGAAATATCCAGAGAGTGGCGTTTTTAATTATCTTATAAGAAAGGAAGCTTGCAGGAGACTATTTTCTTGCTAAATATGTCTAAATTTACGACAAGGAAAACAGCTAATAGTGTTACAAGAGCATATGATTCTGAAGGGCTGATTATAAAGTAATAATAATATTTTGTATAAATTAAAAACGTATAGCCCTTTTGGAGTTTTGTAAGAAGGTATCCTATCTCTCCTCTTTCATGAACTCATGTAAAGTATATATATTTGAAGGAGAAGCTCAAACCAAATATAAACAATATATTTGGTCATAGATAGCGTTTATTTTCAAAAATACTTAATGACTTCTTCTTCAATACTTTTCAAATCGGCTCAGGGCCTCTTTCAAAAGATTCAGTGACTGGTTTCTCTCTCTCTATCAAGGTTTGGTTGGATTCATATCGTGAAAGACCATTATTCATAAATAATTTCTATTTTGCTATCATTGAGAGCACAATATAAAGCAATTTAGATATGAATAAGCTAATCTCCTTTCTTCCAAAGCTCGAATTATCATTATTTTCATTATCGACAGTATTGTTCTTATTACTCAACGAAATTATTCGCTCAATCGAATTGAATTTCAGCGTTGCGACAAAAATACTAATTTAAGATTGCCAAAAAAATTAAAAAGAAGAACGAAGCACTATCGCAGGGGTTACACTGTAAGACCCTATAGCCAGCTTCCAAGTTACAAACATTGGAAAAAACTAATAATTCAATTAACTTATCGTATATGGAGAGTACACAGGTTCAATACCGTCTCGTCAGAGTCAAAAGCACATCCAATCGCTCCGAAAAGCACCCTTTACCACACGTCTTATCCAAAAAGTCGAACGAAAAACAGTTCAAAGATCCTGCAAACAAAAAACCCCCTCAGAACTCTCACAACAGGGACCATCTCAAGCAAAAACGACCAAAAACTCATTATGGCCATCAGAAAAACGCCTCTTTCAACCCCTATCCAAAATGTTACAGAAGCAAACAGAAGGAACCTCTAGACTCTTATGGCTATTACCCGCAGTACTACCTTCAAGTGCCTGCTATTTATACTGAATATACTGAAGTCTATGTTCCAGTCTACGGATATCCTGTTTTTTGTATGGGAACCCTTTATCACGACAAAAAGGCATCAGATAACATCAGTCCGCAAGAACTGGATAACTGTGACTGCCACACTGTTGCTTCGGAGGAGGATTTGCAAGGATCATTTGGAGAAGAATCCGAGTTTAAAGTGGTGCTTAATGGAAGCGTAATTCATAAAGAGTGCTGCAGAGTTAAAGACCTGGCTTTCCAGAACATTGGTCTACTCTCTGAGTATGAAGATTTTGGCTTTCCTACTGTGGAATCGGAACCAAAAAGCGAGAGTATACCAATGCCTACTTTCTTGACTTAATGTTTTTGGCTTAATATGTTGATCTATATTAAGGAGTAATATATGCCTAAGTTCGGAAAAGTTTACATATAACTGCCTTTAGCTTAATCATTAATGAGTGCTCTACTAATATGAGCCATAATTATTCATAGTTATATTTTTGCCTTAATCTCAATGAAGAACTGAAAAAATTAGTTTCTGGATTGAATTTGTTACTTTCCTTAAGTCGAGAACATGTTTGAATCGAAAATGGTGAGCAATGTTTAAGGCTTTAGTAAATTAGTAATGACTTATTCTAGTTGAAAAAGTAGTTGATTCAATGTGCGACGAAAAAGTAAATAAGTATCAAGGTATGCTTTTGCCTTGAGAAGTACTTATCAAAAGTATTTCATGAAGTAAATATGCAGACTTATTTTAGTATATCCGAAGGAAAATAACACTGATTATATTTCTGAAAAAAAAAGAGCGCAAGCTTATCCTTGTGCAGAGCATGGTTATAATCTTAGTAATTGAGAGCATTCGCAAGAGTATTTCAATCAAATATCTGTGAATAGTAATCGAAACTAAATAAGAGTTGTAATTATTTGCATTATAAACATCAACGTCAATAAAATGCTTATAATAATTTGCTGAAAAGTAATAATAAAATTTTTTGTCGAAACTGAATCGCATCGATATATTTGAAAGTACCTGTAATCAACTGCTCATTCCTAAGTACAGAGGTTAATGGTGTAATTGTTTCTTTTGAAAATGTCGGAATCTTTAAGAAAAATGCAACCATAAAAAAAAATAAAGAAAAAGAAAAATCAGGTAAGGTCATGGGTAAAATTAACATGAATTGAATTCGGAGTCATATTTAACTATTTCTATTATGACATTCATTTTAATTTAAGAGAAACTGATTAATAAAATATAATGGCTCAACAACTTGAAGCCGCAAGATAAAATGAAACATTTATTGATTTTTGAAGGATACTTTCCTAACTAAGATATACAGATAATGCATCAAGTCGATGGTCTTGTGATTCAAAGTCATAGTATAAAAAAAGATTCCCGTTCATAGCAAACTCCTGAATTCATTTTTCTGTGAAGTTTAGGATACAAAATAAATAAAAAGCTTCTTTTCTTACAAGATTAATTCCTTTTAATTTCATTATTAAAACTTTCACATCAATATTTTATGAGTCAGGGGTTAGTTTATTAACCCGTCATTCAGGATATTGCTATACAGACTTTCCCAGCGCCGTAGCAATATTAGAGTCATAATCGCAATTAGAATTCTGTCTCATTATTTTCAATAAATATTAATTTCCTCCTTAACTCCGCAAAGGTTAAGCTTTGGATATATTTTTTAAATGAAAAATCACATTGTTTTGATAAGTTTAATTCAAGTTTTATTTTAATCAAGAGGTATTTTAGATTAACAAAGATGAATGCGAAGACTGGAATCACAGCTTCCTCTATCAATGAGCTCTCCGGCGGAAATAACCATACACCTCATCGAAGAACGCCAAAAAGTCTCTCTGTCGATATGCAAGATATTTTTCGCAGAGAGCTGCTCGAAAAAGCAAAAGTACATCACGAGATTAAATGGAAAAATGCTTTAGAAAACAACCGGCTGAAATCTCTCCATAACAAAAACAAAACTACCCAGGAGGAATTTAAAGGCCAAACGGATATGCACGCCTTGCATCAAGCTTACAAAAATCGAAGGGTTCAGACGCATGAAACGCATTCGACTTTCAACTCTACAACTTCCGGCTCTGGAGCAAAATATTCATTCGTACATAGGCCAAATGAATTTGGGTCAAAAATTCACGCTCTTCCCTTGGATTATTTATTAACTCAACAAAGTGATGATAATGATCCTATGAATAAGTATCGACACATACACACCGAAGAAAACCGTTCTTCATTTATCGATTTGCTAGATACTCAAAAACCAACCTCCAAGAACGCAATTCAACCGGAGCTACTTGAAGCAGATATGATTATTGCTGAGGAGAAACGATCTAGATTGGAGAAAAGGCCTACTCCTGTGAATTATCCATCATTACAGAAGCCGAGGTTCCGTAATTGCTTCAATATACGAATACCGCCAATATTTAGAAAATTACGCGTCGTTAAGCCAGATTTTTTCTGTTTGCCTCGAAAGCTACTCAATGACGATATGCCACCGTTTCCTGATGAAGAGTCGATTGAATATGAGTACCTTGACGTGGGTAGTTTCGCTGAACCAAAGGAGGTCATTCAAGAGGTTGATGAGGAAGATGAATCGCCCATGCTCAATAAAACTTCGAAAAGGCATTTCGAGAGCTTTGTAAATGAGGAGTGTAAGCAAGAAACTAAATTGTTTGAGCCTGGCTCGATGATTATAAACGCAGGAGAGTTTGGGACTTTTCAGCCAAGATGCAACTTCCAAAGTGAAGGCACAGAGGGAGATGAATAATGAGAAATGGACGACACTGCTGAGAGGACAGTTGGCTTATAAATATGATTTGTTATGGAATGCCACACTATCCAGAAAAATGGAGGATATACTATTATTTTTTCATTGTGCATTTTTTTTGACGGCTTGATGTCTAAAATTTTGAGTGGTTAATTGGGCTCTTTGCAATATATAGCAGAGGGTTGCTTACTCTAAAAAATAGCGTATCAAAGTATAAAAGTTAAGGAAAGTTTTGAATAAATCGCGGATTTATTTCACTCTTTTTCTATTTTCATAATAAATATGATTACAAAAATTGAGCAAACATTTTTTCTAGAATTCTAATCTAACATACAAACCCAAAAGAAATAATAATTTCCGATCATTCCGATCGCGACGGCTTGAATTATAAATTCAATTTCAAACTCTGAAATTCAGTATCAACTAATTCTATCGCTCCAAAACTGAATAATCAGATATTCGATCAGATTATGGATTGATTCTTTATTTTGAATGGTAATTACACTTTGGCATGAATTTTCATTGTAATGTGAAGTCAAATCCTTGGTTCTCAACGCAGTAACTTCGTAACTTGCTTTGTACAAAGAAATTCTCAAAATACATCCAAGAATACATATTCATCTATGATCATAAAGTAAATTGAAATCGGTGGCTAAATAAACTCGCTTAAAATCGCAATTTTCGTTCGTCTCTCAACAAGCTTTACCTCCAATAATTTAACATATATTTATGACTTTCAAGTTGTTGAATTAGAAGCATTTATCTGTGTATTTATGAAGACAAGTGAGTTTTAACATGATTATTGTCATTTAGAGGTCGGTTTAGGCTTAGAGATGAAATAGGACGCATAGGAGTCGCACCGCGATTTGTCCGTTGTAGCCTATTCACTGTTGAATTTCTGGATGACATGTTCTCGAATTATCGCAATTGACACTGATAAGAATTAAGAAGCTTGAACTGTTTTCTAGGATGCCATTAGCCGCGAGCAACATCAACTCAAACCCTTCTCGTCATAAAAAAACAGTAAATTTTGCAATATCCTCAGATAAGAGAATATGCCCATAGTTTTGAGTTAAATTTGATTTGGAGGTACCTGAATTAATTGCGCTATTTGCCAGATTTTTAATCTCCTAAAATACCCTGGACAGGAAATTTTCACGTGAAATGAATTATTGTCAATAGAATTCTTGTCTGATGAGTAATGGCAAAATTAGTTTAAAATGTTATTCTTCTTCTAACTACTCAGAAACATTAACTTTACTAATTCATTTGGGAGTCGTTTTATCTTCTAATCCCAGGGATGTCTAATATCATCCCAAGTGTTTACAGAAACAATCACGCAGCTCCTTAAAATTAGGAGTAAGAGAGAGTGTTCCTTTTTTTCTCAATGTTATTATTATTGGGAAGAAGGCTCGCATATCTCGAATCTCCAGATGGATAAACACTTAAATGATCCCTGAGTAAGACATTAAAGGGTTCTCAGCCCCAAGCCATTAGTCAGAGGTTTTTGGAATGTTTATCTACCTGATTTCTCTACATGCCGTGGATCCCTTTGAACGACCCAAGTCCTCGCCTGTGAAAGGCCTTAGGGTGGCCTTTCAGTCCCTTGGTGAAAGAAACCAGCGAGTCTGGAAGGTCCACTTCAAGAGATTCTCAGTCAATAAAAGAATTATAAAAATACCTGGAGTTGAGACTTAAATACCTGACTATTTTCGCAAAAATTCAGTGATCGTAAAATCTGATAAAGGTGAGTTAATAACTTT
>ENA-UOTZ01001271-UOTZ01001271.1-compost-metagenome-genome-assembly--contig:-NODE-1271-length-18010-cov-15.871187_pt1 | contig 18010 bp, 10 predicted proteins | sample MGYA00238144_ERZ746983 | MGnify/ENA primary metagenome ERZ746983 (study PRJEB28759, sample SAMN06268863) | compost metagenome | isolation source: single cell | place: USA: California, Emeryville, Joint...
CGGGAGAAAGCAAAACTGAATTTGAAATTAATTCTGGAGGGAGCAAAATGCAGGTTAAAAACTCCACCCTAATCTTAGAATAAATTAATTCCGCGGAAATAATCCAAAGGGTTTATTATACTGACACCCGCAGGCATATCCTTTTCCATCATCTTTGAAAATCAAAGCCTCTCATTTCTTATCCCACACCCACTCAATATGTTACCCAAAAAAGACAATGCTTGCTATGAAGATGATAGCGCCAGCTTCCCACGTACTTCGCATTCAATTTTTTTTAATGGAATATCCTGCCCGCCGCTTCGGAAACCAAAGCAAGGTTATGTAGAGTTCAAAAATAAAGCACAGAAACGTGAAAATTACGCAAGTTTGAAACTCAAGTCCAAGTTCTTATGGTACCAGTTTTCGCGGCAAAATCTCAAAAGAAAAAATTTGAAACCTACGGAGCAAGCAGAGGATTATTCGATTTCAAGTATTATCAGCACAACAGGAACAAATTCAAATACGACATCTGCAGTGAAAGATTTTTCGGAGTTGAAAGAAGATAAACGAGAAATTGCGCCATCGAGGTGGAAAATATTCAAATTGATTCCTGAGGAGAAGGGCGATAGTGGAAAATCGACGTCTCTTTCAATTGGCAATATGACTATTACTTTCAATAATGACTCGGCGCTTAAAGGGCTCCAAAACTTTAAGACGCTAAAGGTTGTTTTATGAGATTTCTGTTTAACAATAATTCGGTATGTGGATTTATTGCATTTGACTCTGGCGGTTTAAAATTTGACCCTTTGATATACCTCCTGTATTAGTTGAATAAATAGCTATTTATGCACCTATTTTATTAAATTCGCGGCCTTTTTTCGCAGCTTAGAATTGAATAATAAGTAATTTGATTAGATGTTAGTTTTTGACTCTAATTCGCTTCAGCTAAGAGGGAAAATTAAATGCGAATCTCAAAAAAAACCGGTATAGTGCATTGAATTCGAGCTTCATCTATCAATAGGCTTTACACTAAGAATTTCAATAATGTAAACACTGACTGAGCAATGTCATAGAAGTTGGGAAAAGTTTATAATTAATAGAAGAAATAAGATATTGAAGCTAGGCTTATCACAAAGGCAATTGGAGAGAATGCATGTATCTTCTAACTTACACTTTACCCGCTTGATAAAGAACTAATTGCTCGTACAGCTCCTGTGTTTCTTGCATAAACGTCGACTCTCCTTTCTCCTATTATAACAAATTGCGTTGAAAATTGTGGTTGCAAAGGATGTGAAAAGTACTTCTTTTTCGGCCTCAGCGTTCCAGTAGTCGGCGTTCGTCTTAATCGCGACCATTATGACTTGGCTGAATGTTTTACTATTGGAAGGATGTTAGAAGGAGAAGATGGAGGGGGAAATGCTGACTCTTTGCAAAATTCGTCCATTGCTTCGAATAGAGGAAGCGCAACAAACTTCAGGAACCCTTGCTGGCTCTGATGTAATATACGGAGGTGAATTGCTTATAAATTAGGTTCCTTACCTTTGATACGCTGGCTTTTCGGTCGCATAATGAGCTAACAGGCAAGCCTTTCGCGATTTCTTTATCTCCCTGTTATCAAGACAGTGTCAGTAATCAAAAGGAGCAATGAATTTACTTGTTGGTAGAACTCTTCCAAGATACGTCTGCTCCATTGTTTATGAAGCGTAAGCTCCTTCGCACTGTGACCGATATCTAGTAACCAACCAAAGTAAGGGCGGTTGAACCCACAACAAAGCGTTACCTGCTGCTTTCAGGACGATTGAAGCGAGTAAATGTCTATCTGTCTCCTCAGCGACGTTTACTTGTTCTAAAGCAACCATATTCTTGAACTTGTTCATTAGAGGGAAATGTTTCTGCAAATCTATGAGTCAAAAGCTCTCAGACCCAAGCATAATAGGATAATATCTACCAGTATCAAGAATAGCGGAGATTGATAACTTTCGAAACAGTTTCCAATCTTTTTCATCAAGATTCTTCAGAATATTTGCTTGTGGCTTATTAAATATAGTCGGTGAGTGAAAAAACGTATTGCATTATTACATTTTGAAGGATTCTGTAAAATTGGGCAACGTGGAAATTCTCCAGCACACTTTGATCGTTATCTATAGAAAATTTAAATCAAGCCTCGTCTAATTTTACATATGAGAGCATCTGGTGCTTTAGTAGCGATCATGAACGCGTTATTGACCCCTGGGTGTCCTAAATCGTGGACAAGGGCGCTTACGATAAGACAAGCCGCCTCCAAATTCGAGAAAGTTTTCGAAAAACAGTTCAAAAGCAGAAAAGCGACCGAGTTCGCTACATCAGCTCCGTGCATCGAGTTATGGTAAGGATTTCTGAAGTACCCATTGCTCACGTTTATCAGGAAATTAGATATTGTTGTCGAATCAGTGCCAAGAAGTGCAAAAATCCTATGTTTGAAGTTCAAACTTACCCTTATTAAATGATAGTTCGTACTTAAATCGCTTGAAGATATGGAAGCCGTATTCGATAAGATGTCTTCCTTCAGTAATCTCGTAGAGCTTTGGCATATCATAATGCCAATTCATCTCAGCATCATCGAGTGCATCCAAGTACTGCGTATTAATTTGAGCCATCGAGAACGCTTCAACTGGGATTTCGCTTAAACTCATATGACTCATCATTTTCCTCTCTTCATTCGCTTCGGTAAAATTCGTAACTAAGAAACTATGTGAGAATTCAACGCATTAGTTCAGTCAAAAGCACGCTTTCTTACTTAAAGGCCTCATCAGTGAGACTTCCCTGCAGAGCGTTTGGAATCCACAGGTTCTGTTGGGTTTTCTGCAGCATTACGTTGATAATTGTATCAATATCTTTCGTAGTCAGTTCCCACTTATTTTTCAAGGAAGTTTGTTGTTCTTCCTCAATTTTCGGCGCAGCACGGGCTCTTTCGCTGGTAGTCAACTGAAGAGTTGGTCTTCGAGCAGACGCCGCCGAGTTAATCTTCCTAGGGTCGTTTGCTAGGTCTTTATCTAGCATCATCGAGAATTTTTTGACATTTTTTCTTCCTTTAAACGGTTTCGGGCTGACTTTTTCATTCGAATTTTCCTCACTTTTGATCATTTTTTGAAACTTCAAAAACTTAAGCTTCATCAGCACCTGATCTCCTTGAGCTGCCGCGTCCTCAGTAACATGATTATATGAGGACTCCAGCGCCGCTTTAGCCTCTGCCAGCTCCTTCTGCAACCCATCAGAGGCTTTCTTGAGCTCACTCTGGATGCTTTTTTTATGTACAGCGATTCTGCTGCTACAAAGTCGACCGACCGCTAATAATACCATTGCATAGGTCAAATTGGTTAGAAGGAAGCTCGGACTCTCCCAGCCTAACACGGTGCTTAATATGATTGAATTGACCGCGATCAACATGCTGCCGGCCTTCGCGATCGCTTTTATCTCGTCTTCAGGTAGGTCAATCTTGATCCAAAAACCTATTAGTAGGACTAATAGCGTTTGCGCGTCATTCGTTGCGGATTGATAATAAAGATGGGGATGTCGTTCTAAAGGCAATGAAGACCGAAAGAGGATTGTGCTGATTATCAGAGGCTGCATTAGGATATAAACTGCGAAATTTGGAAAAATTCGCAGCGGTTTTGGAGTTTCATGGTAGGTTTTGTAGTAGAGAGTATGTACATTTGCCAAAAAAATTAATAACACTTTGGTGAGAAGCACGCGTTGAGAGGATAGGTCCAAATTGAGCGCAATGGTGGCAAGGCAAGCAAAAGGCAAGAATTCGATCATTTTTTGCTTTGTAGTCCTCGTGTCTAACTCTGCATAGCAAGCGTTGGAGCTCTCTCGCAGCTTTTGCTGGAGATTGTCAATTCGCTTCAAGCTAGGCCTGGGTGAGATGTCCACCAGGCTTGGACTTTTGTCTAAATCATTCATTTGTTACGTTAATGAAGAACTTCAATTTAGAATATGAGTTTTAAATCAGATCTTAAAATGTTGTTCGGATTTAAAATTTCAGATATTGACGTTTTGGTGTATTGAAAGCTTGCTCAGTGCTCGCCTGAAAGACGATTAGAAGGGTCTATTTAAAAACAAATTTTTGCTATTTTCAAATCAATACACATGGATTTTCTCGCTAAAGGGATGGGAAATGCTTATTAAAACGTGTATTGGTCAACTAGCTTGTCAAGGTTGTTATGAATGATGTAGCAACTTTTCTTTGCAGTTTAATGAGAGTTCTCATCGAAAGAATTATGGCTGTTTGTTTTTTGCAAAGGGGTGGTTGAGAAGTAAGCAAGCGTTAATAATTATAGCTAATTTTTTATTTTTGGCTGGAGGAATTGGTGGGATCTGAAATTTATCTTGACCGGAATAAATTGGGAGGGAAGAAGCGGTGATGTGAAAGGTGATAATGGATGAGTAAGTTTCGATAAGGGGAGTTAATTTTCCGCGTAATTTGGTGATGCACCTTAATTTACTGGCTATAGTCAGTAGTTTTCAAGGCAAAGCTCTCCTTGAAAATGGAGTTGTGAGGGTTTAAAGGATATTTTTTTAAAATGGATCGACGAGAATGATATTGGATGAAGTTTCCCTCGATTAGATAAACCATTGTTCACTGTGGTATGAGTGGGAAACTGACAATTCTGATTAGATAATTTAATGTTCCAGTACTGTAAATGGAGTTCGCGATAAGAAAGGATCTTCGATACATACTTTCTTCAAAATCTTTTATATCCTCGAGTGATACGTTGCTCAATAAGGAAAAAAATGTCCCTTCTCTTCAACTTAATCGTTCTCTCTTCAACTTGCTGTTTTAAATCTAATAAATGAGATTAGCCAACATCCCTTCTATCCAGCACCTAGCTTGTAAATATGAAAGGTCTATTTGAGAAAAACACAGAAAAGTTGTTTTGAAGACCAAGTTTTCTCTTAAATATCCAATCTAAAATAGTGATGGAAAACCACAAAAATTCAAGGTAAATAGCACTAATTTTCCCTACATGTTTGCATTTTCTATTGCAAACCTCTGAATTCTTTAGAAATAACAATGGATTAGGGTGTAACCCTTTGATTAATGTCTGCTAAACTAGGAGAAAAATATGACCATATTTTTTGCAAAGAGAACATCATTTCAGATTGTTGCTGCTGGTTATGGCCAATTTCAAGGCCTTGGAATGCAGAAACGAGGTGTGTACTCAACCTGATAGATTTATTTTCTTTCTTTCTGACAGGACTCATCTTCCAACTCATACTAGGAAACCCAAAAGCCTCAAATATTTGTTCTCATAGCTTTACTCTGACACCGAATGGTTCACATAATAGTAGTCAAAGGCAAAAGTAATAACATGTGCTTTAAATTCAAATGTGTTGATTTGAATAAATTAAAACTTATTTTTACAAATAACCTTTCCAGCTATTTGGATGTGTGACAAATTTTCAATATTCTGCGACTTCGCAAATTAAATTCAATAAAGAAGCATCGTGTTTTGACTTCCTTCAAAAGTTTAGCCATACAATGCAAAATCGGCACGAACGTGCGAAAAATTATCAGAGACTTTCTTCTCTTGACACAAACTCCACGCTTTTAATGCCTTCGAAGCCTCAAGAAGCTAGGAAAGACAGATTTACGTATGTTCGAAACCGCAGCTTAAGTTTTGCAGCAAACGACCCCACTATTCAGAGCTTCACGTCTGATCTTCAGCACTCTAGCTCTCAATTCATCAATCCCCACAGACGCCTTATTCCAACATCACTTAATGATACATCAAATTCCAAACAAGACCGCCAAAGTCCCATTGACACCCTTGAAAATCTCCACACTAGTACCCACTCAGAGTTTCATCATGCCAGAAGAAATTCAAAGCAAGGAACCAATAAAGTATTATCACATAAATCTCTAAACGAAATAGAATTCACTCTCAATTCCGATGATGATAACGAAGGGTCAGCGGCACACCCAAAAACAATTGTCATACAGAAGCCGGTTATGTCGAGCACCGTTCTTCAGAAGTTCAAACCGATGATAAGTATTTTTCCCAAAAGCTTAGATATACCCGAATCATTGAAAAATGAATGGTATGAAGATTACAAAATCAAGCGCTACAATCTCTACTGGTATCCGAGCAAATCGAACGATCAAGATAGACGTCCTACAGGAAGAGAGGGAGCATCGCTGACTATTGTCGGGAGTAAAGCTTATGTATACGGAGGGCGTTCCATAGGGATTTTAAGAGAGTTGCATATACATGACTTGAGCAGAAATCGCTGGAAAATTCCTGCTGTTACTGGCGATGTGCCTCGACAAGGGAGGGCTGGGCACTCAGCCGTGGCGATCAAATCAACAATTTGGATTTTTGGTGGAGAGACTGAAGCGCCAGCAAATACCATGAGCAGAGTCTGCTTGAACAGCATAATTACTTTTAATACGGTACTCAACCAATGGAATTCTATTCAAGCTCGTTGTTTGCGCGACCCGATTTTGCCGCGTAGGAATCATGCTGCCTGTGTTTATGACCAAGTGATGGTGGTGTATGGAGGGATCGCGCAATCAGGAGATTATATGAATGATCTCTGGGTCTTTAATACAGGTTGTTTATTGATTGGGACTTCTTTGCTGAATTTTCTCATTTTTAGATTCAAAGATTTGGAAACTGATTGATGTAAAAGAAAGCAGATCAGATGACCAAGGAATCGCTTACCATACCATATGTAGCGTGTTCCAAGGCAAAGAAGCTTTTCTCAATGAAAACCAGCGGAGAAAAGTAAAAGCTCACAATCAACTCTGTGTTTGAACTAGTTATTGAATTAGGTTGCAATGGAAGGGTTCTATGTCTTTGGAGGTCGTAGCCAAAAAGGCGATGTACTTGGTAGATTGAAGTTGCTGCGATATGATCGAGGAGGGATGTCTTGGACCTACCCTAAAACAACAGGTGTCGCCCCCGCTGCCAGATACGGCCATTCTATGGTCTATAACCCGGAAGGCGGGAATTTGATCATCTACGGAGGGAGAAATGACAAATTGTTCCAGGCTCAGAAAAGTTGCTGTTTAAATGACCTTAACGTTTTGAATCTCACAAACCTTTCATGGTGTGCTGTCTCAACCTTTGGAGATCATTATACAGAATCGCGGTATGCTCACGCTGCATGTCTTTATCAGAGCCAGATGGTGATATTTGGCGGTTTGCATGATTATTCTTTCGTTGACTCAGAAATACGAAGATTAGAACTGGGTAAGTTATCGGTTGATATCTCAAGGCGTAATTGAAATAAATAGATCAAGAAGAGGTAAAACGGTTACAGGCGCGGGATATTAAGAACGCAAATCTAAGGAGAATTACTTTGGGCTCGCAATTTAAAAACTTGGTGGAAAAAATTATCGACGAGCAGGACTTCGAAGCTGATTTAATGAAGAAATCTAAGACTAAACCAAGAACGATCAGTTTCATCGAACCTGAAGAGAAATCCAAACACTCGTTCCATTGAGAGCAGCTGATACTCCAGGAAATTATTGGCTAAAGCTATCACTCAAGGGAAAGGTTTGGAGTAATATTGTTAACAATAGTAATAGTAATGTTAATGCTATTTAGAACAAAATAGTATAGTTATCAAGGCTTTTTTTGTTCAAGTAGGATAAATAAGAATGCTGTGCCTTTTTTGTTTTAGTAATACCACGATATTTATTCATATTTTTTTTTTCTCTCTCTCAATAAACTTTACATCATTGCATATTTGCCTGTTTTATGAATATTTTTTTGTAGTGATAATACCATATCGCAAGTAAACTTATTAACTCAACTCCCTCACTTTCTTATCAAATTTCTCATTGCTAATATTTTAGTTCCATCAGAATCTAGTCAGATTCTTGAAAGGTCACGACTTTCAGTTAGATTTAATTATCGAATATATATCTCACATTCATAATCACATATCATCTCCACCTTTGTAAATTAGATGGAAGGGTCAGGCACAGACCAAGGTATCATTCGCTCCAATCCAAACACTGCAAACAATTCGCTATCAGGCCCAGAGCGCTACACGCCACTGAAAGGCACTTCAACAAATACTAAATCACTACCTTACGAAACTCCAACCTCCGGCTTCTTTCCAAGAGCCGAGTCCCGCCTGGACTACTCATCGCTCAATCCAAACTTCTCGTCATCGAATTTTGCAGCGGTGTATCAACATAAACCTGAATCACCCAAACGAGAATATTCATCAATTTCAAAAAAATTGCCTTATGAGTCTTTGCGACAAAGCCAGGTGCACTCAAGCATGCAAGATCGCAGCGGAACGTCTCCCAGTAAGAGAGATCTAATAATGCAACTGGAATCTGTTAAGAAGCAGCGAGATTACTTCGAAACTGAGTTCAGGAGAACGGTTCGCGAACATCATGAAAAGAGTCTGAGAAGCTCCCAAATTCAGGGTCCAGAGAGCTACGGCGAGACCGAAAGCGATCTGAGGCGAGAAATTAATGCTATGAAAGTACAGCATCAAGGCGAGACGAAGCGGCTCAATGAGACGATTACTACGCTTAAGTTGGAGAATGCAGGATTACGGAATCTGAGGAATATACTGGAAGCAGAGTTAGAATCCTTGAAAAATGTAAGGCAGCAAGCAGATTTGAACAGAGATAAAATCGCGAGGCTGGAAGTCGAAATCGCGACTCTTAAAAATCAAGCAGAAACTGCAGATTCTTTGCTCAGATCAAAAAATGAGGAATTTAGAGGATTAGAGACGCAATATAAGGCTCAACTGAATGAAAAAAATGACGTTATCCAAGAGCTAAGAGAGAAGCTGAATCAGGCTGAGTTTTCAGAGAGCATGAGGTCGGTGTTGTTTAGTATTGAAGTGGAAAGGCTGCATAATATCATCGATGATCTTTATAATCGAATTGATGGGATGAAGCAAACTTTGGACAATGAGATTCAAAATGTGAGGGATGAGTACAAGGTTCAGCTAGAAGCGAAAGACGCTGAGTTGAAAGCGAGTGAGGGTCGGATAAAGGAGATTGAATGGGCAGTTTCTGATGAACAAACTGCGAATAAGAAGCTCAGAGAAGAGGTTAATAGAGCGAAACTGCAGGAGTCTGAGCTGGAGAAAGATGTTGAGCATTGGAAGGAGAGATATAGAATCATCGAGGGAAGTCATAAATATTTGGTTGAAGCAATAGAAAAGATGAAGGCAGGAAATCCATCGGGTTTTAAGGGGAGTTTTCCGAATACTAGTCAATTACCTTCCTAATTTCAATAAAGAAATGAAAATCAAGGTTTTATCTTGCTGAAAATTGCGATTTTATTTTATAATTTGCTTGTTTGGAGAATGTCTATTCGAAATATGCATTTTCTTCTGGCGAAGTTTCATTATAGCGGATTGAGAGATTACATGATGGCATTATTTTTTTTTAAATGATTTATTAACATCAACTCTAATTCCACAAAAGAAGTCATGAACACAAACATTGATACCACACATAAATTGATGCAATTCAATTGCCAGAGCAAATTGTTGTAGATTGCATTTCATCTATCTCTTATTTTCTCTACAATCGAGAGTTTCCATCTCTTTCATGATATTTACCGTTCAAAAGAATGGATAGAGGGTGTCGAAGACCATTGTAAATATAAAAACAAAATTGTTTGAGGAGCCATTGGAGAAATGCCAAATTCGGAACTATTCCGAATCAATCAATGAGAAATTATTTTTTATTTTGATTTAATCTTGCATGATTTGAGTCAGCACATTAAAAAATTTATACCTCCAAAGTCAGAGTAATTACAAATTTTGAAGATATACCCAACAAAAGTAAACTTTCACAATTAAATTGATAGTTAGGAAGCAGTGACTCATAGCACCAGTGGAAGTTTTGTGTTTTGTTTTTCTTTACATATTTGGTGAGGAGTTATTTCGTTATATAAACTTAATGTGAATCAAAGCAAAAGCAATCAAACACCCAGATGACGAATTAATTAAAAGGAATAAATTTTCGTCATTAAACCTATAATTTTTATCAAGAATAAGTCAACTCAGCATGGAAGATCTGCAATCTGAAGTTAGAGCTGCATCTCTCAAAGGAAACGTGGCGAAAACAAAATCTTTGTGTTTCTTTGGTACAGCGTATCTGCTCCTGTGGGTTTTTCGGCTGATCTCACTTAACCTATTTCTGCTTTTGTTCATCGCCAATGCAATACTGCTTATTATAACCATTCTTGAGAGGACCCATCCGAACCAGATCCAAACGGTCAGAGCGGTCACTTATGGCATCGTGCCACACGTGATCTATTTTTATAACCCGAATTACCTATTATTCGCCACATTCGAGCAATTTTTGAGCATAAATTTCGCTTTTACGGAGATACCTTACTGCAAAGCTCCTGCTCTCTTCATCAGCAATGCTCTTGGGTGGATTTTAGCTTATATCCACTTTAAATATCAACTCGCGAATGGAAATCCAGACATGGAACAAATAAGAAACATGATGGACAACTATTATCTGCTGCCGCAGTTCCTCCTTGCATATGCGATCAATATTGGAATTATTAGCAACATGAGTGCGGCTAAGCAGGGTGAAACTCAGACACAGAATGCGTATCAGGCGAAATTGCTTCATCTGAACAAGGAGCTTGAGCAGGCTAATACGAAACTGCAAAAATCCAATGAAGAGCTGCAAGGAGCTCTCCAAGAAAAAGAAGATTTTATCCTGCGGTTTTCGCATGAGATCCGAAACCCTCTCAATAGTTTACTTGGCAATGTCGAGCTATGCTATGACATGACAGCTGATAATAAAGAACTCAATGCCATGCTCAACGATGCGAAAATCAGTGGCGAAATCCTCTTACAGCTGCTGAACAACGTCCTCGATACTGCTAAGGTTTCAGCTGGAAGACTCGAAATTACTGTCTCCTCACAGAGTTTCCGAGGGTTTCTTGAGAACTCATGGGTGATTTGCTCCGAGATCATTCGTAAGAAAAACCTCTTCGGTTGCATGTCTGTGAATGTCGATGTGCCTGACCATCTCGAGTTCGATAACCATCGAATGATGCAGATATTGATAAATATGATCTCAAATGCAGTGAAATTCACCGATCATGGTCATGTGAAACTTTTTGTGGATTTCATCAGCGGAAATGAAATCGAATCCGAAGAAATGCGCGCGAAATATTTTTCAACTGTGGAGGAAGAAGACGAAAACCAAGCGGCCTTCGAGGAGTTAAATGAGAAGCCTGACAAGATATTCGAACATCTAACACTGAAAGACAAGCGATTCAGCCTCGACAGAGAGTCTATTATCAGTAATTATAGAGAGGTGGTCGACGTAAGGACAACTTTTAGAACATCTTCTCTAACAGCACGAACAGAGATCGTTACAACCAAAAGCGAGACTGTTCCAACGCGCCTGAAGGAGTCTCCAAAAAAATTCAGTAGCACAAGGTCAAAGTTTGGAAATGGATACATCCGCTTTGAGATTATCGACTCTGGTTGTGGAATGAGCAAGAAAGAACTTGAGGCTGCGTTTGGTAAATTCCAACAAGTGAACACGAGCTCCTCGAAAAGGCAGATAGGAACAGGGTTGGGTCTCTGGATCACCAAAGAAATAATAGAGCTGATGAAAGGCAAAATCAAGATATCCTCTCAGCCTGGTAAAGGGACGGCTGTTGTGATTATGCTTCAGTCAAAATCTATAAACCCAGCTCGTTCAGAAGACCCTGTGAGAGCAAAATTGAACACTTTCGATTCACGATCATACAACGCTGAGGAAAAAAAGAAGCAAGTGAAAAGACAGAGTCAACGATTCCCTACATTGCAAAAGGCGTTAGTTGTCGAAGATATCCCTTACAATCAAGAGATAAATAAGAAGCTCCTTCAAAAATGCGATGTTAAGGATATCATCATCGCGAGTAACGGTAAAGAGGCGGTGGATATCTACCTGAAGATGGGTCCTGAGTATTTCGGGCTTATCCTCATGGATATTGATATGCCAGTCATGGATGGGAAAACTGCCGTGAAAATTATCCGCCGAGAGGAGAAGACAAGGGGCTGGCCGCACTCAAACATTATATTTTTGACAGCTTTTGCTGAGGCAAGGACCCAACAAGAGTTACTCAACCCTCAAGGCGAGTACAGAGCAAATGCGTTCTACTCGAAACCAGCGTCTCTAGAGACGATTAAGCGGCTTATTAGAAAACTCACAATAGAGACTTTTTCTCCCTCGTTCACAGAGATTGCGCCCGTTGAGACTGTAAGTAGGCATTCGGCGAAAACGTACAACTTTATTCCTTTTGATGATGCCGACAAGCAGTTTATTCTTATTGCTGATGATGATAGTTTCAATTTGACCATGGTTACAAAAATGGTCAAACTGAGTGGGTATAGATCTCTTGAAGCGAGAAATGGGGATGAGGCGGTGAAACTATTTGAAGAGCATTGGAGAAATATCAAATTTATCTTAATGGACTGTGAGATGCCGATATTGGACGGTTTGGAAGCAACGAAGAAAATTGTCGCGAGCCAGGAGGGGTCAATGAGGCGATCTGACAGAAAAATACATATTTATGGGTTAACGGGACATGTAGGAGCAGAGTATCGGCAAAAATGTTTAAATTCAGGCATGGAAGACGTCCTCGAAAAGCCTATCAAATTTGAAGAACTTAAGGCATTGTTGGCAAAAGATGGCTCGAATTAAATTTCTCCTTTAAAATCTCGTATCCTATCTGAAGGTAAGATGAGACTCAGTAAATAAGCCTATTCATAACAGTATTGTGGTATTTTGACGACGCTTGTCGTAATAATTGTCTGAAACCTGATGATTTTTCATTCATGATTCATATTCATTTCTTTTTTAGCTAACAGTCTATATCAGTTTGAGAATAATTAAAACCAATCTATGTTCATGAGGTACTTTTGTGTTTCAGAGAGGATATACAAATGTAATACAGTATTACAAAAGTTTATTCAAAGTCCTTGAAGGTGTTCCAAGCCGTGACATTATATTTTTTGCACGACGCCAGCAACAAATTATAGGAAGAAATCCATTTTATCGAATGTAATGATAGCTAAGGAATGAGATTACGATGGGATCACCTTCTTGTTAAAAATTCAATAGATCAGTTATTATAAATGTATACTCTCGGCATAATCTCATAGCGATACTAAAATGACTTTCCTTCAACATAGGAGAACTCAAGGGCAATATTAGGTTGATTCTCATCTTGCATTATCGACATTTCATTCTCTTGTTCTCTCAGGACAGCGTTAACCTTTGTCCTGGCTCTTTGGTTAGTAGAGCTTCTCCGATATTGCTCAGTATTCTTGGTTGGCATATCGAGGTTAAGCTGCAACACATTCTCATATTTGTGCCGAGGATTCGCTTCCCCGAGCGCTGCCGCCACCAAGGAGCTTTCGGCAATAGGTCTTTTCAGCCCAATTGCCGACTCAGGACGTCTAAGCCTCTCAGCCGGTGGCAGCAGCACCCATTCATCGCTTTCGTCATCCCACCTTGCTCTTTCATCGATTTTGGCGCTTTCTTCAGCCGGCACGAACGTTTCAATCATTAACTCTCGAAGTTTAAGCTCCTGCTGCAGTCTCCATATCTGATCCATAAACTCTTCTTTCTCTCTCGCAAACTCATCAGCTTGCTCTTGGATTTGAGCTTTAATCTCTTGATATTTTGAATAAACTTTCTGGATTTTATTTTTCTTATCGACCAGCTCTTCATTTACGGTTTTAAACTTATTTTCCATTAACAATTTCTGATCTTCCTTCTCTATCAGCGCTTCTGCAAGTCTCATCTCCTCTTGTTTCTTTTCTTCCAGCTGCATCCTAGCCTTCAGTAGCTGTTTCTCTTGCCTATGCGCCTTTTCTGCCGCTTTATCTCCAATAATTAGCTTCTCTTCCATATTCTTCAACCTCAAAAGCAGATTTTCTTGAGCTTTCCTCGATCTCTGTTCAGCCTCCTCCTTCTCTTTCAATGCGGCTAACAATTGCTCGCGCCTTTCAATCGCTAGGTTCTTTTGTCGCTCGATTTTCAAGCGCTCTTCTTCGGCTCTCTGGCGAATAGCCTCTTTTTCTCGACTGATTTTTTCCTGCAGCTCATTTATTTTTTCCGAGTCATCAACAATAACGATCTTTTCAACGAACTCAACGTTTTCTCCTAGCTGCAGAGACCCAATATTGATCGGTTTCCCGCTTTGTATCGCCATTAACTGCGCTCTCAATTTCATTATTTCGTTATTGTATTCCTTCAGCATGGTATCCTTCGGGTCCTCATTGATTTTCGGCTTATTCTTGATATTTTTCGCGCGGTTAGCGTATCTTAACGTTTGAAGGGTCTCTTCAATGTTCCAATCAGCAGGACCGACGTTCGCTATCATAATGGTTTTGGTATTGCCTCCTAAAGAGTCTTGCAACAAGCGAGTAAGTTTCGAGTATCTGTATGGAATATAACTCGCACTTGGGTCTGTTAGCGCAGATATCACATTTCCGAGAGTAACTAAAGACTGATTGATGTTCACACCCTCTTTAAACCTCACATCGGTCGCGCCAGTCTTTGAGCAGCGCTCAGAACCTGCTAAATCAACCAAATTTAACTTTCCTACTACGATATGACTCTTGCCATCTGGAGACACTTCCCCACGTTCCACTGTTACTGTGAACATTGAATGAGATCTTGAAGATCCTGGGTTCATGGCCGTTGCTCCAGTTGCTCTCGAAAAAGCGCCTTCAGAGAACTTCTGAAGCATCGTTTGGACATCTTTAACCTGAAAGTTTGTTAAATTTTTCACATAGAAGCCACCACTCTTTTTTTCTCCGAGCTGAAGTTTATTGCTTATATTCGCAGATAATAAATCTCTTATTTCTTCATTATAAATTTCTAAAAAGGAACAGCTGATAAGATACTGCTTTCCTGAGGTTGCTTGGAGTCCCTCGAAGATATGATCGAAGGCCCGAGGGATAATCCCACGATCCTGAGGTTTTTTAAGGTTTCCTTCCATGGTGTATGTTTTCCCGCTGCCTGTTTGTCCATAGGCAAATATTGTGCCATTATAACCTTCTAACACGCTTTCGACGATTGAATATGCTGAATCTTGATATATTTGCTCTTGGGTAGAGTCTATTCCATAGACCTGGTCGAACGTAAAGGTTTTATGAGATTCGTTGCTATCAGCTTTCGGATTTTTAACTATGATTTCTCTTCTCGTTGTGTCAGTTGTAATGATGCTTTGTCTTCGGTCATTAATTTCGTCTTCATTTAGTGGACGACATCGAACTGCTACTTTGACGGTTTCGCTGCTTTTTGGTAACATATGGAAGTAGAGTGTGATTTATGAATTTTAATCGTGAAAGCTGCCGTGAGACATTTCAATAGGAGAGTTGATAGGGTAAAGGTTCACATGGAATTATTCAAGTGGGCATACGGTATCAAAAGTTGGATGTATTAAGAGGGTGTTGGGAAATTACTGTGTTCGGTGCATATTAATATCGTGCTTATCTCATCAGTTGCGTATTCTGATCATAAATTCTGTTGTTGATCTCGGTATCAAAACAGTCTGTTTTGAGAATGCCAGTGTGCTTTATTGGGAATAAGGAAGATCGCGACCTATGAAAATTTTGATATCTCTCCTGGATGCGTGTCATTGCACATCTATTACATAATATCCTGCAATCTGGCTCAGGGAGGAATTTTGAAGAGTTCTAAGAGACGTTGATTTGGTCGTCGGAGGTGGAAGGTCTTCTTCAATGACATTGTAGAAGCTCTGAAACTTTTTCGACTGCTCGCTAATGAACAAAGGAGCTAGTCTCTTACCATCATTCTCTGAGAGAAAAAATGATGCTGCCGGTGGCTCTCTATTGCAAATGATATCTCTATCGCCCTTAATTATTAATAAGCCCTTCTCAATCTCAAAACATTGCAACTGAACTGATTTATCCAAAAAGGACTTCCTGAATTGTCTGCAAATATAAATTAGAGACAAAAATAGCAATAAAAATGAGATACCATTCGCTGCTAACGAAATGGAATGATTAGAACTATTAATAACCCACATAATGACCGAAACTTGAAACAACGGACAACCATAAAGCGCAGATAATATCATGATACAGAAGAATCTCATTAACGAATACAAAATGAATTACAAAGTTGAAAGAAACAACTATCTTAACCTATCCGGACGTATAGCCCCAGTATTATTTATTTAAAATAGGAGTATTCTTGCTGGAATCTTTGTATAATAACGCCTTCAGTTCATCCAATTTCATAGGCTTTTCAAGCACATCCTCCATCCCTGACTCCAAGCATTTTTGTCTGTAATCTGTTCCCACATGTCCTGTTAGCCCATAAATGGGTATTTTTCTCCCTGATTTCCAGCTCAACCCTTTCTGACTTTCCATAATTTTGCTGGTTGCTTCTAGACCGTTCAATATCGGCATTTCACAATCCATCAGTACAAATTTGATACTCTTCCAGTGCTCCGCAAATATTTGCACCGCCTCCTTGCCATTCCTAGCCTCCAAAGCTTCAAAACCGCATAGTTTGACCATTTTGGTGATCATTGATAAATTAAAGCTATCATCATCCGCAATAAGGATAAACTTCTGATCAATACCCTCCAAAGCAACCCGAACGCTCTTTTGAGGGATAGTATTAAACTCATTCGATAATATCTTGCTGACGGCTTTTTCAGACCGATATTGCGGCAAGGACGTGGAAGAGGTAAGAGGAATTCCTTTGAGGAGCCTCCGGATAGTCTCTAATGAGGCCGGTTTTGAGTAGAATCCATTTGCTCTGTACTCGCCCTGTGGATCAAGCAGCTCTTGCTGAGTCCTTGATTCTGCAAACGCTGTCAAAAATACAATATTAGCCGGTTTCCAACATCTCGCCTTTTCTTCTCTACGAATAATTTTGACAGCTGCTTTTCCATCCATCACTGGCATGTCAATATCCATGAGAATGAGGTCGAAATAGTTTGGTCCTGCCTTGAGAAAGATATTAGCAGCCTCCTGGCCATTATTGGCAATGGAGATATCCTGAACACCGCATTTTTCCAAAAATTTTTTATTTACTTCTTGGTTATAAGGTATATCTTCAACCACCAGCGCCGTCTGAACAACAATGACTTGATTTATGTGACTGTTGATCATTGCTCCATGCTCTTGGTATTGCTGTTGTTGCTGGCATTCAAAATACGCCTCTTTGTTTTCAATCGTTGCATAAGTCTTTGATTGAAATGAAGACCTTTTTTCTCTATCATATTCCAGCGGACTTGGCGGGTTCACTGATTTCGATTTAAGCATAATCACAACGGATGTGCCTTGCTTCAACTGAGAATGCACCTCTATCTTCCCTTGCATTAACTCAACTATTTCCTTAGTTATCCACAGACCCAGGCCGGTTCCAATCTGCCTTTTTGAGGAACTTGCATTTACTTGCTGGAATTTGCCAAAAGAAGCGTCGATATCTGCCTTGTTCATCCCACAACCAGAGTCGATGATCTCAAAGCGAATGTATCCCTCTCCAAAATTTGTAGGTGAGTTAAATCGCATTTTTAAAGGTGAAGGTGTCAACGACCGATCCCGATGTTTACTAGTGACTATCTCTACTTGCCCATTATTTTTCATGGATTGCTCAAGTTTCGTACCTTCAATATGGCGATTTACCAGAAATCTCTGTTCGAGCTCGAAGTATTTCTTTTGTAGTGTTAATTGCTCGAATATCTTCCGAGGTTTCTCGTTTATTTCATCTTCATCAGCTTGATTTTCAATGTTTTCATTTGCGGCTGAAAAATACTTTGATCGCAAATCTTCGCTTTTGATTTCGCTTCCACTCACAAAATCAACAAAAACTTTCACAAAACCACTGTCAGTGAATTTAGCTGCATTCGAAACCATATTTATCAAAATCTGCATGATTCGATGGTTATCAAACTCGAGGTGATCAGGCACGTTGATATTGCCAACGATCAGTGTGAAAGAAAATTAGTATGAGAAATATTTCTTAACTGCAGAAAAGCATATTACGTGAATTTATGCT
>ENA-UOTZ01001273-UOTZ01001273.1-compost-metagenome-genome-assembly--contig:-NODE-1273-length-17990-cov-10.770279_pt1 | contig 17990 bp, 9 predicted proteins | sample MGYA00238144_ERZ746983 | MGnify/ENA primary metagenome ERZ746983 (study PRJEB28759, sample SAMN06268863) | compost metagenome | isolation source: single cell | place: USA: California, Emeryville, Joint...
ATTCGACGTCCTGCATCTTTGGTGGAAACGACAATTTTTCAAGTCAAAAATTTCCATGTAAGGAGATAAAGTACCGTTCCAGTCAAACTGATTTAAGATCGCCCCGGATTCACTCCGAAGCACGCAGACTCAAACTTGTCTTGAAAGGTTTAGTAAGAGCCTTACTTCTAGTATTGTCGAGAAGGTTTGAGGCTTCAACAAAAGGAGGACTCGCCAAGATGTATAGTTGAATTGGAATAGCTGAGATGGCATGTGATTAGACTTAGCAAATCTCTAAAAAAGAGGGAAATGAAACACTGCAGATTTATTTTTATACTCCCCAATCAACCAAACTGTAAGGATTTCAAAGGAAAGGTAATTAACAAAAAAACTAACCACCGTTGCTTAATTTTTGTTTGAAGATTGAAATTGATATAAGAAAGTAATGCAACGGGGGAAAAAATATCTCCAAAACTGTTGTCTTTGTATATACAGTTGACTCAGCATGATTTAGAAACAGTTCCATTTTTGAGACAACCTATGGATCAATAGGAAAATATTACAGAGTGAAAATGCCCTGAAATATTTCTAATTTGTCCAAATTTATGGATGGCTGTTTTGGAAAGAATGACATGGTACACGCTGTGAATCGGTCTTGGGCCAAGTTGGAGGAGAAATTGCCTGTGCTAATAGCGTGGCGCCTCTTGCGTTGAATCATACGAATCATGTTGCTCTTATTTAAATCTTAACTACTTGGTTTCTTGAAAAATTCAGTGATTCGGAGATTTATTGTTTCCATGGCTTGATGCGAAGATGACGTTTTCGCTGCTCTTTAATTTCACCCAATTTTATAAAATGTTCGCTCACAGATAGTATTAATTCTTATGAATATAATGCTGAATAATAAAGTATTTTTCTGGAGTCAGCGCCTATTTGAAATTGTAATTCATCTACTTGGCTATTTAGCTCAGATGATAACTTCAGAAAGAATCGATACATTAAAATAGTTCGTTTGAATCTTTTTCTTGCAGAAAAGATATTTTTCAAGAGCAAGATAAAAGCTCTTTCCAATTTTGAGTTTTGACTCCTTGAATGAAGATTCCAATGATGATGGGTCTTCAATCTTAACAAAGAGTAGATCATCAATTCCATGTCTGAGTATAATCAAATGTCTCTCAGATACATAAGAAAGATATCTCAAATTTTCTTTAGCTGGGTAGGTATATAATAGGTCAAATTTCATCTTTGCTTTATAAATGCGGACCAAATTTCGGTATCGTGAGAGAGTTGAACTTTCTGAATTATTGAGAGTGACTACTATCAATTCCTTCTGACTCAGATACACAGCTTCTTGTGCGTTAAAAATTTCTGTATTATCAGTAGTGCCTGAATCATTGAAACTACCCAGACTACAAGAATTTGGTTGAATATAGAGAAGCTCATCTTTACTCCATGCAATCGCCCAGTTCTTAGAACAATCTAGTGCCAGAAACTTGATACTAGGGAAATTCGTCTTCGTGAACATTCGGAGAGAGTAACACCATTTTTTCTTGAATTTAAAGTTCTCATCCATCTCTGAAATGCCTCCATGATGACATATCAAGTATGAATCTGAAATATCGCAATAGGATACTTCTTGTATGGAGTATGAGCTTATTGATGTCATCTGAACAAATTGAAAATTTGAGAGAAGCAAACGATAGATAGCAGTGTTCGTGATGATTTCTAATGCGTTACTTTTCTGGTTGACAAATTTTTTAACAACTTCCATTCCGAGGTAACTATGTTTAAATTTACGAATGATCTTTCCAGTCTGTTCGTTCCAGAGATAGCAACGGAAAACGTTCTGTTCAGTTGTTGTGAAAATAGAAATATGATTTTTTCGCAAAGTAAATCGGTCAAATACCATCTCATTGCTCAGTAAGAAAATTTTTAGGTGTGTATTACAGATCTTTCCTTGTGAGGTGACCTTTACTTGAGACTGAAGCTGTATTTGAGGCTGAGACTTGAAGTTTCTTTGAGAAGTAAATCTCTCGACGTAATTAGGACCAACATTGATATTGGGATTGGTCAGCATCCTTCGATAACCGAGTAAGACAACCAATTTAAATTAAAATTATTCTCATCATGCGATCAGTCAAGTTTGGACTAAATTTATTGTCGATATTGGGAGCTAAAAAGATTAGAAATAGTGTTTTCTCGTCTTAGATATCGACATAAGAATAAAAGCTTGCTCCCTTTTCCCCTAAGACTAGAATAACTTATCAGAGAAAGATAGAAGAAACACAGTATTGCAAATATCAAATTACCCTCGCCAGAACACATATCCAATTTGAACTCTTCTTCTCAATAAGAGTACTTACCATCCCTTTGATGATGATGAATTGCAAGATCAATGAAGGAAAATACAAGATTTGGTTGATAGACAAAGAATAATGACCCATGAAGATCTAGGTTAGAATAGGGGAGATGTAGAAGAAATCACTTTACGAGTAAAATTTATGCGCTGTAGATGAAGTAACTTCTAAGGGTAGAGGAAAAAGGTTGGTCCTATAAATATAAGCAAGAAACAAGTTTTCAGGATGGCCCTTATAGATGACAACTACCTAAAATATAAATCACCTGATCTACAGGTCATTTTTAAAAAGTACCCCTCGGGCATTGGTATCATTTTTTCAGTTGAACATTGCCTTTCCTACAAAATTCATAATCTTACAGTTATCTATTCTAACACCCTTTCATTTATATATCATGTTTAATTCAGCTGCTTGAAAGACTTTTTATGTCCTTATATTTCAGCCAGGTTTAGGTTGTTCTAGCTAAATAATGAGGAATTTAATAGTAGGAAATTTACGTGATAAGATGAAAAAGTCCGTGTAAGTATGTTAACATTTATTCATGCATCGCCAATAACCAAAGAATTTCGACAGAATAATGGAATAAACCTTTCTTAGAATATGATAAAAGATTGAATAAAAATGGACTTCTAACAAACATTAATCCTCGATTATTTAAACCAAAAACAAATCATTCACACATGGTGTATATTTTTTTAAATCATAATCTTATTTTTTAACTCGATCCAGTCCTCAGATGGCTTCCAATTTGTTTGCTCAGCCATAGAGACGCAAAGATAACAACCAAAAGACAATGGAATAAGGAAGAGTGCCAAGGTGATTTCGTATCCGATTAGACCTACGAGGGTGTGTTTGATTATCTGTGTCAGAATATTTACGAACGGATACACCCAAAAAAGTGTACCATATAGCTCCATGCAGAACCTCATTCCAAAGAACCTCATGGTAAAAACAGGAAACACTGAGTAGGAGAACCCTTCACAAAATAGCAACCCAATCATTGAAAAGACGTAGCAGAAACTATATTTTCCTGAAATTTCGAGTACCACAATTAAAAGGCCTTGTGTGATAAACATCATGCTACAAATGGTTTTGAACGATAATCTTTCATACAACTTGGCCCAGAAAATGCATGAGATTCCATTGGCGAGGATCGCAAAAATCCAAACAACATTTAATAACCTGTGACTGAATGCATTGATTTCTGTTAGTGCAGTAAAATTGCTCCACACGTATGAGATAGTCATGGAGGTTATGGCCATTAGCAATGCCAAATTTTGGAAAGTCTTTGATTTCAGTCCTGTTTTGATGTCTGGACAATCAGAATGTTGGTTTCTGCTTTGGAACGAACCTTTTCGGATCTGATCCATTATCGGCTCCTCATCCAGTAGTGATATATTCAGATTTTCTACAGTCACTTTGGGACAAATAAGGAGTGAGCCAGAGACCATAATAATCAAAAATATTATCGAAATGCTCCTCAACATCAACAGAACTCTCTCATGAATAGCGGGACTGAAGTAAAGCGCTATCCCACTAGAAGATGATCCAAAAAGTGGGTCTAGAGCATGGGGATTTACGATGAAATGGCTTAGACCTGAGAATAATACAACAGAGAGTCCAGGAGCGCAAGTGATTATTCCAGCAACAACTCCTTCTTTCTTTGGAAAACACTCCCATGCACAGTAGATCGGAATCATATATATCAAGCCGCGGCAAATTCCAGGGAAAATTGAAAATAATAAAATAAATCTGCTAGATCTTGTCGTGAGTGAGCTCATGAAAATTGAGAGGCAATAAATGAATGAGCAGATGAAAAGGACTCTTCGATGTCCGTAAGCTTTTCCAAGTCTGACTCCAAACGGCAGTCCCAGAGCTGTGCTAAAGATTTGTGCGAAAAATACTGTGCTAGTGAAAAATTCGTAGTCAAGGCCAGAGTTAAATAACTTCAAGTATGAGATGATGTAAGGCGCTATCGTTTCCCAGACGAAAAAGCTTCCAAGTATGAGATGCAAAAGGAACCCTCCTAAAACAAGCATCTCTCTGTGTCGTCGATGATAAAACTTTTTAAATCTGAGAAAATAGTCTTTATGGGCTTGAGAATTCGGACACCTTTCAGTGATAGATTGTTTTGTTGAAGGAATGTCAATCCCTTTTTCATGGTCAAAACTTATCAAGCTGCCGTTGTTGTTTCCTTTTGGTTCGTAAGAGTGTCTGGCTGCCAAGCTATGCTCGTGTGGCTTTGTGAGCGGAGACAATGAATGGGGAGCCCGCAAGCTGTCTCTAGCTATAGAGAGGTTGTAGAACTTATGACTCGAGTGCTTGTCGAGTTCGGATGTTACAACAATAGTACTATTCCTGGCTATATTAGCTCTGTGAAATTGTGTTCGTGAAGTAGGAAGAGGCTCTGACGGAATCTCCTGGAGAGAAAGGACCTGCTGGGTCACTGCTTTTGAAGTTTTCACGAGAGGCTCAAATTCGTCTTCTAAGTAAATGTTGTTATTTCGGGAAAAATGTCTTTCAGTTTGAGCTTCATATTGCTTCACTTTAATCTTCATCCCCTCAAAGATACTTGTTCGAGAAGTTCCTCTCTTATCAGCCCTGACAGCTCGGCTATTGGCTTCAGAAACCTCATCTTGTATGTCTTTATTATAATAATGGCTCGTTACTGGCCCAAAATCAGAATAGTGCTCTGCTGGGTTTTTGGAATCTGGCAGAATAAATCTCTTTTCAACGTATTTTGCTCTGACAAACGAGAGACCTTGCTGGGGATCGTGCTCAGGGCATGGCTTGTTGTCCACCTCAGTGTTGAGGTTTGCCTCCCAGTAATGATTAGAAATTGTGTTTGTCAAAGATAAGAATATTTCCAGCTCAGACAGAGACCATTCATCGAGATAAGCCGACTGGATTCTTGTCAAAGTGGCTCCTAGATTCCTGTGGTATCCAGAACAGTTCAAGCAGACCCAGACACCAAATTTTAATGACGCCCACGTTGGTTCATGAGCGGAGCAGTCTGCGCAAACTCTATTTTGTGGATGACGAAGTATTTTTTGAAGTAATTTGAGCTTCTCTTGTTCAGAAATGGGGTTTTCTGCTTGATAATTGCTCATTTTCTTTTTGAGTGTTGGAGTACAAGTAATTTATTTTAAACGCTGCACAATTTCAACGTTTAATTTTTTCCTACACTGTAGTGTGCCTCTTGCTGGTCGAGATTCCTTCGAAACCAGTTTGAAATTAATTTACTGAAATTGAAGTTCCTCGAGGCATCGCGCCAAAATAAATTATTTTTTTACCGAAGATGGAAATGGAAGAACATTAGAAACCAAACATTTTCAACTCTTGCTGCTTATTCATTTGTTGAAGTAAACCAATTTTCGTAAAGAATTTTACTGTGAACAATAAAAAAGTCTGAACACGGAAAGGAAATTTCCTTTAACTTTCGAGATTTAAGAGAAACAATTTTACAAAAATTAAAAACTCACTACAAAGTTGAAATTGAAGATCATTTCGTTGTTCACAACAGCAGAGTTCTCGAATTAATTTTTTGCACTCAAATTCAATTCATAGAGTACAGAGTATGAGAAAAACTTGCAGATCTGAAAAAGGAAATGCATCTTCAGACACCTGGCTTTGAAGGGGCTCATTGCTTGAGAAATAACTAAGGACAGCAATCACTCAAACATGAGAAGCTGAACGGAGCAATATGAAATTGCTAATTTGGAATATTTTGACCTTTGAAGCCAACAAAAAAATATTTCAATTTAGCCCGAGCAGTACTCGACACGAACATTGACTTTAGATTATAATTGGCGATCGATATGAACTTATATATTTTTTGGGGGGACACACTTGATTCTAAAGGATGAAAATTAACAATTTTTACTTGCCTAGTTTTATGCTGATCAAAATATGTTCACTCATTAATTTTGGAATAATGTGAAATTGAAAGAGCAATTTCTAAAAGTCAACAACTGTTTGGAAAAGAATGGATTGGCTTGTATTATTATGAAAAATCTTTTGCTATTGTTTATAGAATCCTAAGGTTATATAAACTTAAAAATTGCTCCTACTTATTTTTGTTAGAAAATGTTTAGTCCTTACCCTTCAAATTTGAGAAATAGACTCATGTCGTCTGACCCTCAAGGCCAAGCTGGGATTCTGAAGAGGATTATTCAAAAAAATCTACAAGTAATTGATGTTCTGCTGACTGGGAAAGATGATGAAGATCGAGCACTAAGAGAGAAGCTGGAGAGTCGTTTCCAAAATAGACAAATGCTAATCCAAAATGTAGAGGCTTCCAACTCCAATATCCCTTGGTATACTATACCAGCCAATCTAGAAATCGCCAAACAGAAGAGACTAACAAAGCCTCTTTATAAAGGAGATGGATCTGAATTGCTTAACTGCTTTTCTGATCATCAAGAATTTGCAAAATTTTCTTTCGCTTATGAGATTTATTTGGAAATGTTTTGGCTTTTCTACGGATTATGGATAATAATAGGATTTCAGGCATTTGTAGGTGAAACAGCATCATATTTCCTCTGCAAGGATACAGGAATCAATTTTATTTTGAGCCATTGCTTTAACTGTGTGAAAGGAGATTCGGGTCAGAGTTATGTCAAACTCGTCAAGCTCATCATGCAAATTTTTGGAATAATAATCGTCAAGATACTATTCAATAAATGGAAACGTTATCTGCTGAACAAATGGAAACCAGAACTAAAATATTATACCTATTCTGAGAGTAAATTTTGCCTCCTAGTTAGAGACCTTCCAAAGGAGACGAGCCTTCAAAGCATCAAAGAGTTCTTCGAAAAGACATTGGCATTGGAAACACCAATAAAAATTCGAGGAGCTATACTGGTTCGAGAAGGAGACAAAATAAATCAAAACATCAAAAGAAGAAAAGAGTATCAGAGGAGGAAAATTCAGCAAATTTCTCAGCAAGAAGGATTGGCTCTGTGCTCTGAGAAAATTATGGAAGAGTATAGTGAGGAATTATCCTCAAAGAAAAAGAGAAGAAGCACCACAGATTTTCATGTTGAAATACAAAATAATTTAAAAGAGCCTGATCATGAAGAGCACTTGCCGGACTTCATTGGATGTGCGATTGTGTGCTTTGAAACAATTGAAATGAGGAATAAAGTCAAAGAATTTTACAAATCTACGCAAAGAAGGTACTTTTGTCTCCCTCGAAAAAAATCATTTCCACACTTTAACAAAGCAAACATCAAAATTCATAATCTTCCAGATCCTGCTGATGTTATTTGGGTGAATATCAACGCTTCTAAAACAGTTCAGCAGATCAAAAAAGCAATATTATTTCTGATATTATTTGTTATGTTGATTATTTTCAGTGCCTTGAGTATATCACTTGTAGACTGGATCATCCTGTCGTCTGGAAATTTCTACTTGGAAGCTACACTATTCTCTTTACAATTTTTGTTTGGCGCTATAGTTCGAATCATCGGAAAAATTGCTTCTCAGTTTATTGCGTACAAAAGTCAAAATGAGCTCGAAAAATTCCGATTCGGTTATTTGTTGGCTTGTGATATCTTTGTATTCAATTTCAGTACATGGGGATATGCGTTTTACTATGAAGAGAGCAAAACAAAATACTATCAAGTGCCCTTGAAAATTTTTGCAACAATGATATTGACTAACGGGCTGTTTTATGCTCAAGCTTATCTGAAGGATTTCATTTCTAAGCATTCAAAGAGAAAACAGATCAGAGCAGACGGAACAAACTACCTAACTCAACGAGAGGCCGAAGAATATTACACAAGGATGAAATTAAATTTTTTGAGACGTACTATTTCCCTCTTTCTTCCACTTACTGTTGCTATGACGCTATATATGGTGTATCCGATTGCGATTCCCGTTTGCTTCCTGGTGCAGATTGTGTTCATCCTAATCGACAAGCAACTAATTGCAAGATATTACACTCTTTCCTTTGAGAGTGATGCAGAATTGGCTCTGGAGTGCTATCGTATATTTAATCACTTGACTCTTCTCCAAATTAGTGCTCATACAATATTTGAAACTGTAATTGATTTGAGCTACTGGCAAGACAAATTCTCTGATAAGATAGTTCCCGGAATCTTCGTACCCAGCCAAATTGCATTGATCATATTTGGTATTGAGATGTTGATCTATGGAGTTGTTTGCTTGCCCTTCCTTTTGTTCAAAACTCTCAAAAAAAAGGTAGTGATTGAGAACCATGGTCACTTGCAAAACGATTATGAAAAGGCCGCTCAGTTTTTTGAAACCACCTACTTGATGAGCTACGCGTACTCAAATAACAAAAAATTTTTCTGATAAATATTTATCAGGCTTATTTGTCCATCATTTTGTTTTTTCTTTCTTTCTATCTATAAAAGCAATTCGTTCTTTATTCCTGAGAACTAAATTGAAATGATTGAAAGCATATTGAGAATTGGACCTGCCAGTCTGTTTTTTTCCAAGTGTATATTCGAAATTCCTAAAGCACATTGCTGTTGCTGAGTAATGAAAGAGGAAAGATCCGGCTAGCGAGATTTGATTATCTTATTTTACTTTGAATACCTTTCTGCTCCAAAATCTCACATTATTATCTTCGATAGAAGATAAATCAAGAGATACAGCCAAAAAAGATTGTAGATACTAAATGAAACAGCAGTGAAGCTGTCTCTTAATTGTCCAGAATTATTATGAAGCAATCTAATCTGAATACTTTTTTTAAAACTCGAGAGTCGTTAGGACTGCTTGATAAGGGTTGTTCCATGCAATTGGTTTCATATAGCCATCTTCTTTCTGAGCAACATATCTGGGTTGGGAAGCGATAAGAAAAAGCGAAAATCATACTATAAAACTGCTTGCTATTCTCCCCCTCTCCCTTTAGTGTCGCTTTGCTTTCTCCCCACCCCCCCCCCAAAATTTCCACTTTTGTTGCGATGAAAGGAGCACAAAGCAATATGTTTCTGCTGAGTAATTAAATTGTCACGGGCTCAATGATGTACTACATGTAAGTACTAGTGTTATGAAATTCGAGAGTATCTAATAGTACTCATTAGTAAATTTGAGGAACGACTAAGAAGCAAGCATTCGTTAACTTGCTCCTATTATTTTCATTAAGTGGCAACATCTCATTTTCTTTTCTCATGAAGATATCTATGCGGTGTTTACAATTCAGATCCTAATAGTAATTTAAAGGTATCAGTCTAAAGCCTCATTAAAAATACTTTGGTTCATAATTAATTTTAGAGTTTCTAAATCATAATAATGATAATTTAGATTTCTACAAACATTTCAAACTCACTTTGACCATATTTTTTCTGAGTCTTGTACTAGGTACGAATGGCAGTCATAGAAATTTCTTTTAGCAACGTTTATTGAGTAACTGTTCAAACTTGAAGGAAATGAATGTATCACAATCGATATTGGTATGGAAAGAGCGTTTGGTAGTAATCATTTGGACATTTTGTAAATAGCCGTTGTAATGCTTGTTCACAAAGAATAATAATAAGAAACATTCATAATGTAATTCTAACCTGGAATGTGGTATCCTACAAAAGAAGCCTTATTAGAGAATAAAATGTTTGCTTTGCATTATTGAAGTATTTTTCATTGAAAAGGTTGTACACAATATTGAGATAAAATTCAACAATCCAAAAAACTCAGCACTATTCTAGAGACGGCTAAATCAATCAGATCTCATGTACAAAATATTGACACAATTAACATTATATTTGATCTTCACAATCGCGTATGCAGAAGAAATGGATAAACTGCTCAATCCCTGTCTCTCCAAAAGAGAAAATCGTAAAATTAGAGTTGCAGAGAAATATAATCAACCAAAAAAATGGAGTAATACATGGTGAAATATTTTCGAAATCCTATTCGATAGTGAACATCCACTTGAAAGAATTATCTTTTGAGACTGTAAAATTAGTGGAGTAATTGCTCAAATTACGATCCTCAAATAGAATATTATTTTATTGAATCTCCTCTAAGGTTCTGCAGTTGCAGCTTTTGCTTTCGATTCTATTAAGATGTAAATCTTAGAGAAAATCATGAAACTAAAGGCAGTCATTTCGAGAGAAATTTTACGTTTATGTGGATATTAAACTATAAAAGCAAATGAAAAAGCATATGAATATGAATTGGTTTTTAGCTTCAGATGAAAAATTAATTAGCAAATGTTGAAGCCTATTCTGAACATGAGATTTTTCAAGTTATTTCATTGATTCCTTGAGGTGAATAGTGGAAATGGATCATACTTTCTTAATGATTAGCCCGATATAATTTTATGGTTTTATTATCTGTTTGATTGTTGAAATGAATAAAGATTTTATGAATGTTAGGTCCTTCTTTCCTTCTCAAAATTAATAACTATCTCCAACTTACTATCAATTATTTCAAATATTTCTTCTTCACAAGACTCATTTCTGGAGCGTTTCCGAGGTATGTCTCGGGACGTAACTCAAGCATCCTCTTCTTCTCGGATTCAGGAAGGTCGAGTCCGTTTACGAATTTTTGCAAGCTTTCTTTATCAATTGTTTTTCCACGAGTAAGTTCTTTCAGTTTTTCGTAGGGGTTCTCAATTCCATATTTTCTCATTACTGTTTGAATTGGTTCAGCTAAAACCTCCCAATGAGAATCAAGATCGTGAGCAATCACTTCTTTATTAACTTCGATCTTTCCAAGGCCTTTTTGCAGACTTCGATACCCAATTTCCGAGTAGGCTATAGCTACCCCGTTGTTTCTCATTACAGTTGAGTCGCTCAAGTCTCGCTGGAAACGTGAGATAGGCAATTTATTAGCGAAATGCTGACTTAAGCTGATCGCTAGTCCGAGGTTACCTTCGCAATTCTCAAAATCAATTGGGTTAACTTTATGAGGCATCGTCGAAGAGCCTATTTCACCTTTCTTCATTTTCTGTTTAAAGTAGCCGATCGATATGTACATCCACATATCTCTGGAAAACCCAATCAAAATGGTATTGATCAAGGCAAGATACTGATAAAAATTGGCAAGTGAGTCATGAGGCTCAATTTGTGTGGTGTACGGATTAAATTCCATACCCAATCCTTCGATGAACTCTCGACTGATTTTAGGCCAGTCGTATTCTGGATAAGCGAAGATATGGGCATTAAAATTCCCAACTGCACCATTTAATTTTGCACTGAACTTTAAGTTTTTCAAGAGTTGATATTGCTTGTTCACTCGGTAACTAAAATTTGCAAACTCTTTTCCGACAGTGGTTGGAGTTGCAACTTGCCCATGTGTTCGACCGAGCATGGCAACGTTCGCATTTTGTTCAGCTAAATCTCCCAGAGTATTCACAATCTCCCCGATTCTCTTACAAAGAAACTCTTGATTCGCGTCATTCATCAGAAGAGAATAAGAGAGGTTATTAATGTCTTCTGACGTGCATGAGAAATGCACAAACTCTTTGAGGAAGTCGAGAGAAGGATTTTGAGTCAGTTTTTCTTTGACGAGGTATTCGACAGCTTTCACATCATGATTTGTTGTTTTCTCAATTTCCTTAACTCGACGAGCATCTTCTATTGAAAACTTCTTATGCACATCGTCTAGAAACGCCATTTGGTCTGAACTCAATTGAACTTTCTTATCTTTATTGGTGACAATTCCCTCTTTTATGATATGCTTCAGCCATTCGATTTCGATTCGGGTCCTATATTTAATCAGCGCATGCTCAGAAAAATATTTTTCTAAGCCCTGGACACTATTATAGTATCTACCGTCGATCGGAGAGATGGCATCCAGCATAAAATCTTGCTTCGCGGTTGAGAATGACCTTATACCAAAGAGTTTGGTAGCTTTTTTCAACATATCTTGATGCTCGTGATAAATTGATGACGAATTAATAATAATCCTTTAACTACTCAGGTCAATGTTCCCATTTGCTTATCGAATTTTGAAAACGCCAGCCCAATAAAATTGATGAGCTCATAAAAGCGACTATTCAAGGAAACAAGAGAACACCAACCAAGTCTTTTTCTCCCGAATTTGGAACCTACGAGATTGCACATATTATAATACAATATTTGGGAGGACTCAAGAAAACCACTGTCAATTGATAATCGACTCCTCTCGACAGAACAATCAAAATATTATGAGCGCGGGATGTTCATTCAAAAAAATCTGATCCGGTTGTAGCTTTATTGATTAATTTGATTTGTGTAAAATTCTATAATTCTCAATTGGTGCTCTTTAAGCATCCAAAAATTCTCTCAAGTCTTTCTTCATAGCAGAAATATTAATATGAATGCACAATATCATGAACAAGGATGTGAAACTTCATTAATGCTGACACAGTATTAGAAATTAAAAATACATTTGTAACCAACCGCATTAATAACTAAATGTGCAGTTTTGTGATGATCTTCCTCTGGAGCCAAGGGTGATCTGCATACACCTTGTAGCTTTCCTTGTTGGCGACATTTTCGCCATCTTCGGTCAATATTGCCTCTGTTTTTAGAAGAATGTCAAGCAAAGGAGGTAGTAAAAACTTTTACCGGTTTCTTTGAGGAATTTTCGACACCCATCCTCATCTTTGAATGCCAAAATCTCTGTTAGATATTTAATTGAGGATTTTTCGCCAAAACCTTTTGTCAAGATTTGTAGAGCTCGAATGCGCAATTTATCGCTAAAACAATCGATTAGGTTTGCGCACATGTGACGTTTTTCCTTGTATAAGCTGAAAAACTTCTTGACATTTCCCATTTCATTGGCTCGTCTCAAACTGGCAAACGTTATACACACAGGTTGAATGGTTGCATTTTACTTTAAGGCATAGACCACGTCAGCATGATTCAATTCTGCATCTGTGAGACTCATCAATAGCTTATTAATATCCATTCGCATATTACAGAGGAATAAGTAAATAATCCGATAGCACAGAAATTCCTAGTATCAGGTGACCTCAAAAACAAGTAGAAAAAAAGGATGCGTACAAATCGATGTTTCGATGCGAGACCTTCTTGATATAGTTCATATAGCTTCGTTTGACATTGGTTAAAAACAGACAAATCGTGGCTTTCTAAACTGATTCTCGCATTTGTTTCATAAACTTTCACTGTGAATTCATTCTTGATATGTTGGACAATCAGATCCTGAGTTATATTCGAAAGTTGTGATGATACTTTTTTCTCAAGCGTCCTTTACCTGTCGCATTGATCGGAACTGCTCTGAGATAGATAGGTACTCAATTTTTCCATCTCTCCATTTTTTCTTGAAATGTTTGAGTGCTTTTTTCAGAATTGGTTCCGGTCGAATCTGAGAGGGATCTGGCGCAGTCGTGAGTCGGAGGTAGGGTTTTTCAAGTTCAGTCATAGTTCCCTGGAAGTAACCATAAGAAATCGGGGATAAAGCATCTGTTCTCTTACAACAACTTTCCATTTTTCAGCTAAAGTATCAAAATCTCCTTCTTCTGTATCATCTGAATAAGATAAATTTCAGTCATAACTTCACAATGTTATCAGTTACCAGTAATACTCGCTTTTGGAAAGCCTGTAGCGCCATACTTTTGTTGAGAGCTTGAAGCAAATTCCTTGTGGAATCTTCCTTTTCTTTTATCTCTCTTGTCCATTTCCTCTTTAGTGAGTCCTTCAGCCATCTATTTGAGAGTTGCATTAAATTTTTTCTTTTGTGTGTTAGGATCTACTGCTGTAAATTGCTCATTTTGCGCCTTTAATGTTTTAAGAATCTTTTTCCCTGTTTTTGTTACTCCCACCTGAATCCCCGTAAAGGGTTGAGTGTCAATACTAAATGTTCCTGCTAAAGGTTGAGTGGAGAAGCCTGATTTCTGGATCGGATTCTTTGGTTCCGAACTCGTACTGATTTGCTTGCTCTTCGCTAACTCTTGATAGGTAAGAGGAGCCGATTGCTGGGTATTTTGTTGAAATGGTTGCTGTGGTTGCACAGTCGCTTGGGTTTGAGGAGTATTATCAGCCTGGAACAAGTGCGATTTGTTCATTGCTAAGTTATAATTTGCCAGCAAAGAAGACATGGGAGCATTCGTAAAACTCTTCTCTCGAGGAAGAGTTGGCAAGGAAAAAGTTTTCCAATTGCGAGTGTAAATTTCTCCCCTCATCCTTGCATTGGTAATAATGCTTTTCAAACTCTTCTCAATCATTGCTTTCTCTTTTGGATTCTGGCATTTAGCGAAAGCTCTTTCCACATAATCTTTCAAACTTTCTGGAAAATCTTTGTCAAAACCGTCACTCTTTGTTAGAGGAGGGTTTCCACTTGAAGTCCGAACTAGGTTTGATGCAGTTGTATTTGAATACCCCATCGACTGATTAGATAAATAAGGATTAAGCATGTAAGGATTTCCACCCGCAAAGGTTTGAATTGGAACATTCGAGTTATTGGGGTACATGGTGCCTTTGCTCATATCAGCAGTGGGTTGATAGAGGCTATTATTGCTATTTCCCAAAGGGATATTCTGGGACTGAACATTTGATGGAGCCTTCTTCAGAAGATTTGGGACATCTAGAGGCGTGTCCCACCTTGTTTTTTTCCTAATTTTACTAAAACCAGGCTTTATTTCAGAAACTTAAACTCCATGTGAATTACTCTCCTAAAGCTGCATCATCTTCATGCGATTTATGATTCTGTGTTTCATTAGATGGGGGCTCACGACTCTCTTCTTGCATAATATCATTTATAGAGCTTTGAAACATGCTGTATAGCAGTGAGTCTTTAAGATCAATTCCTTGCTTTGGCTGCTCTTGAACATTTGAATTTAGGCCAGCATTCGCTTTGAGAGCTGGATGTAATGAAGGTTTGTGTCCAGAGGTTGCATTGCTGGACTCTAGCTTTTTTCCTGCAGTTACTGTTGTCACTATGGGTTTGGGTGTCACCTTTGCTTCTTTCTGCTCGACTTTAGGAGGAACATACTCCTCTAATATGATAGCAAAATTTAATTTCGAAAATGGCATGTTTTTGAAACGAAAAAAGAAAGAGACTGCTTCTTTAGAGAGTATAAATGGCGAGTGAAGAGTTACCAAGGTTATACGCAAGAAGCGCTTCTTCTATAGAACTTCTCTTTTTGTTTGGAGCGGTCATGCTTTGCTTCGAGAGAGGTTTATTTGAATTAATCTAAAATTCCAGCAAAGCGAAAGTTTTCTAATTTAGAGTAAAACTGAATTGCACTTTCTTTTTCCCTCAACTCTAAAGTTAAGAAAAAGTCCACAAATTATTTACTTTCGTTGTAAATGTATAGAAAAAGCTCATTCTAGCCATCGCATACAAAAGAAAGACACTTTATATTTTATTAGAAGAACCTGGTGCTATTCTTGACAAAAATTGCCAAGCAGTTGTTATTGTTATTGTATTGCTATTTTAGTAGACCACGCTCAATACTTTTCATTTGAAATGGAAGTTCTCCTAGGTGCTCATTTTGAAATTGAGTTCTATTTTGTGAGCTTGCTCTTGGGTTTTTGGCGGAGTCTTCCCCTCACTTTTTAACAAAGCTGCTAAGCAATAAGACTACAAAGAAGATACTTCTGATTATTCTCATCGTTGAGACTGTGTGCAAGTTGTATGCAGAAACAGAAACCAAGTTGAGCAATAATAAATTTTGGTTGCATACTCCAATTTTGCAAAAGCTGCAATCATATTTTAAGCCCTATTTTGATTTCCATTATCTTGTAACAAAATAAGGCTAACAAGAAGCAGGTGAGAATCTTATCCATGGATATTGAGACCACAAAGAACCTGTTTAATAGTTAACTAACAAGAACGCACAACACTGAAGTATATACATCGCGTTTATGTGCGCTATTAATTTAAAAATATTGAAATTGTTGCTACCTTGATGCAACAAACTGAATCAACACGATCTAATCAAATGGGCTTTGACCCATCATTTGAGTTACTCCTTTTTAATGATTTTGCGAGATCTCTCCAAAAAAAGACAGCAAGAGCTCAACTTAACAACCCTGGAAAAAGAAGACAGTCTACAATTGCAATTATTTTTAGAATAAATCCAAGACTTTTCAGAGGAACAGATATTAAATCGCTCCCACAAATTGAATGCCCAACCGGTGAGAAAACCATTCCTTATATTAACATCAACAGAGTCTTGGTAAAATATTGCGATCAGTTAAAATTTGCAGAGGGTGATCATTTATTTGAAATGCTGTACATACACCACGCGAAGAATGAAAAAGACCCTCACAGTGGGCAAGTATCTTTTCCTGGTGGGAAACTTGATGACGGTGAAACAGATTTCGATGCAGTATTGCGTGAAACTGAAGAACAACTGGGAATTGATCTCAAAAATATCAAAAAATATATCTTTATGGGAAAACTTCCTCGTAATTTTTACTGCTATCCTACGGAAGCTGGACCTCTCTACATCAGTGCTCACGTATTCCTTCAGCTGTCATTAGAAAATTCTGTTGAGTTTAAATTAAACAAGAATGAAGTATGTGGGGCTTTTTGGGTTCCTATTAGAGAGTTTTTGGATCCCGATTTAAAAAACCGGCTGATTATGGTGAGAGACAAACAAGTACCCACATCTGCGGCAGAAAGTTTGAAAGGATTCAAAGGGAAACTCTTTAGATGGGGAACCAAAGGAATGATCAATACTGAATATTTTGCATTTCGCTTGCCAAACGAACAACCGCTATTTGGCCTAACATTCAATTTAACTCTCTTTACGCTGCAAATGCTGATTGAAAATGCTGACCTTCTTGGAAAATTGAGACCAGGATCTGGATTCGACCCTAAGAATGCATATAAACTCATTCGGAAAGGTCTTTCTGTGAAGTCAGTGTATGAGAGTGTATGGTATACCCATAAAAGGTTATTAGCAAATACAATTTATTACCAAATGAAACAAAAGCAATTTGAACACAAAATCAAAAAAGAAAACAGCTTCATCTTTCAAGCTTCGCTTTTACTCCTTTTACTACTTGGCCTTAAGTATATTTTGGAAAAACGGACAGTAGTAAGCGCTTAATATGGTTTTCTCTTTAACCTCTGAATAGAAATTATGGTAAAATTCTTTCAGGTTTTCAATGTTGCATGGGCATATATGCGTTCACGCTTTCACTATATAATATTATCATCATCCCAAGTGTCAATGAATCTTTATAAAGTCAAAGTATGGCCAGCTCCCCGAAAATTCAATATTCACAAAATGAGTCTCTAATCTCTGAAGTTGTAGCATTAAGAAGGATGCAATAAATTAACCCAAAAAACAAAACAAAACACAACCGCACTACTCTCATACAACTATGATTTAAAATGCTTTTTCTGTCCACGTTCCAAGGGTTCTTCAAAATATTCCGTCTCAAGTTTGTTTGAAAGGATTGAAGTGTGATGAAAGTTATTTTGAATTTGCCGGGCATGTGGATGTTCCTCCTCTTCCGAATTTAGGATATTGAAAATGTGCGGTTTTGCTACGGAGAGAAGTCTAAATGAGAGATAAATTTTTTGGATTACTTTCAAACGCATCAATTAAATTTCCTTGCGAAGGTTTATCTCTATCTGAAATTTGAAAACGAGGAAGAAAAAAAGTTTCTTTTTCGAAATTTTTCGATTCTTTGGAACGTAATTAGGCGCCAAAATGGTTTATTTGTACTTACTTTCTGTTTGAACTTGATGCTGACTTCGATTTGGATTGGACTGATTGTCGCT
>ENA-UOTZ01001275-UOTZ01001275.1-compost-metagenome-genome-assembly--contig:-NODE-1275-length-17973-cov-7.665065_pt1 | contig 17973 bp, 16 predicted proteins | sample MGYA00238144_ERZ746983 | MGnify/ENA primary metagenome ERZ746983 (study PRJEB28759, sample SAMN06268863) | compost metagenome | isolation source: single cell | place: USA: California, Emeryville, Joint...
TGTAGTTACTACTTTCGATGAATTGGGACACTGTGAAATACACGCTCCGTTTGAGTAGAAGAGAAGCGCAAGGCAGCCTCCACTGATTTGGCACATTAGCCCTAAATATGAGATCGAACGATTCGACCCAGGCATTCCAACACTATTTAAGATAGTCGCTTTAAAGGTGTAATTCACTTTGAACAAGAGATATCCGACTGGAATAGCGACTTTCGAAGTGTCTGATAGGCCATTCAAATAATTTGCAACTCTGCTATTCTCTGTGGTATTGGCAGTATCAGTTGAAACACTCCAGGAAAATGAGAAAGATCCAGGTGATAATGCAGTTGCATTCATCGAAATTGGTGAACAAACATTCACTATGTCTGATCCTAACAGCAAAATCTATGACTTCAAGAAATTAGCAAATTAATCTTACCTATAATGTCGAAATCAGGGGGCAAGCAATCAGTCACAGTAATATTTATGGAATAAGTTTTTCCGAAAATTCTATGATCGTTATATGTATCCGCTTGAAAGGTATAGGTATAACCGGCAATCAGCTGATTGCTTAGGAAAGTAAAGTTAGTCTTGTCAGGTGTTTCATTCATAAAGGATTCTTGAATCTGCTTTTCAGTGTCATTAGCAGGCATAGTGGAAACTGTCCATGAATAATATTGTGAGCGGCTTGGTCCTACTATAGGAGCTATTGTAACCGATATTCCAAGATTTTCGCATGCACTTAATGTTTTCCCTCTGCCGAGAGTTGCTAAAAAATTTATCAACATGAGATAGAATAGCATGGTTGAACGTACTTTCGATAGTAAAGTCTGGAAAAGAGGCTTTGTTCTCACAGTAGGATCCTCCAAAAGTTGTAAAGCTTGTCCAGTTCACTGGTTTCGAGACATTATTCACATTTGAAAATAGAACTGTTAAGTTATAGTGGACCCCAAAGCTAAGCAGTTCAGCTGGTATGAATAATATCGTGCTAGTTGCAGCATTTGCTACATAGTCTTGGGCCAAGGCGTGTTCCGTAGCATTCGAACTGTTCGATGAAATCTCCCAAGCCATTGAATAAGGTTCGCAGCTCTGTAGCGGAGGCTGGAGAACAGTTACAGGTATCTGAAGGTAAGTACAGCGATCAAAAGCTGAACCAGCTAAATTACAAATTTATTCAGTAGGTAAATTAGACTCGAGAAAATTTTAGAAAATTACCGTTTAAATCGATGATAGCGCCAGGAAAAGGCAGCATTGCCTCGTAATCAGAAGTTTTAGGGATATTTCTTGGAGAACCGCAACCTAACCGGCAGTTAAAGAGTTACTCTATGATATTCCTAATTGCTAAGATTTACTTTGACATGTAGAGGTGTCAGAGTGTCCGAAGTAGCCGATTGGGCAATTCTCACTGCAGTTCCCATTGAAAAAATAGTATCCTGAAGAGCAAATTGCGCAATAAGCAATTCCGCTTCCGTAATGGAACCAAAAAGCACAAGAAGTGTCTGATTAATATGTAAGCCAAGAATTATTAATAAACAGCCTTGTAGTACCTTGTAGCTCTGGGTATGCTGCGCCAACTGGAGAGAGTATTTTTAAGTGACTGATGTCCGCATAACTACCATTAACCACTCCGCCTGAAAAATCGTTTTCTCCACAAAGCGATACTGTGATCGGGTCGCTAATTGTCGGAATTTGTGGAACAGTATTAACCATGGACAGAGGTGCGCTTTCAGAATTAAGAAACACCTTGAAATACGTCACAGGATTTTGATAGTAACTTTTAAAATAAGAACTGACGATTAGTCTGTACCAAATGCCTATTTAACAAATAAATGTCACTCAACTAGAATTTTGTTTTACCTGGTTGTATAGTATTGAGGATCGTTCTTGTAGAACCTGCGTCACTCATGAAAATTAAGCTTGCTTCATGAGAATCATATTGAATTCGAAAAATTGTTGATGTTGAAGATTGGAATGATAGTATCGTTTGAAACGCGCTTGCTGAGCTCCGCAGTCGAAACGCAATAATAATAGTGTTTAAACCGCTTAATCCATTTTCCATTAAGAATGTCGATATTTGGTTTCCACTGCAACTGAGGTAATACGGACCAAATAACGTATCTGAAGCTTCATTGTTGAGAGTCAGTCCTAATTTGGTTGAATTAAAAAATAAATATGGCTGCATTAACAAATAGCTACCGATAATCGCATTGGAATTTCCGTTCTGTAGCATCCCTGTACTATTTACTGCAAAATCCATCCAAGTCTGGTTAACAAGATAGCCTTGATTGTCAGCAGAGACAGACGCGAAGTCGAAGAAGTATATGGTTTCTAGGTTCATCAGTGTTATTCAAGATTATCAATATTTCAAATTTACCTGTTCCAAAATCAGAAAATTTTGGCATCAGGTTTTGCTCATTGATGTATAAGTTAAGGTAAAATCTGACCTGAGCGAGCTGGCATTTGCAGCCTATTGATGAGCGAGACCCACCAAGCGAAATAGTCGACGAAGAGTTAGGTTGCTTTAATTCGACTCCGACATAATTCACAACAAATGAAACGTTTGAAGCTGGAGACTCTACATATCCAAAGACATCATATGACGCGGTATTATAGGAGAAAAAAAGGTAACACCACTCGCCTACAACCCAATAATTTTGGGGAGACTTTGAAAATACGTGAGGATGGTCAATTTATAATAGAAATGCTTACAATCGAGGCAGATATTGTAATCGGAGTCGAGCCTATTTTGTATATACGGAATGGAGAATTATATGCAAGCTGGAACAGAAATGATAAAATGTATTCACTGAAAATGGTCAGGCCAATGAAAGGTGCTTAATCTTACCCTTCAGTATCGTACAAATGGATCAAATGATATGTGCTGTGCGTGCCTATCCTTTTTGTCCAAAATCCAATGCTGTATCCTGTAAGTTCGGGTGCGTTGCTGTCGAGGATTGATTGGAATCCTATTTCAAATTTCACTGATTGTGCGCTGAATGTGCCAAAATCCACAGGATTTGTGCCAATCAAGTCAACAACAGTCCAACTCTCTAGTGAATGTCAGAATCAGAGTTTTCAAGGTAGTTACCAGCTCTCTTGAAACTGCCGAGAAGGAATAAGATGAGAATAAGTATGATTTTCTTCTGAGATTTTACCATCTTGTTTGAATAAGTTTAATTTGTGAAATAAATTTAGGAGTACTTTCGATGATAAAACGTGTATTACATTTAGAATCTTTCACCATGCTTCCTGCAAAATAAATGAGAGTGCAGAATGTGATTAGCGTCTGTGATAACTCAAGAAAATTGAATTAGTCCTCGGAAGCAAAGTTTGTTTGTGAAACCGATTTTCAATCAGGTGTTGTTTTGAAACAGCTTTGAAAAGATACAAAAAATAAAATTTCAAATATTAGATGAAATTGTATACAAAAATTTTACAACGTGAAAATGTCAAACTAATATACAAGTTTCATCCTTAGCTCTTTGATAGAAACCGATATACAAATGACTCAAAAATATCAAAGTGGCGGCAACTACTTTCGATTGGAGTTTAATCGATGGTTTTGAGTTTTTTAACTCATATGGATCGTTCTCAACTCTCCAAGAAATCAGAGTTGAGCTGCCGAAAATTTTCAGAACCACGTTTTAGTCGTTCTCAGAGAGTGCGGAGCAGGTCACTCTCTATCATTTCTCTATCATTGCTACTTCCAGTATGTTTTTAAAACAAAACCAAGGAAATTCAAAACTACGTTTTCTAACGAGCTTGAATTCATTGAGAATCTAAGATTCCTCAGCTTGATCTCACTTTTTTCCTTCAAGCAAAGCGCACTCAGATGAATTCTAAGGGAATAAGAAACGTGACATTTATCCATCGATTTATACGACGTTCATTAAGCGAGAAACCCAAAACTGCTCCATACCTCTTCTAAATTTATGTTCGGCTTTGAATTAATACAGAAGCATTCACCTTTTTAGCACCCTTAATAGATTCCATCATAGTCGAATTAGGCTATTAGGAGATAAATGCATCATTAGCGTTTTTTTCTTCGTTTGAGATCAGAAGTTGAAATGTAATGACCATATATGGTCCTGAGAGAACCATAACAGTGATCTTTTTCTCCTATTTATCATATTGGCCGTTTTCATCTTACTTTTGGCTTCCCGCTTCTTAACCAATGCGGCTGGTTAATTCGAATTAAAGTCTAAATTGAGGAATTAATCGAATAATATTTGATTAGTTAATTTTATCTACATCTATGACTGGAACGAGTCTGTACTACAACACCATGTTCATATTTGTCATGCTATCCTTCCTGAAGACAGAAATAGCGCTCTCAAGTAACACAGATGAAATCTGCCGTCAATTTCAAACTTTCTTCCTAGTGAATATGTTTTATTTACAAGAAACCAGGTTAGATGCCACTTCAATCACATCAACTGATCCATCAGCTTCCGAAACAATATCTGCTTTATGTCCCACGTGCTCAAATACCGTTAAGTATGGGATTAGTGTCTGGGCGTACAAGGTAAATTGGGGCCGAATTGGAATTGCCTGTTCAGAGTTTCAAACACAGCAGGGTTAGCACCTATATCCCAATATTTGTACTCATTCATTGAAAGGGAGAACAGCGGCGATGCAAAAATCCTCTTTGCCTGTGTGAGCACAACTTCCACTGATTATCGACCGCTGATGGCCACCACAACCCATTGTAACGGAGCTCGGGACGCTGGAAAAATGTAAGCAATCAGTCGCTAGAAATTATTGCAATATGAATCTAAGCAAATGAAGCTTATTCTCTCATGGAAAATCAATGGACCTTTGTCAGTATGTTTGTGGACCAGACTATAGATAACCAATATGCGATGAGATATTACCTTGACCTACCGAACCATTCAAATAATGTGATATTTCAAAGTAGAAATAATGGCCCTTGCTATCAATTGGGTCCTTTAACAATCAGTACTTGGGGTGGGAAGGATCCTTATCATGATCCGAGTGGTTGTTATATCCAGTATCTGAGGATGTATTGGGATTGGGTTGCAGATTCAGAAGAGAAAATGCAAAATCTCGCATTAATGGAACTTGATGGTATGCTTTTACATTTTGGACTATTTTCACTTTTCGGAATAGGAATACTCTACCTTTTCTATTTCGCTTCTAATCAGCTTATCAGCAACAATCAAACATTCAAGGTTGACAGCATGACAAACGCAGGAGAGAAAAGTATAATAGGATTTAAAGGTAATTAATTGCAAACGAAACGACTATCCTATATCATTGACTCACTGTCAGGGTATTCTTCATATCAAGATCCGTCTTTTGGACCTTATAATATTCTGATGTGTCGACCAGGAAAAATCGCCTCATTCCCTCTCAATTCGTCTATCTCAAAAACCGGATTAGTTATCGCCATGGATTTCTATCCGTATCCAGATAGCTCATCAATTCAGACCATATTCAACATATAAAAGAATTTGATTTAATAAATGATCTAATTTTTCAAAAAGGTAGTAATTGCGTTGTACAAGGATTGAGTCAGGATAATCAATTGAGTTGCTTATCTGCAGGATAGTGTCAATTGTGTCGCGACTGCTCCTAATCACATCTCCTTGTTGCATGAACTAACAAACTCCTATCAAAGTAAATTAAAGTTGTAAATTCATTATTAATCAACCAATTATTTAGAATGCTTTTACGGCCATTACTATGTAAGAATTGATTTACTTTGTCTGACTGGCCAATCTGATGATTGGTTCCCACAATATCCCACTTCTACTGTTCTTTTTCCTTGATCTAATCTCATGCAAAATAATTAGAATATTTCCAACAGGGTCTGTACGCCATGCAACGAAGTTGGACAATTTATAATATCCTCACAATGCAAAAGTAAATAAATGATAGATCCATAATGCTGATTAATATTTTAACCAATAAAGATTGCGCTTTTGGATGTAAAACTTGCTATGGAATTAATACTGGAGAATGTTCCAGCTGTATCTCCGGATATTGTCTATATCCCAATTCCACTGGAAGCTACAGTCTCTATATTTGTCCCTCAGGATTTTTCCATATCGTTTGGCTCTTTTGTAGCAAACATACTCGGGAAAATTCAGAGTCAGATACTATTTTCAATCTTGCAGCTAATCAAGTTTAACTTAATGTTGGAAGTATACTCCTCTTTGAGTCTCTTTATTGAGGTATCTACAGCATTTCTCGTGATGAGAATGCTGATTTTTTGTTTTGTCAAATTGCTCAGATGATTCAACTTCCAAAATACTTTGGGAGAAACAGAATCATCAAGGAGACACAGGTCGAAAAACATACATATTCAAATGAGTTGGGTACAGAAGAAATACGAATTTATGATTGGCGACTTCAAACATTCGAAGAAAAATCAATTCTTCTTTGTGTATTGGATTACGGCTTTTAATGCAGTCTATATTCTTCTCATCTTCTGCCTTCAGGCTACTCCCATATGGCAATGCGCACCCATCGCTCTATTGATTGTGATTTTTCTACTATTCTCAGCATTAATCAGACCTATCAAGAGCAAGATCCCAGCCTTTTTGCATTTCTTTAACTTTGGATGTGTTCTCATTGCAGCAATTTTAAATTTAGCTCAGGCTTTTGCTGCTACAAGAAATCTTGAGTTTGAGAACACTGAAACACTTGGGAGTGCTCTAGTTGCAGTGATAGGCATAAATACAGAAATAAATACCCTCCTTTCATTGGGATTGATGATATTGGAAATCTACAATAAAATCAAATTGGCTTGTAGCAACAAGAGCAATAACAAGGAAAACGTAACGGAGAAAAAACCAAAGGTCATCGAGATATCTTCTTCAAGTCAGATAAACTCAACCCAATCTCAGCAGAGATTAGAAAGTCAGTCTCTTTCGATCTCTGCTCTTTCAAATGGAGCAATTGATCCTAACCTGTCGGGGACCAATTTAATAAACGGCAAGAAAGCTCGGCCCCAGAGGCATGGCAAAACAGAATTATTTTATCAAATCAAAATACTTGTATTTTTCACCACCTTCAATTCCCACTAACTCACTAGTTCGTGGAGTATTGAAGAGCTCTCAAATTTTTTTGGAAATTAATGGCATTACATAAATAACATTGAAAATTTTTTGGTGTAGTAATTTGGGACGTAGTGGGTGAGCCCAAACAAACAAATTTAAACAAATATGGGTGTTTCCTTTTCCTACTGAAATTTACTGAAGAAACGGAGTACTCGAATTTCATCAAATGGCGCATCATCGCAAATTGAGAAACAGGCCAGAGGAAGCTACTTGATCGGCAATGAACCAGATTAAACAAGTTTTCTATACGATTTTTTGTTGTATTAATCGAAACCTATAAAAAATAATTTATTTCTTAGTGCTCAAAGTGGGTGAAAATTGTATGCGGCAAATGTTTCTTTTCAAATGAAATCAATACCAGAGCTTCACATCCAGCAAAATCAATATCACTGATGAGTCGTCAGAATTAGGCAACGCAAGAAACTTTCAGGTTTAAATTATGAAATGCAATACCCTATTGTGATACTAGTCACACATTTGTTTTCCGATCAACAAATAATACAATTCAAGCCTTCGTTGTTTAGTTTCTAATTACCTCAAATATTCGCGGTTGGAGTTTTTTTCAATTTTTTTATAGCTTAATCGAAGTAAGCTCAAACAATACGTTCTAAAAAATGGAAATCTCTCTTCACGAGCAGCGATAGTATTTACAGAGTACATTTTCGTGAAAAATGAAATTCGCTTTGCTAAAACCCTGTGAAATATTTCAAGAAAATTGAAGTTCAAAGACTTTCCAAATTTATATTGACAAAATCGTTCTTTAACAGGCTAGCTGCGATAAGACATCCCAAAATTAACGAAATTATCCTCTTTTTTTAAGGTTATACGTAATTCTTCCTCAGATCCCATTGGCAACAGAGGTTCGAGACAATACTTTTATTGTTATGGCTTTGAATTTGCGTGGGAATAAATATTGCAGGCGTAAATGGATGACACCATTATTGCAACTAGAAGTCTTCGAGAGACCATGTTGTGGTGTACAAAGTCAAGAATATTATGAAATACAGCGCCAGCGAAGCATCAATATCTCGCATATTCACTATATCGATGTCAACTTCCTGGTCGTCATGCTCTAAAATAACGAGTAAATGCTGTTTCTGAGATCCAAAAGGCCAACCGTTGATCAAAGAGCGAACTCTTGTGAAATGACTAGAGAATAAAGCTTTTGAAATTAGGACTTTGAAGGAGAAACTTTCATCAATCATTTGACAAGTTTAAGGCTTGAGCGACTGTAATATTATTTCATTGGAGGTTAAAGCTTCCTTATTATCTCCCAAGTATCTCCCAAGTCCAACTGAGAACGGATCTCTGGCTTTATATTTATTTTGTTCTTCAATAAAGTTAACGATTCCAATTAGATTCAATTTATTTGAATGATTTTGGACTTTGATTTACGTGAGAAAGCAAGGCTGCAAAAGGCAACGCGAATTGAGATTGAAGTTTTTTTATATTGATAGGCTTGAGAATAAGAACCGCATTGTCAGCTTAGTACACAAATTTAAGTTCAATTTTTGGTAAATCATTGGCGATGTATCTCAATCATATACAATTTTTGCTCTTTTCGCTTCTAGCCTCACAATTACCTCGATTATGGGATAACTCGCCTGATTTCCAAAGAATTTTCTGAAGACAAGAAAGACCGTCGACTTTGAGCTGCCACAGAATTAGATGAATTGATTTCTTTCTATGAACATTTTAGTATTTTGACTCGGGGATGGGGATCATCTGGTGTTTGGTAATGATAATTTAGGCATGTATTTTCTCATCTTTTTGTTTCCCAGTTAATTTTTTAAACATGTATTTGTTAAGTTAATAGTGAGTGGATTTCCAACAAAAATGGGTCTTAAAATTTAAATAGCTTTATCACCTTTTTCGAAAACAAACTTTCTTGAACTTCTGAAGCCACTGACAGTTTAGTAACAATATGACTTAATACTTAATTTCCAGTTTTACTGATAGAGAGCTAAAGGAAAATCGCCATTCAAATTAGCGTGGATCAAGAAGCGTTTGAAGTTTTTTGACATCACTCTGTAGTTTTGGTAGAAGACGGCTTCAAAAAATTCTTGGCAATGAGGTAGAGTTACTAAAATTAGTCACCGTTGATCGTAAAGCATTTCTTCTGTAAAAAATACTGAAATTTCTACATGATTTGGCTTTCAGCTCATCTCAATTTAAATTAAGCTCAGACAATCGAAGAATTACCAAAACTGCATCGTTTTATGTTGAAATACAAAAATTTCCTGCAACAAGTTGTAGCAATCATCATATTGCAGAGTATCAATCATTATTGTCAGGGGTCTAATAAAAGTTTTGACTAATGGAATTCCTTGCAAAGACCAATGTTGGCTTTCCTTTAATTTTCTCCTGCTAAATTTTCTGTTAGTTCTTGCTAAGATTCCAAATCGGAACTTTCTCTAATTCAATTTATCATATTACTCGAGGACACCCTTTGACCATATTTCATTATCAATCACGTGTTCTTTTGAATTGATTACTTCTTTGCTCTCACGACGAAGGCTGACGTATCGAGGACTCGAGATTTGCACGAAATAGGCGGCAGAATTGCGGAGCAAATTTTTTCCAAACATCAATGGCAGTTTTTCTAAAAAAGCCACCGGTACTTGGACTGGTGTCACTTCTTAAACCTGCTCTCATAGGATATTTACGATCATTAAACAGTTCCTATCAGGGTGTTGCTTATTATTTCTGTAGAGTTTTAATCATCTCGAAATATACACAGATAAAATTTCAAAAATGAGCTTCGTTACCAAAATTCTGAAATGCAGAAAAGCGAATATAAAATGCAAGTCTCATTCGAACCTCTTTCATAAAGCTAGCTCTGTATACGTATTACTCGAAGCAACAAACTTAGCATCTTCTTTAAAACTACAATATTATTTTTTTTTAAAAAAAGTTTTTATTCTATATACAACATTGCTCAGCTATTCAATAAAACTGAGTGAAGCTCACTGAACTTTTCAAAACCACATTATTGTCGTACTCAGAAAGTGAGAACAGATTGCTCTCGATGATGCTACTTCCAATGAAATTCAGAATCCGAATTTTACAATGAATTCGATTTCAATGAGAATCTCAGATTCTTCTACTTAACCTCACTCTTTTTCTTCAAGCAAAGTTCATCCTGAATTAATTCTCAAGAATAATGAATACAAAAGTATGTCCATGGACTCGCATAGTGTTCAATCAGATCAAAACCAAAACTTTTCTATAGGTCCTCTAAATTTAAACGTTGTTTTGAATTCATCCAGGAGACATTCATCATTTAGCACCCTGAATGTATTTCATTTCATCATTGTTGATTAGGATAATAGCAAAAAAACAAAATTTGCAGAATTAGCATCTTTTTCTTCTGTCAGGATAAGAGGTTGAGATTCAACGATCAAATATGATCCCGAAAGAACCAAAATAACGATTGTTTACTCTTATTTACCCTAATTCCCATGAATTAACCCTCATTGACATTAACAACGCAGTTATTTCATTCAAATTAAAGTCTAATTTGAAGTTTGAATAGAGCAATACTTTCCAATTTTATCCACAGCCATGACTGGAAAGAGTCTGTCCTACAAAGCCATCTTCATATTCTTCTTGATGTTCTTCTTCTTACTGAAGACAGAAAATGCACTCTCAAGTAACTCAGATGAAATCTGCGTTCAATTTCAAACTTTCTTCGTAGTGAATGTACTTTATTTACAAGAAACCAAATTAGACTCAACCTCAACAGCAGCAACTGCTCCACTCGCAACCGAAACAATCTCTGCTTTATGTCCGACGTGCTCAAATTCTTCGAAGTACGGTATTAGTGCCTGGGTTTACAAGGTAGACTGGGTCACTGGTTGGAACTGTCTTTTCAGGGTCTCAAACAACGTAGGGTGAGTACATATTTCCAAATTCTGGTCTCATCCATTGAAAGCGCTAACTCCCATGAAGGAAGAGTACTCGTTGCTTGCACTTATAGCTCAAGTTCAATTGATAAGCTACCGCTAATGGCTACCGTAACTGACAGTGCCGGAGATTGGAGCGGCTGGAAAAATGTAAGCAGTCAGTTTTTGGAGATTATTTGAAAAGCAAACTTAGGAAAATGAAGCTAACTCTCTTTTGCTAAATCGGTGGATCTTTATCAGTATGTTTGTGGACCAAACTATAGATACCCAATATGCGATGAGACACTACCTTGATCAACCGAGCCATTCAAATAATGTGATCTTCCAAAGCAGAAACAATGGCCCTTGCTATCAATTAGGTCCTTCAACGGTTGTTACGTGGGGTGGCAAAGATCCTCATGGTTATCAGAGTGCTTGCTATCTTCAGTATTTGAGAATATATTGGGACTATGTCGCGGATTCTGAAGATAAAATGCGAAATCTTGCATTAATGGAGCCTGGTGGTATGTTTTTACATTCAGAACCATTCTCACTTTTCGGGATAGGGAAACTCTATCGTTTCTATTTCGTTTCCGATCAGCTTATCAACAATAATCAAACATTCACGGTTGACAGAAGAACAAACGCAGGAGAGATAACCACGGTAGGATTTAAAGGTAATTAATAAGCAAGACGACTATCCTATATCATCGCCTTGTTCAGGGTATTCTTCATCACAATCAGATCAAGATCCATCTTTTGGACCTTATAATATCCTCATGTGTCGACCAGGAAAAATTGCTTCATATCCTCTCAATTCATCTATTTCAAAAACCGGCTTAGTCGTCGCCATGGATTTCTATCCTTATCTGGATGGCTCATCAATTCAAACCATATTCAACATCCGAAACACTGCAACAAATTTCGTTTCTCTCCGCTGCGATTATTTCAAGTTTTCTGAAAGGTTGAATATTTGGATAAACCCAAACCCTTCAGTTGGGAGTCCCTCCTACGTATTCAATACAGCAACTACGACTAGCGTATCCATTAGAAATGGTAAATTAAAGTTTTTGCTAACCAGCAAGTAAAATTTGTTTCTAGGCAACTGGAATCGTATTATTGTAGAAATCGTGCAAGCACAACCCCAAGGACTTGGAGAGGGATGCTCTTCTGTCAGAATATGGGTTAATGGAACAAGCTCTCCATGGTTGTATTTCGGAAACTTCGCAAGTGGGGATACAACTTTGTCAGATGGAAATAATGCTGCTTTTGAAATATGTGGAGTGTATGATCCAGCAAGTCCTGATTTGGTGAGTTCCAGTTTGGGAGGATATTTCGATGTCTTAAACCTGATATGGTTCCAAGGTGCCCAAAGTCTTTTTCAAGATACAACAACAAGTAAAGGAATTCGAGATAATGCATGATCTGATTTTTCAAAAGGGAGTAATTGCGTTGTGCAGGGACTGATTCAGGGGAACCAATTGAGTTGTTTACAATGCGCAAGCGGGTACTATCTGCAGGATAGTGTCAATTGTGTCACGACTGCTCCAAATACCAACTATTTTTTGCATGAACCAACTAACTCCTATCAAAGTAATCCAGAGTTATTATTTCCCTTTCTCATCATCTTTCTTAATTAGAGTGTTTCTACGGACTTTATTATGTAATAATTATTCCAGTTGTTAATATTGCAATCAGGCTGAGCAGCACTCTTTCGTGTCTGCCATAAAATACTCTTATTTTTCTAATAATTTCTTTATCTTATTGCCCTCTAACCTTGATTTAATAGTATATTTCCAACGGGATCTGTATGCCATGCAATGAAGATGGCCAATTTATAATGTCCTTACGATGTGAAGGTAATTAACTCATGGAGAGATATATGTTGATGAATTTTCTACTTCTAATCTAGGCTGTGCGCTCGGATGTAAAACTTGCAATGGAATTAATTCTGGAGAATGTTCCAGCTGTAGATCCGAATATTTTCTATATTCCAATTCCACAGGCGGTTATTGTCTCCAAATTTGTCCTTCCGGGTATCTCCCTGATCATACCTCAAATAAATGTGTGACTTCACTTGTCGATATCTCACCAGCACAATCCGCTACTCTCGTAGCAGCTCCTCTTATAACATCGGTCGCTCTCACAGTTTCAAGTATTGCTTCAGGAAGCTTCTCAGTAAATATGATGCTCTGCCTTGTTGCCACAGAATCACTTGCAAACATGCAATATCTCAATATTAATCACTCCAATATTGCTTCGACTATCTATGCAGGAATGGCATCCTCCTATATTCCCAACTGGATTGATTCTTTCAATACCTTAGAGAGAGAGTTAATCATCTTCAACTGGGGAATTTTCGAAAAGAACCAGATCAGCGCTCTGCTTCTTGACAACTTTGGAGACGCTTTGACAGAACTCATGATATATTTAGGCCTATTTATCCTCTCGACACTCTTGACGATTTCTCCAAAAACATTTGGTTCTTTTGGTGAAAAAGCACATCTAACAACGTTTGGTTTTTTTGTGGCAAACATACTTGGGAAAATTCAGAGTCAGATACTATTTTCAATCTTGCAACTAATCAAGTTTAACTTGCTGTTGGATGTATACTCCTCTCTGAGTCTCTTTATTAGTGTCTCCATTGCATCTCTCACGATGGGAATGCTGATTTTTTGTTTTGTCAAATTGCTAAGCTTATTCAACTACCAAAACACTTTGGGCGACACAGAATCATCAAGGAGACATAGATCGAAAAACATACATATTCAAATGAGATGGTTACAGAAGAAATATGAGTTTATGATTGGCGACTTCAAACATTCGAAGAAAAATCAATTCTTCTTTGCATATTGGATTACGGCTTTTAATGCAGCCTATATTCTTCTCATCTTCTGTCTTCAGACTGCTCCCATACCTCAATGTGCATCCATCGCTCTATTAATTGTGAGTTTTATGCTATTTTCAGCGAGAATCAGACCTTTCGAGAGCAAAATTCCAGCTTTTTTGCATTTCTTTAACTTTGGATGTGTTCTCATTGCAGCAATCTTAAATTTAGCTCAAGCTTTTGCTGCTACCGGAACCCTTGAGTTTGAGCAAACTGAAACACTTGGGAGTGCTATAGTTGCAGTGATAGGCATAAATACAGGAATAAATACCCTCCTTTCATTGGGATTGATGATATTGGAAATCTACAATAAAATCAAATTGGCTTGTAGCAACAAGAGCAATAACAAGGAAAACGTAACGGAGAAAAAACCAAAGGTCATCGAGATATCTTCTTCAAGTCAGATAAACTCAACCCAATCTCAGCAGAGATTAGAAAGTCAGTCTCTTTCGATCTCTACTCTTTCAAATGGAGCAATTGATCCTAACCTGTCAGGGACCAATTTAATAAACGGCAAAATAGCTCGGCCTCGGCCCCGACCTCAGGCGCAAGTCAAGAATACGATTATTTTATCAAATCTAAATAATCGATTTCATCAAATGTCAACCCATCGCAAATTCATAAGAAGACAAGAGGGAGCGACTATAATACAATTTTAAACAAATTTTCTACGAATTTCTATTACAACATCCTATACCTGTAAGAAATAGTTTTATCTATTGGTGTTTAGTTAGAGTGGACCAAAATTGTATGCACTTTTTAAGTCAGGTTTAGTTGCCTTCCAATTATTAGAGGAAAGACTCTACTTTTCGATTCAAACTCATCGTGCATTTATTTTCCAACTCTCTCGTAATAAAATCCAAGGGATAGTTGCTAGGCTTGTATTACCTCAACCACTTAGGTAGAAGCTTGTTTTCAATTTTTTATCACCATCTAAGTAAGCTTAAGCAATGCATTCTCAAAAATAAAAAAATTTCTTTCGAATTGCATTCGCGTAATTTACAGAGTACAATTTCGTGGAAAATGAAATTTGTTTTGTTAAGTCCTGCCAAATATTTCAAGCAAATGAAAAGTCAAATATGTTCAACATTTATAGAACAAAGCTGTTCTTATTTGGCTCAGTTGGATCAGAATAACACGTTAGCTGCGATAAGACACCTCAAAATAATCAGGATTAACCATATTGATTTAGCTTTTATGTATATCCTATTCAGATCCTCATTGATAAAGAAGGATTCGATGATACTTCGATTGCTATGATATTGATTTTGCATGAAAAATAAATATTGCCGATGTAAATTGTGCGGTCTTACTGCATCTTAGGCAGTAGACATGTATTTTTGTGTTGTTGTACACGGCCAAGAATTTTTCTTAAACACAGCAAAGGAAAAGCATCGATATCTCGCAGATACTCGATATAGACTATAACTCCTTCTCGTTGTGCTCATTTCGAGGCATTATTTCTTTTTCCAGCTAAAATGGAAGCTTTTCCTGAATTCCCGGTCCTGTTGTCGGCTCACCAATTATTTGCAAGAGCTACTCAATAGATCCAAAAGGTCAATCGATGACTAAAGAACGAACTCTCGTGAAATGAACGGAGAAAAATGAGATTTTTGAAATTTCAGGAATTAGAAGGAGAAAATTTCAAAGTATCAAGCTAATGACAAGTTCAAAGCTTGAGCCAGGCTAACATTTCCTCTTTGGAGTTTAATGGTGACTTAATAATGCTAAAATCCCTCTATACAATCGAAAGCGTGCTCCTTCTTTCATATTTATTTTGTTCTTTAATAAAATTAACGATTTGAAATAGGTTGACTTTTATTTGAATGATTTTGTACTTTGAAAAACCGCAAAATAAGAAATAAAGGAACGCAACTTAAGATCAGAGAGAGTTGCCAATAGTCATAGGCTTGAGAAGAAAGACCTCATAGTGAGCTTCTTTCACAAAGTTAAGTCCAATTTTTGGTAAATTTTTGACGATGTATCTCAATCATATACGATTTTTGCTCTTTCCGCTCTTAACCTCACAATTACCTCTCGATTTTGAAATAACTCTCCTGATTTCCAAAGAAATCCCAGAAGATAAGAGAGACAATTGAGTTTGAGCTGCTACAGAAAGGAGATGAATTGGATTCTTTTCTAGATGAAAATTAAGTATTCTGAGGTAAAGAAGAGGGCGCTCGGGCGCTGATAACGAGATCAGAAGTTTCTATATTCTCATCTATTTTTTTCCATGCATTCGGTTAGTTTTTCAAGAATGAATTTGGGAAGTTAAGAGTGAATGAATTTCGAAAGAAAAAAGGAGTACTAAAATTAATAACCTGTACCATCTTTTTCAAAATGAAGCTTTCGTGAGCTCCTTAAGCCAATGACTTCTTATCAGCAATGTTTTCTTAACTTTCAGTTTGACTGATATATATCCATTAGAACATCCACGAGTTTTTCCTCTGCTAATCAAAACTTTGATAATGGTCTGCCCACTAGCAGCTTACTTTAAGCACTCACATCCGATTTCTTTTGCCGGTTCTAATTTTTTTCGATACTTCGAGGTCTGAATTTTCAAAGGAATAGACTCATACAAAAAGCGAGGCAAAAAAAAGACCCAAAGAGCTAAAGGCAAATGGACATTCAAAGAAGCGAGGATTAAGAAGGGTTTGGCAACTTTATCACCTCGCCCTGTAGCCTTGGTAGAAGACGACTCGAAAAAATTCTTTGCATTGCATTGGAGTTACTAAAAATAGTAACCATTGACAGGAAAGTATTTTCTTCTGCGAAAAATGCTGAAATTCCTAAGCAACTTGGCCTCTGACTCATATCAATCTTTAGTTAAACTCAGATAAGCGAGGCTCCATTGTATTATGTTTGAAATACAAACATGTCCGGCGTTCAGTTGGAAAAATCATCTTGCTTCTTATCATTCATTATTATAGAGTCTAACAAAGATTTTGACTAATGGAATTCCTTGCAAAAAACAATGTTGGCCTTCCTTTACTTTCTCTTGCTCAATTTACCGTTGGCATTGTTAAGATGAAGGAAACCGTTTTAATTTAATTTATTCTGCTAAGCTCGAGTAGATTCTTTTTTCCATATTTCAATATCTATCACGCTCTCTTTTGAATTTATTTGCCTCTCTGTTCTCACGACGAAGGCTGACGAATCGAGGACTAAAGAATTGCAAGAAGTAGAAGCCAGATTTGCGGGTCAAATTTTTCAAAGCATCAATTGAACTTTTCCTTAAAAAGCCGCAATCATCGGAAATGACTCCGCTTCTTAAACCCGTTCTCAAAAGCCATTTAACAACCTTCATGCGATAAAACCTGTCCTACCGAAAAAATAGTTAATAGAGAATTTTATTTTTCAGTGGTTCAAGTCGTATTAATTATTCCCTTTGAAGAAATTAATATAACCTGTTTAAAGCTTCCTTTCGTACTATTCTTTGAGAATGCTTTTTGCGTCCTTCTCTGCAGAACATTTTAAGTGCGTCTCTTCAACTTTCCTAATGAATTGGATTCTCGAAGTTATTTGCGATGAAAATTTGAAAATGAGTTCCTCGTGGATAAAAATACAATTCGACATCCAGTTATAACTCAACAGAGCGGCAAAGCAGCCGATTAGCACTGAAAATATTTTTATCAGGAAGTCTTTGAGGAATTTTTTAATGAAACTGTGGTGTTGTTTAAATTCATCAGAATTTAAATTTGGAATTTCATCGGTATTGCCAGTTTGAGATCTTGAGCAACAATTTTTTACCGATAAGAATAATTCTGTGCCCTATATATACCGCACAAAAATTGACTATGAAAATTTCAAAAAACGGTATAACAACGATGCTAAAATTGATTCTCCTTCTCTGCTTAGCTGGACTCCCATTCACCATTGCCAGAGACCTTACTGTGGATGCGAGTCTCACAGCGGTGAGTGGCACCGCCTACCCTTCCTTGGCATTAGCAATCACCTCACTCGTCAACGCTAACGGTTTCTTAGTTGATTCCACTAATACAATAACACTCTTGGCCTCTACTCTTACTGTGGCTCAAACATTCCCAGGCCACATAGTTAGAGGAACCGGAGTGGAATCACTCCTAATCCAATACGAATCGACTCCAGACGCGATCACTCATGCTTCTAACTGCAGTCT
>ENA-UOTZ01001276-UOTZ01001276.1-compost-metagenome-genome-assembly--contig:-NODE-1276-length-17967-cov-11.100783_pt1 | contig 17967 bp, 16 predicted proteins | sample MGYA00238144_ERZ746983 | MGnify/ENA primary metagenome ERZ746983 (study PRJEB28759, sample SAMN06268863) | compost metagenome | isolation source: single cell | place: USA: California, Emeryville, Joint...
TGTCTCTTGGTTTTTTTCAAGAATCGCTGAGAGAGAATGATAAGCGTTTGCTGCTTTCTATTTCAAAATTCAAATGAATTTGATCATATTATTTGTCGTCTTATTTTTTGCATTTACCATCTCTGATTGTAGAAGTATTATGTGCGACGGGTACGGAAGTGCATCGTAACATTTCAAGTTTCGATTTGACAACAAACAATGCTGAAATTCCTTAAATTAATTAACATTAGAAAAATTTGGCTAAGTTTGATGCAAAGAAATATTCGTGCTGTGGCCATTTAAATATAATATTTATTTATACATTTTTGGTGGCTTAGTTATTGACGAAACATTCTTGGCTATCAATATCATTTCAGGCATCACCGCCCAATACCCAAATGCTCTCAGCTTGCTGTTGGAGCGTCCAAGTAATTGCGTGAAGGCCTCTATGTAGAACATCACATCAGAACCGGTCATCGTCATAAGCAAACAACAGTATCTTATTTTGAAACCCAGAGTCTTTCCTTCAGCAATGGAATATGACACCCTGGTCAATTCCAGTACTCCACCCAAGGATCTAATCCAAATCATGCAGCCACAAGTCGACCTTTTCAAATGGATTTAGTAAATATTCCCACTGCGTTCTTTAATTTTTTTGATTTATTTTCTTCTTTTAGCAAACTATGGACAACTGGTACTCATACTCTTCGATCACGTGATCAGTAGTAAAGAGTTGCTCAATAAAATTGAATTTAGAGACCTTTTTGAACGCAAAGTACTCACAGGCTGAATAAACAAATTAGTGAGCACTTCTTCAAAAGTCATTCCAATCATCTTGCATAAAACGGAGAAGAAGCCTATAGAATAAAAGGATGTGCTGATATCGCGTTTTTGTGTTCCTCTTATTCTAAAAATAAGGATTTTTTTTTTTTGCTTCATAAAACTTCCATATTTTATCTTTTTCATAAGTACCATCATTTTAGGTGTAGTTGCGGTTTTGGCTTGTAAATACTGAAAATTTAACTATTTCATTCAAGAATCAGGAGAAAGAATAGGAGAGCAGGATAAGGTAGCCACTACCGATTTGCTTTTCAAAAAAAAAAACAAAACAAAACACATATCCTTGCTTAAAACATTTGTAGCTAACAATAGTACAGAACCATAACTCCTCATTAATGTTTCGAAATTGAGACCGACATTTGACATGATATGGGACTTGTAAGAAGCAATGCGACTAAGGCTACTCTTTGAAATCAATTTATTTCGAATCAAGGTCCTCTTCCAAAATTTTAAAATTCTTTTATTCGGCTGTCACTCAATATGCATTGGAAATTAAAAATACACTTTCCAGTCGAATGGATGAACTTTCAACCGAACCGGCTCCAGAATACTTTCTATGCAATCGTATTATAAGATATGTGCAGTAATTTAAGGAGGTAGTAGGTTTGTGAGCTCTTTCACAACACGTTTGCTGAAGAGAGTTTCTATTTATACGCCTCTGAATCTATGGAAGAAGAATCTGCAAAAAAAAACTTTGAATGGAAGATTTTTGAAGAAATTACGATTCAGGCTGAATGTAAAGATTTTGATATTGCATAAATTCAAACAAAGAGATGAATCTACCTCGAGACTCAATCCGAAATTCAGTAAGAAAATTAAAAACTCATTATTTTTATTAATTTGAAAGAAAAAAACAAAATGACCTCGATCGGATACGAACCAGGAGCAATTATCTTCTCACCAGCAAGCCTTCGCCACAGCGCGCCTGTTGTAGATCTGGGTGCTGTTCAGCACCGGCTGTCTCCTGATGAGTTCAAGAATTTTTGGGATAGAATCAAAGCGATTGCTGACATCTACTACAAAAGACAGAAGATCTTTATCATTATGTTTATCTTCTTGTTTATTCTATTTCCCATTGCCGGTTTGATAAGTGCTATGAGCTACGGGTACTATGCCCCTTTTCTAATTCCTCCTCTCTTCATTGGTTTCGTTGGTTGCATGGTTGGGCTCGCTTTGACACAGATGACCATGGTGAAAAAAATCAAGCTGTTGCTTGAACAAGAGAACCATGAAATCTGGAATAGCAAGGGATTGTACTGGCAATATGTAAATGTTCACGCCAATGTTGGCCATAAGCGAAGAATGGTAACTTATTTAGAGCTCAGAGTCTTGCCTTCAGCAATGGGTTATCACGCCCCTGGTCAATTCCAGTCTCCTTACCAAGGAGTTCTTCCAAATCCATACATGCAACAACAAGTAAATTATTCTCCTCAGATGGAACTTAGTAAATAATTCCAACTTGTTTGTTAATTTTGACATGTTATCTTCTTTTAGCGAGCTTTGGCCAGCAACCACAATACCAGCAACCACAATACCAACAACCTACATACGTACAACCACAATATCAACCTCAACAAGGATTGCCTATTTCCTCATAATGTAAGAAATATGAAAGGAGCCTGATCGCCATAGCCGAAGGAATCTTGGTGCATTTGAAGTGCATCTATTTGATCGATTGCTCTTTTCGGCTTGTTGCATTCATAAATTTATAAGATAAACAGAACAGAATAAAATTTGACACAAAATGATACTCCGAAATTTCTCAAGCATTAAGTCTAGATATCTTTGGGTCCAAGCAATACTCTAAAAAGTGAACATGATTTGCTCTATTAAACTTTCATGGTTTATTATTTTATTCGTACCATTGTCATTGTCATTGTTTCGTGTTGTTTCAGTATTGGTCTTTAAAACTTAAAATATTGATTAGGTACTCCCTGTTCTTTCCAAACCAACAAAAACCACACAAAATATTCTTGACTTAACACCGTTAACCATCAAAATATCAGAATCATAATTTGGTAAATTATTATTGCTGAGAATTTGGGGCTGAAAATTCGGAAGATAGAGAGCCTAAAAGGAAGAGCAATACGAATAATACAATAATACGAGTCCTGCTCGTGATCAATTCTATTTGTAATCGAGATCGTCTTAGAAAACTATTAAATTAATTTGTTTGGAACCACTTCCGGAATGAATATTTGAAATTGAAAAAATTTTCCAAACTAATGGATGAACTTGCAAATCAATCTGGTAAAGAATAACTTTATTGGCGGTGTATAGAAAGATTAGTTAAGAAGTATTATTAATTCTCGTAACCCGACAATATGGTTGGTGAAGAGACTTCTTATTTATCACACCTCTGGATATGAGAAAAATATGCCGAATAACTTTGAGTTGCATTGTCTTGGAAAAAAAGAGAGACTCAAACCGAGAAACAGTCGATATGGAGGTATTCTTTCTGAAGTTTCTAAATTTGAGATAAGGTGAATTTTGCCCTTAATCCAAATTAAAGTCTTTATTAGAGATTCAAGCTCAGTTTATTGCAACTATTTTATTAAAACAATAGCTAAAAGCTATGACCGAGGTCAGATACGAGCCAGGAGGAATTATTATCTCGTTAACAAGCCTTACGAGATGTGCACCTGATGTAGATGTGGGTGCTGTTCAAAATCGGCTTTCTCCTGACGAGTTCAAGCAGTGTTGGGAGAGAATGAAAGCGCTTGTTGCTATCAATTTCAAAATCCAAAATATTTTGCTCTTAATGTTTGTCGTCATCTTTTTTTCTCTTTTCATATACTCTGCTACAGGAGGGCGATACATCAATTTCGGTGTGATCCTTCCTCTCTTCTTTTCATGCTTTGGTTGCATAATTTTGGTGATAATTAACGCTGCGCAGATGAAAAAAAAACTCAAACAGTTCTTTGAAAGAGAAAATCAAGGAATCTGGAATCCCAGAGGATTGTACTGGCAATATACTGAACATCACGTCAGAACTGGTCATCGCCGCAAGAAAACAACAGTATCTTATTTGGAGCTCAGAGTCTTGTCTTCAGCTATGGACTATAACGCCCCTGGTCAATTCCAGTACTCTTTCCAAGGAGCTATTCCAAATCCATATATGCAGCCAGGAGCAAACTACAGTCCTCAAATGGAACTTCGTAAATATTCCCATTATGTTCTTTAATTTTGACTTTTCTCCTTTTAGCAAACTACGGACAAACAGGCCAGCCGATCTATGGACAACCAATCCAACCAATCTATGGTCAGCAACCTGTTTATGGACAGCAACCACAATACCAGCCTGTTTATGGGCAACAACCACAATACCAACCGACTTATGGAGAGCCACAGTATCAGCCCCAGCAAGGATACCCTACGTCAAACACCTATGTGGGCCATCCAACTTATTCGTAAGCCAAGAACTAAAGAATCACAACGTTACATAAGAATAAACTGAGGACCATAGCCTTACTCCAGTGTATCCGTTAAGATTTTGAAAAAAGAAACTCCTGAATAAGAAATAAATATCGAAAAAATCCCAAATCAACGAAATTTCGTGTATTATGCATTGGGAACATCTAAGTGTCAAAATAACGAAAATTTTTTGAAACTCATTCCTCGGTAAACTCTAATACTGTGTGTCTTTCTCAAGAAGAACAATATATATATTAAAAAGGAAAGAAAAATAGTGATTATTATTATTCTTGAAGCCATAGATCTCTATGGCTGCCTCAAATAGTTCAAGTAATGAAAGGAACAGCTATTGATATCGGATAAATAAACGATTCGAGTCTCTAGATGTTTTGAAGTACTCTGCTTCAAGCGTTTGGCCATTCGCCGTTAGTTTTTATGCAAAATTGTAATTATCCTCTGTAACTTTATACTCACTACTCATAGATCACGAGTATTGGTCTTTTGGTCGGTGGATTGTGAGGTCAAATCCTTCCATTTTATGATGTGGTTGTTGCTATCACTCTCTCTAATTTCTGTTACTTGCTGATCAGTTGAATCTCAGTCTCTCAATCTAGATTTGAAAAAGTAAAATGCAGAGTTCAAGTTAGGCAGGCACTCCAACAGATCGAAAATACACTAATCTGGAAGTTTTCTTTTATAAATTCATTTTTCTTCATTACAACTTTGCTCAATCAAAGCTTCATGCAATCATGATGAGCAAAGACAAATCCTACCATAGAAGCTAAAGCAAAAAATGTCCAATTGGAGAAGCAATCTCATTGCTCCCACTAAAATCCAATTTTAATTTTTCAATTTCAAAAAACTAATTAAAGTATGCACTTATCTCTCAACGATATTGTTTTTCTTTGAGACAAAACGATATTAATTAGCCATCTGAAATTATATACATTTCTTTCTTTAAGAGCAAGTTGAAAAATAAACAAAACCAAATGTAATACTTTAGACTTGGGTGGCAGTGTGTTTGAGAAAGTCCATCTTGAAAAGAGATCCTGGCGCTTTTAGAGGCCAATTAAAGAGTTTGAAAATGCTTATTAAAATCATCCTCATGAACTAATAATTTAAGAATTAACTCTATAATAGGCATTCATACTCATATCGTTGCAATAATTTATCAATTCTTACAAATGGTAGACCATATCAAATATGAGCCAGGAGCAATTCTCATATCGGCCAGCATGCTTGGGGGTTTTCTACCTGATGGTATAGATCTGGGTGCTGTTCAACATAGGCTTTCTTATGACGAACTCAGGAACTGCTGGATGAGAATGCAATCATTTCTTGCCGTCAACTTCAAAATTCGAAATATGTTGACCGGAGTGTTCGCAGTCTTCGTTATTATTCTATTCATAATGCTGCTCACGGATACCGTGAAAACGAATCCCATTTTAGGGCTCTTTATCTCCTTTACAATTATAATGATAAGTCTTGCCATGTGCATTAACGCAACGCAAACGAAAAAAAAACTTCAGGGCTTAATTGAAAGAGAAAATCATGAAATATGGAATAGTAAAGGGCTTTACTGGAAATATGCAGAATATCGAGCCGGGCACCATCAACATGGCAAGGGCAAGAATTCAACAACAGTGTATTTGGAACTCAGACTCTCGGCCTCAGCAATGGATTACAATGCCCCTGGACAGCCTTTCCAAGGAACGCTCCCAAATCCGTACATGCAGCCACAGATCAATTACACTCCACAAGTGGAACTTCGTAAATATTTCAACTATTCTCTTTATTTTAATTTATTTTCTCCTAGCGAATTATGGACAACAAAATCAACCTGTTTATGGCCAACAACCTCAATATCAGCCCATTACCGAACAACAACAGCAACAACCACAATTCCAACCTACTTATGGTCAACAGCCTCAACCATTTCAAGGATACCCTGCTACAAATACTTATGTCGGTCATCCTACTTATTCCTAAACCAAACAAAAATAGCCAAGAAAATCGCTTGAAAGCTGTAACAGAACATTTATCGTTAGAAAACCAATAAGAAAAATTCCAGCAATTAGTATTAAATAAAATACTGGAATTAGAATGCATATTAGTTGCTACGCTTTTATCATTGCGGTAATAAATAAATCTAAATCAATTGAAACCTCTCCAAGAAACGGAATGATAAATATCTCTATAATTAAATAACGAGTTGTGAAAGTCGTAGTCTCGGAAAAAGATTGGCAGGATTGAGTCCTTAAGATCCTATTTGATATCCGAGGAAATAGTTTGCAACACTAGCATTGCTTCTTTGATTTGAAAGTTTAACTATGGAAAGAGGAAATAGCAGTTTATCTGATTATGGTTTGTTGTTTCTTCACACTTTGTAGCCACATATTTGTTGCCTGTATTTACTGTTCCAAAGAAAAAGGAATTTCTGAGAGATCTCAGGCGTATGTTGAATATCAAATTTTATTATAATATGAATTTCCGCGTTAGGCTTAACTAAGAAAACCTGACCGAGTCTGTGGAAACTGCACATTTTCCTTTTTTGAACACTCTGATTGAGAAGCGCAGCCAAGGAATTAAAACCAAATTTTTCGAAATCAGGGCACATCCTTATTGACAGTTGTCCTAACTTGGAGAATATGGCAGTGATAAGATTTTCAAAGAAAAGATTAGAATGTTTCTTGGCTTTTCAATAAGAAATAATCAACAAGCAAATTTAAATCAGAGTAGTTTTTTGTATATCAAAATAACTCTAATAATGTGATCATATCAGAAGAAGAAATATTCGCAACAAAGAAATAATAATAGTTGTTAATATATCCTAAAATCAGATCACTCATGGACGCCTCAAGCAATTCAAGTTTGGAAAGGGGACAGTTATTAATATGGGAGAATCGAACTATTCGAGTAACTAGATGATTCAATAGGTGTATTGAAGTACTCGGTTTCAAGCGCTTGTTTTCTCTATGAAAGTGGTTATGCAGAATAGTTGTTCTGTATCTCTCCTAAAACGTCCAAGAGACCCCCTTCTTTTAGAATGGGAGTCTTGTTCGGAATTCGATTTCAAATCCGTCCATTGACTATTGCTGTATTATGTTCTAAGAGCTGATCCTTCCAATCTCAGTCCTTCAATGGAATTTCAGAAGTACAACGCAGAATTAATTCCATTCAAAATATCTTGGTCATAGAAAAACTTTTGTTTTGAAATTTGGTCTTTATGGATGTTTTATTTTCATACATATCTTTTTCCATTTTTGCTAAACCAAGGTGTCATGCAATTACGAGGAGCAAAACAAATGGGATAGTAGAAGACAAAGTCATAAACATTCGGCTCGAGAGTTATTAAGTTTTGCTTCCAATAAGTTCCAATAAATTTTAATTTTTCAAATTTCGAGTATATAACAAAAAAAAACAAAACAAGCTAATATTTATACAATCTCAATTTTATTTGGAACACCTGCGATCCAAGCAAAAAAAAACGCTTGATAAAGACTCAAAAGCAATTTAATGAGTTCATCCGAAATTATGCTTTTGTTGCTAAACAGATTGAAAGACACCGACAAATCAAAAAAAAAAAGAGGCATCGGTTTTGGGAAAAAGCATTGCCGTTTTGAAAATAAAATTTTGGAACTTAGATAAACATGATGAGTTTATCTCAGACTCAATTTGAAAATAATATCTTTATTAGATATTCATGCTCAAATCTTTGCAATTAATACATTAATTATAAAAGGTAAATCCATGAACCAGATAAATTATGAGCCAGGAGCAATTAAGATATCAGACAGCTTTCTTGATGGTTGTCTTCCTGACGATATCGATCTAGGTGCTGTTCAACATAGGCTTACTTATGAAGAACTTAGAAACTTCTGGCAGAGGGTACAAACACCTCTTGCTTTCAACTTTAAACTCCAATCCAGGCTAATCGTCGTGATATTACTCTCCTGTGTCTTGTTTGTGGTGCCCTTTATTCTGGGTTTGCAAAAAAGTAACCCCCCTGTCGCGGGCATACTATTGGGCATTGCCTCAATTCCGATGATTATTTCCGCTGTTGGCCTTTGCATCAACTCTGCCCAAATTAAAAAGAAAGTCAAGCAATTCATTGAGAAAGAGAATCCGGAAATTTGGAACGGCAAAGGGTTGTATTGGAAATTCGCAACATACACACACACAAGGCGTCGAGGAGGTAAAACGAGTACTACTTCGGAAAGTTTTTTGGAGCTCAGACTCTTGGCTTCAGCAATGCACTACACAGCTCCCGGTCAACTCCAGCATTCTTTCCAAGGGATAATGCCAAATCCGTACATGCAGCAACCCCAAGTAGAACTTAGTAAATACTTATTCTATTCTCTTTAATTTTGATAAATTTTCTCTTAGCAAACTATGGACAACAAAACCAAGCTATCTATGGACAGCAACAGCAACCTCAATATCAGCCCACTATCGAACAACAACAGCAACAACCACAATTCCAACCTACTTATGGTCAACAGCTTCAACCATTTCAAGGATATCCTGCTACAAATACTTATACCGGTCATCCTATTTATTCTTAAACCAAACCTAACTATCTCGAAAATTGCCTGAGAGGAGTCATTGAAAAAAACAACACCGCAATATCATAAAGCTAGGAAAATTTCCAATAATTAGTAATCAGAATGCATATCATTTGCCATCCTCTTTAATTCGCTGCATTTATTGAGATAATAAATATCTATATCAATTGAAACCTCTCCAAAATAAGAAAAAGAATGATAATCGCCTCTAGAACTGCGTATCCAGTCCTGAAAGAACTGCTTTATCACAAATAGAAGAGAGACAGGTTCAGTTCCGAAGATTACAATTTATTTACAAAGAAATTGCTTGCAAAACAAACGCTTATTCTCCTTGAACTGCTCGAAATTTGTCATTTTCAACATAGCAAGAAATCGTGATTGTTGCATTATGATGAATATTGTTGCGAAGTTAAAAAATGGAATTCTCAAGATATAGAGCTTTAGGAGAGAAAATAGGTTACCTCCCAGAAGAGGAAGAAATACCGCTTAAAGGCTAGTTGCTAAACTGCTTTGGTAGATAAAGATTCAGAGGGATAAATAGAAAATATGAATAACTTATTTGAAAAATCTAAAGCTTGAACAAACAAAATAAGTATTTAGCTTTACACTCAATCAGAAATTGAGTATAAATGAGAAACTCGGATCTATTTTATGAACACAACAGATAAAAACCATAACCGAAATAAAATACGAACATGAAGGTATCATCATCTCGTTAAGAAACCTTATGAGCTGTGTTCCTGAGAGTTTTGGGTGCTGTTACTCTCTGATGAGGAGTTAAAGAATTGCTCTGCTAGGAGGGAGTGAATACTTGTTCATATCAATTTCAAAATTCAAACATTTTGCTTATAATGCTTGTTTTCCTAATTATTTCAATTTTCAACTTCAATTTTGAGTGTGAACTCATCAACATTCTTCTGGAAGTTTTATTTTCATACATATCCTTTTCCATTTTTGCAGAACTAAACTTTTTTGTGCAATTAAGATAAGCAAATGAAATAGGAGAATAGAAGGTAAAGTCGTAAATATTCGATTTGGGAGTAATTAAGCTTTGCTTCCAATAAATCCAATCAATTTTAGTTTTCAAAATTTGAGTATATATTAAGTATATCATAAAAGAACATGCGAATAATTATACAATCTCGATTTTATTTGAAACACCGGTGATATAGTATGCGATGATCCCTTGTAGTGAGGGGATCTCCAGTGCTCAACGCATTAATGCAAGAGATTGATGATGTTGCTTTGAATTATAATTAGCTATGATATATGGAGAAGTTATTGCTTTATTTTGTTAGGATAGAAAAAGGATTCAATATTAAATTCAGACAAATACTATTGTTTTCGTATGGAATGTGAATTAACGTTTCTATTCCTTTTCCAACTTAATCTCTGGCACTCAATTCCTCATCATTAGGATACAGTTTACGAATACAATTAACTAACAAATTTTTTCTTGGGAAAAAAACATACTCCTTAATATAACAGCAGGCCACACTTTTCATAAAATCGGGTTGAGTTCATTCAGTTCCTACAGAATGCAGAGTGCATTGCAAAACGTGACTTTCACAAAGAATTTTATCTGTTTCTTCGGTATATCCTTGGAGTGACTTCGCTATGAAAAAGGGTAATCAAAGGATACTGCTACTATTGCATTGACATGTAGTTTGAAAAACTCTTTCCTGGCAAGGTACTCAGTGAGGAAAAAAACTTGGTAATTACCTCATTTGGTTTTGAACCACAATGGAGTTGGATACAGCTGCTTGTAATGTTAGAGCTTTCAATTTTACGAAGGCCTGGTAACACGCTAAGCAGCTTTCTCATTGATTTTTTCATACTCAAAGTTAACAGAAATGAACAAAAAAATTCATGAAGTTTTTTTAATTAATAATGAGAGCTATCTGCAGGATATTTTTTTAATTATTGAGTGATTCTTCAGTTATTGATTCGTGTTTGAAGCAGACTTTGTCTTAATTTAGAATCTTGACTTCTCATTTTCGAAAACGGTGCCTTAGATCTCAAAGAAGCATGATCTGGTGGAAATGCAGGCAAGATTTGGCTCGCTATCTTTACTACATGTGACACAGAAAGCGGTTATAGCAGAAATTTAGCCGTGCTAAGCAAATAGTTAAGATTATATAGCATTTCCAAACCAGTCACTACTAAGTATTCACAAATGAATCTCTGGTTTCACCTACTTTGGTAGATTGCTATCAGATTTTCTTGAAATGGAAAAGTTAATCGATAACAGGTTCAGAAACCTAATTATTCAACACAGGCGTTTAAAAAGTGTTTTGTTTTGCTTGAAAGATGCACATTTAGTTGATATCGGCTGGAGCTCCCCGACACATCTTATTTAAGCAAGCTCTCAGATGGAGAACTAAGAAACGACGTTGTTAAGTATGGATGATGTGAAATTAGGCCTGAACTCTTTTGTACACGAAAAAAAAAAATAAATCAGTCCTCATCTCGAGTACACACTTATCGAAAAGATTAGCATATCCTGATCTCTTAGCTCTCTTTTCTCTCAGGAAGCTGATACAAAAATTTACAATTTTTATCAGCGCAGCGCACTCAATGAGGTTTTAAGGCACATTGCCGACGATTAGAAAATTAAAAATTTAATTCGGAAATAAAACTAAATTAGTGAAGATGATCCGATCCGTTTCCTCGACGACAAAAAGGCTCATTGGGCTTCTCCATCATACTTCTGTTAACAATTTCGCATTCTTGGTCGCCAATGTCCCCCCTGAGAAAGTATATGTCAAGAAAGAGTACCTCACAAACTTCAAACACGGTCATGGAGAATTTGAGGAGGGTGTTTGGGTGACAGCGAAAGCTAAAGCACACAAAGCGCTGCTCTTGGAGACTATGCTCATCCAATATGGCGCTCTCTATGACAAACTTCCACTCAGCGCTTTTACCTGGAGAACTGATATTAAACCTGAAGAACAATTACCTCTCGACTATCTCCAATTATGGGATTGCTTATCCTATGAACTCACTGTCATTGAGAAAGCCTGGTTGAGAGGCCTCCACGTCGATGTATTGATGAAGAATGGCAAGTTTTACAAAGGAGTGTATCTCTTCACAATCGATTTCTGCTCAAGCAACCCGAATACTGTGAATGTCTACGAGAGTGAGCAGCCCTCCGAGCATAAGTCTCTAAACATCATCAAACTCGAGAATGGGCAATTTTGTGGTCAACCCAATAATAGAATATTGTGGAGACAGGCTTCTCTCATTCCAGAAAATCGTCTGAAACCATATTTCAAGGCTTGCCAAGTCGATTATTCTGCAGAAGGCGCCAAATTCGATGTTGCTGATAGTGATGATTTCATGTATCTCACTAAAGAAGAGAGAGAAAAAGATGAAAAGAAAGAAAACGAAGTCAAGGACCAACAAGAGATTGCCAAAAAATAATGTAAGAAGATTGCTGGTTCTTTCCTCGTTGATAACAATATATTGCCTTATAATCTTGCTATATCTAAATATATTTCGGAAAATAGAGCCTAAGCATTATTTTCTTCTCAATTTAAAATATATTTATGTGAGGAAAAGTGATCATATTTGAAAAACTTTTGTAGTAAGAATGTCAGAACCCGCATTGTTGCATCTATGAAAGAATTCTAAAAATTCACATGTTTTTGCATCTATAGTTAGCGACTGTCCATTCCGATTACCTGTTGAGGCTCAAATGTGCAACTAACTGAAGAGGTCAGCACCGCAGATTAGTGAGTGTTTTCAAATCAGTTAATCACGAGTTTCTGCTTAACGCGCTTGTAACGAAATTATGGAATGGTTTGCTTTTCTCGCTATTGAGTTAGGAATCCAGAAATATTTGTTTTCTTTCGAGTCTCTCATTGTAACTGCTTGCATTTGTGCTATGATAAGAAGTTTCTTCTTGGTCCAAGCCGCTAAATCCCAATACAAATCAAGCTATATATTTTTAAAAAGTCCTTTCACATTTAAAGTCAAGAATATTGAAGGTATATATGTTCAAGTTCTTTTCCTTTTTTTTGGTCTCAGTAGCATTCTTCAAAGAATTTCATGAGTGGTTCAAAGTTTTCATTCTCCAAACTATATACATCATCAACTATCTCAATTGTTTCCTAGTCAGCGTACAATACCTCTCGAACAACTACAATAGAACGTTTGAAGATGAAGTCGATCATGAGCTTTAGCATTCCAAAGGTATGACCTAAATAGTTCAAATAAATCCCCATGACATAATGTCTCAGCAATTAGGTTGGTGACCGACACTCGATCAGAGCAAGCGATGGGTTAAGTTGAGAATTCTCAGAATGGGTTGATTCATGAAATTTGTAGCAGAACTCTTTATTTTTCATTTTTTTTTTTTGGAAATAAAGTTTTAGGAGTGTTCGGAAAAAAGAGTGAGAATTACTGTTTAGAATTTTCGTTAAATTTGTGGCAAAGGATGCTTCAAGCAATCCCAAGCGTTCTTGAGAAAGCGTGAGACACCCATGGTGTGTTACAGATGCAGGAAGTCCTTTGATAAATCGACGCCTCACTACCTTTGATTTGTTATTAGTTTATAAAGAGCGAGCTCATTTAAAATTTTAGTCTTACTGTCATTCTCTATCTCTATCGTTGAATTCAAACAATACCTACAGCCTTAGATTTATGAAAACATCTTATGAAATCTTCCCAAACCTTCGATACGGACATAAATAAAATAATTGTGCAGTTACAAACGAGAGTCTCACTAATATTCATGAGAATATCCTTCTTAATTAACGATCAGGGACTTTTTAAGGCGAATTCAAGTGAATGTTAAGCCATCTCAGAGAGGCATCTCTCTTATCTTATTAACCACCTATCGTTCCCAAATTACATTCACAATTGTCCTTGTTGGTCGCTTAGAATGAATCACTCCGTAACTATCTCCATTTTATTTTTATCCTGATCAAAAGTAATGTTGCAAAAAGAGGTTTGCATTGAAATCTCCTAACAAACAAAATTAGGACTTTTACTAGTGGTTTCTCTTTCAATTCGAAATAAATGATTAAAAAAAAAGGTTTTCTATCCCCGATAACGAATAATCGGTAGCTTTTAACGCATTTAAAGGGTTAAATTAAATCAGAATAAATCAACATGACTCAAGAAACAAAGCAACAGCCCAGACAAGGGCTCGGAAAAAGCCAGAAAAGTCAACCAAGCCAGAAGAGCCAAATCAGTGAGATAACTGGTATATTTTATTAGCTACAATTACGAATTCATGTCGCGATTTCAAAGTGGCAGATCTCCAACCAGAAACAAGACGATGGTTCATCCTGTTAGGAGTTTCCCTTTTCAGGTCAGATAATGATGCTATGTCTCACTCACTACAATATTGTAATAGCTTTTCAAATGCTATGCCGTCAGCGACGGTATCATTAGTAATGGCTGAGACGGAAGAATATCATAATATTGGGAGCGAGGCAGCTCTCCAGTTCATTAATGTGTTCGCGTACTCCTATTTACTTTTTGGCTATGTGGTATGAAAATCACAGGTTTATGTGGTTCTCATTAGGTTTCTTTTTAGTTCTCAAATTTTTTGGTTGAATACTTCGCGCCATGTATGATGATAACAACAACATTTAATACGGCTGGTGGTATTATGAGATGGCTAGCAGGGAGCAACTACAAATGGTCGCTGATTGGTCAGTGCTTGGCTGCATTTGCTAAATGCGGCTATTTACAGGCTCCAGCAGGTAAGACTTCAAAGATTCTCCAGATATGATATTAACAACCGTATGTTGCTTAAAGTGGTTGCTGAGCGATGGTTTGGGACGAATGAACGATTTTGGGTGATAATAATTGCAACATACAGCGCGTATTTGGGTTGGGCTTTTGGAAAAGTGATTCCTTGCTACTACATGGCTGCTTATCCGATTGAAGTAAACACAGCTGGCAAATTACCCACTAACTTGACATTTATAGGAAGCATTTCCGAAGCTTTACTTCCTGCAGATGATTATCATGGCACTTCCTACGATAGTATTTGCATTCTCGATTCGGAATCACCCGAAAATTCCACCAACTGCTGGAGCGGTAGCAATGATTTACGATGCGATCTGTTTAATTTGTTTTTTTTTCTTTCTAGCTTGTCAAAACTGAGGAAAAATCAAAGAACCTGTGGGAAACAACTCGACTCTTGATTGCTGACCGCAACTATGTTCTTAACACGCTTTGCATCGGATTTTGTAAGCTTCATCATTTTAACTCTCATCTTAATAAATCTATAGTCCTCGGCCTTTCATATACAGTTTCATCAGTTACATCTTATATCTACGGAGCCAAGAATTATTCAAACGTAAAGATAATTGACTTCTTTATGTGATTAACCCCCACAAATCTGAAATAGATACAATTTGCGTATATCGGACTCGCATACTTATGTATTGGAATGCTTGGAGCATTAGTTGGAACACTCTACCTCAAAGTAAAGAAATCCACAAATTTTGATGCTCTCTTAAGAGTTTTGTTTACTCTTGGCATCATCGGATTGGTAGCAAACTAACATTCCGTTTTCAAAATACATTAATTGTTGTTAAATCAGATTGGATTGGCAATAGCAGGTCCAGAGGCACCTTTTTGGCTCGTGATACTCTTGACGGTGCTTGTAGGTACTGCTTCATTGAATTAGACGGCAAGGAGACTAATTTTTCATACCAAAGGTTTCGGATACATTACATTCACTCCATTTGGAATTGAATCTTTGATTCAAGTAAGCTTCCCATTGAATGAAAGTATAGCCGTTGGACATGCTTTTATGCTGGCTCAAATATTCCACATCATCATGAACCAGTTTGCAATTTCGAGCAGTAAATAAGAATTTCGGCCATAATAAATTTGTTACTCTCTTAAAATAGTTATTGGAAATCAAGGATTTTGGTTTTTGACGGTGTGCGCACTGCCCGCGACGATATATGTTCTTTTCTGGTATAAAACAGAGTTCAAGAGGACAAAACTAGAACATGAAAAACAAGAGGAATTGATCGAGAGAGAGCAATTACTCTTGCAGTCCCAAGAAATAATTAACCCAATCGATGATTAGCAAGAGTTTCTTTCTGAGTATACAGTGAAATGTACACGCCCATTAGAGTCTCGATAGTTCTTTACATAAAATCGATTGATATTGCTATGATAGTTCTCTAGTATTATTTTAAAGGAAAATATACTCTTGCCGAAAACCTTAATTGGGACCCAGTCTTCTACCAGATATTCCAGTGAAATGACCCTCGATAAATATATATTATTCAAGGTCAAGAAATTTTGAGAGTGGAAAGTCTATTGAACAGATATTATACGGTTAAATCTTAATGAAATTTTTGTTTGTTTAAGAAAATATGAATTTCTCAGTTGTTTTTTTCTCATTTTTGATTCACTTTTGAATAGAGATGTCACCTGCATGATGAGAATTTAAAAATATCTATAAAGAAAAGACGTAAAATAAAATAATGGCAAGCAAAAATATGGTCCAATTGTCCGGCAGCACAGTTACCAGTTCAAAATGCAGGCTTATATGTTTATTTGACTGGAATTTATAAATGTAGAAGTCTCTTCACTTGAAAGTGAGATTTTTGTGTGAGAGTGAGGAAGAAAAAAAAAAGATAAGGAAGTATTACAGCGGAATTAAGATCGAATCAGAGACCATTTAGTGTGTTGGATTAATTTGTAGGGGATTTTCAGCACACAAAAAAAAAAGATAAACAGATAGCGCCACCATCAATAAAAATTTGAACGATTGGTTGATTTCGTCCTGATTAGGAACTCTTTTAATATGAAAGGGGACAGTGCCGGCTTCATCTTTATTAGAGAATTTCATTTTCCAGAAGCTCGAGCCAGGATATGAGCAGAAATAGAAATGAATGCTTCGTGTCCATCAACTTTCAAGCTTGAGTTTGTTCGAGTGTTCGATGTATCAATAGAAAATGCACGCTCCACAAAGATTATTTAGAGCTGGGCGGTAGCTTTGAGGAGAGGTTTAAAAAATTTAGCGGCACTGGTTTCGGGCTTTGGGGCTAATAACTCTAGCTCGATTAAATTTTGTAGTAATTAAATGGATAATAACCACAGAAAAATGGCTTTTAATGGATAATAATGAGAATTTTCTGATGATGATGTTTCAATGGCTATCATTTCGAAGTCAGCTCATTAGAGTGAGTTCGCGACCTCTCTTATAGCAAACAAAAAACATTATTTATTATGAATCTTGGTGAGACTCATTTATATATATAAGGGATTACTTTTTAATTAGAATTGATTCTGATGGAAATAGAAGAAAAGGAAACGTCAAAGAAGAGCAAGTTTGATCCTATTCCAGACCTTTGAAAAGTAGATCTCAGTCGTAGAAAAGAAACTCTGAATAAAGAGATTTAAGAGGCCAAAATCCCACAGGACAATTTATGAGAAGTATCGAGAAATAGAAAATGCCAGCAGTAATTAGCAATCGCGAGAACCTAAGAAAATGACTTCTGAAAACGTAGCCCTATGTCAACAGCGCAACTACACCACACTCATAGTGAAGAAGGATGTGTTTCATGCATTTCAACGTCGGATCCCGGATCATGCGGACCCTCGCCATCTTGAATTTGATTGAGTCCACGTAGGCTAAACTCGAAGGCTAGTTAAAGAGAGGCTACCAATGTGAAGAGGTTTTGTAAATTTCTATGCCTAAATGAATCAAAACTGTGGCGACGCAGAAATCGATCATTAGGCTATTAAGGAGAATAAAGATTAATAAGATTAATCTCGGAGTATCGTATCATAATCCCTCGATAAAATGTTGGCGTGAAGATTCATGAAATGTACTGTAATTTAAATACGTGTGAATTCGAAATGAGTTTTTTGTTCAAGCAAATAAATTTGTTGTAAATAAGATTAATTACCTCGAAAATGAAAATACTGTTGCCCTTACTCCTATTTTGGCTGACTTCAATTACCACTACCAAGGATCTTATCGTGGATGCGGATCTTACGAGTGTGGTAGGTGATGCCTATCCTTCATTAGCAGAAGCAATCAGTTCGCTCATCGGAACCGATGGCTCCTTAATTGAATCAACGAATACGATATCACTCTTGCCTTCTACTCTCACTGTGAGTCAAACATTTCCAGGAAAAACAATCAAAGGAACTGGAGGGCAATCACTCCTGATCCAATATG
>ENA-UOTZ01001277-UOTZ01001277.1-compost-metagenome-genome-assembly--contig:-NODE-1277-length-17961-cov-4.186703_pt1 | contig 17961 bp, 20 predicted proteins | sample MGYA00238144_ERZ746983 | MGnify/ENA primary metagenome ERZ746983 (study PRJEB28759, sample SAMN06268863) | compost metagenome | isolation source: single cell | place: USA: California, Emeryville, Joint...
GAAAGAACAAATTCTTATCTATTTCATACCTCGCCGTCGGCGGCGCTTGCTTGCTCGCAGCATTAGTTTTTACAATCAAGTACCTCATGATTCGAAAGCAAAAGCAGCATTAATGACTCTTTCATGTTTGCTATTCATAATTTTTTAAAGTAATCGCGGTTTTGCATAAATACATCAATCATCGTTATTCTACAATCCCTGAAGTGGAAGTATCGAGCTTTTCTCTTGGAAAATCTCCTATAGAGAGGAGAATAGGAGCAAACAGTAGTTGATTGTTAAATGTAGTTGTTTTCTGGTTCATGAAAGAGAAATATCTAATAAAAAGCTGGCAGGAGATAAATCATAAAACTTCTTTATTGGAAACCTCGCTCTACAAGCACTACACTAATAAGACTCAGCTAATAGTATTCCTACACATATTGAAGACTGTTGCTCAACAACGTTATTTGAGGGAGAGTCCAGTGACGCTTCTAGCCAAGTCCTCACGAGCTCTTCCGCCGGGTCCGTTCATCTTGATATACCTCAAAATCTCGTTGTAATCGATCTAATGGAAAAGTACAGGGTAAATTTTCAACGGCAAAAAGCTATTTATTTACCTCGCCATCGCCGTTAAGATCGGCTTGCGCCATAATATTATCAATTTCAGTGAGCGGCACTAGGTCACCACCTCCCAACACTTCTATAAGCTCCTCTTTGCTGATCTTTCCGCTCTTATCCTATAATTTGAAGATTTTGTAAGCCGAAACGCAAGAGTTAGCAAATTTACCAAATCGAACTTCTCGAAAGCCATTCTGAGGTATCTTTCGTTTTTGAAGATGTAGTTATCCATAAAAACGGCCAAGAACTCGGTGTATTCGATGACCCCGTCGTGATTTGTGTCAATAGCCACGAAGAGATTGTCAATGTCATCCTCGTCGAGCATGATTTTTGATTTTTCCTTAAATAATTTGAATCCTATAAATGACGCTTATCAGACCCATTCTCTTGTGATATTCAATACCTTTCTGGAACTCGTCTCTTGAAACGACACCGTTACCGTTCTCATCCATTTTCGTGAACACCTGTCTGATATTCTCGACCTCTTTCTCAGGAATCATTTGCGCGACATAGAGCATAACAGCCTTCTTCAATCTGATAGGAATTAGACCATAAGTACCTTATTTTGAAAGGAAAGGGGTTACGCTTTTTGCTGAAGGAAGTTTTCAAGGTTCTTAATGACGCCAGTGTCGATAACTAACTCCTTGCTCTCTTTATCAACTTGCTGTTGGACCCAAGGGTGGTTATAAGCCTGGGCAGCTGTGAATCTTCTCGCTACGTTTTTCACCAGCAGTTTCGAGATCAAGTCTTTCACCTAAAGGCAAATCCAGGCGTTTTACTCTCCAATTTCATAGGGAATCATACTTCAATACTGCAGGACAAGAAAGGCTTCAATGACAGTGTGAAAACTCCTTTTTCAACGGCACGGAGAATTTCTCGATTGTCTTTGCCATAGAAAGGAGGAGATCCACTGAGCATGATATACAAGATCACGCCAAGCGACCAGTTATCGATTGCTTCAGTATAGTTTCCTTCTAGGATCTCTGGCGCGATATAGAAAGGCTATTGAAAATCAATCAATTTCCCTTTGATGATGTTAATTTACCGTTCCGTTAGGGTCAGTCATAACTTCATTTTCTTTGAATTTTCGCGATAGCCCGAAATCAATCAGCTTGACACAGGAGTCGTCGTTCTCGTATTTGAGAAGAAAGTTCTCTGGTTTAAGATCTCTGAACTCGGAGTCAGTATTGAGGCGGAAAATTACGCTTTTACCTGTGGACAACGCGGTTAGCGTGCAAATAAGCCACTGCTGAAAAAACTTGGCGCATGATCTTTGCGGCCTGGTTTTCTGTGAGGTACTTTGTTTTCGTAATGTAGTAAAAAAGCTCTCCTCCTTCGCAGAGTTCGGTGACGAGGTAGATCGCGTTTTTGTAATCATATATCTCGTAGAGTTTCAGGATGTTAGGGTGATCGAGCGACTTCAGGATCGAAATTTCGTTCTGGAACGCTTCTTTGTCCTCGACCTTCTCTTTATTAATAGCTTTAATGGCCCTTTTCTCTCCTGAACAAAAAAACGACGTGAGATGAGTGAGGGGTGGGAGCTGGCGGAGAATCGTACCTGTTTTTTTGTGAACTCCTTGATAGACGATGCCGTATGCGCCGGAACCAAGTTGTTTTTCAATTAAATAATCATCACGAATGTCCCCTAATTAGCAATGAGCAGCAGTGTGACGAGCTGAAGCGAAGACAAGGGTTTACTGCTGACGCACATATCGATAAAAAACGACTTTGAGAGCTTGACTTTGTCCTTTTTTTCCATTTCGCCGAAACCTTACTAAATAAATACCTCTTCTTTAAAAATTTGCAATTTTATTGAAACTATAAATCAAGACTCAACATGCGAAGTTGCAAAAGCACTTTCACTCATCGCGCCCATCTAATAATTCCAGAACTCCAAACAAATAAAAATGTCCACCCTCTCTACCTTCCTGAATAACGGACCAGCGCTCTCTCACCTAGAGGTTCCCAAAACAAAAATCTAAGCATACAGTTACAATAATTAAGCTACTCCACTACAACTACAACGGCAAGAAGATGAAATAGCCATGTGGGTTCTCACCAAACGCTGTTGTTCATAATCTCTATGGAAAAGTAAAGAGAGATAATTCGAAGCAACGCTCTGAAATTGCTTTTGCCTTTTAGGGTCTAGTTCTGCGGGGGAAAAAAGGATAAAATCCAGAGCAAAAGGCATAGAATTTGTAAAGAAAAGAGTTGATTGCTGCGATTCACGTTCAAATCAAGGGGTTAAAGTATTTAGTTGAGGGGTCAGATTGTGATTAAGCAAATACTCTGATTTGTTAAATAAAATATTAAAAAGCCTCTATTTAATGCAGGAAAATGAGAAAATTAAAATCGGCAACTACGAATACCGCCTCAGCGATCTAGTCGGACAAGGATCTTTCGGAAAAGTGTATCTCGGACACCACCTCGAAACCAAGCGACCAGTTGCTATAAAAAGTTTCGCCAAGGACAAATTAAAAAAGAAATCGCTCTTCAGATCTTTGAAGAACGAGATCGACACGCTCAAGCGCATAAAACACGAAAATGTCGTGGAGTTTTTAGAAATCGTTATTGGAGAGAAGGAGGTGTTTATGATTATGGAGTATTGCAACCAGAAGGATCTCAAGCACTATCTTAAAGTGCACAAGATGCTAACCGAGGAGGTAGCTGTTGGGTTTCTCAAGCAAATTATCTCAGCGTTTAAAGAACTGTGTCGAAAGCATATCATCCATAGAGATTTAAAGCCCGCGAACCTTCTTCTTCATGAAAATAAATTAAAAATCGCGGATTTCGGCTTCGCGCGTTTCGTCGAGGAAGACGTGACGAATTATGAGAAGCAGCACGTTTCTATCGTCGGAACCCCGCTTTACATGTCCCCGCAGCTGCTTGCAAGGGAGCGATATACAACGAAATCAGACATATGGTCAATTGGGATAATTTTCTATGAAATGCTCTTTGGGAAGGTCCCTTGGGTGGCCAAAGACCCTCAGTCATATCTAAAGAACATCCTGGCTATGCCGCCGCCGATCGATCGAAAAATCAATAATATCTCAATTGAAGCCGAGGATTTTATTGTGCATTGTCTGAGGGTCAATGAGAGCGAGCGAATGGGCTGGGAGGAGATGTTTAGCCATTCCCTCGTGAACGGCGAAAGCGGGGCGAAAAATGATGAAACAGGCGCGGAGTTCTTTAACGAAGAGCCGAACCTCGAATCAAAGATCAGGATTTACAACTCGCAGGGTATTTCTGGCCCCGCGAAGCTGATCAAGAGCGCCTATGAAGAGACTCGCAAAATGAAAATAAACTACCTAAAGGTCCAGGAGTTCACACCGTTCTCTCTAACTGGCTCGCAAAGAAGCAAATCAAACGATAAAAACCTCATGTCCGCGAAGCTTGGGTGGAGCCAGAACAATAGCGTCAGCATGCAAGGCAATAGTGTTGGTGGAAACGCGCTGAGTCTGCATTTTGGGAAGGCTGGGAAAAACGGCGAGGAGAGCAAGAAAATATCAAATTCTGCGTTCCATGACGAGCTGATGAAAGATAACGCTGACTCGGATACGAAGAATATGAAGAATGCTGGGGATACGACCAAGGTGACCAAGGCTAAGAGTGATGATACGTACATCGACCCGATAAATGCGCCGACGAACTTCATGTCGTATGAACTCAAAGGGAACTACGATTTTAAGGAGCTCGAGATTGTCATTACGAAATGCAGGGCAATCGAGCTTAAATGTTGGGATTTTTTAATGGTCGTCGAAGAGAACGCGCTGTTATTCCGGCTCGGCACGAGCGAAAAGTACAGGCTTTGTCTGTTGCTGGTGAAGTTCATCTGTTTGTTCGTTGAGCAAATCACGGGCACGTTCAAAAGCATCCTTGAGTCGCACACAGTGAAATTTTTGGAAGATCCCTCAAAAACGAGGAAAATCCGGAAGGTGCTTGAGCTGATCGAGCGAGATTACAACGTGATGAAAGAAATAGAAACCAGCAACCGGAGGTCCTTGCTAACACTAGGTAATGACCCGCTGATGGACGAGAAAGAGAAGGATAACCTGCTTAAATTTTTTGTGAAATACAGCAATTGTACGAGTCCTAAAGAAATCGAAAACGAGCTCACGAAGTGCTTGGCGAAGGCCTGTTCGATCTTCAAAGAGCTGATCCTTAAGAAGAAACTCGACTTGATGCTCAAGAACCACAAGAAAAAGCAATACCTCGTGTTTTTCCATGGTTTATCTCTGTTCTTCCAAGGAGACATATTCAATTACATGAGCGATTGGAGGCCCGACGCGAAGTTTGAAATGGATCAACGAGACTTACGAGCGGAGTCGTTTGCTGAGGATACTGTGCTAGAGATGCTGCGAGAGTCGTATAGCAAAGTTATTAAATATCTTGAGGGGACAGAGGTGTAGTGTACTTGTATTATTAATCAATTTCTATAAATTCTGTAAGCATTATTACTGTTTTTTCCCTGCTATTCTGTTTCAAACTGCTGACTTGTTTCTTTGCAATGAGTTCTTCCGGTTTTTTACACACTGGTGTAACAGAATTAAAATGAGTGATGGCAGACTCCTTGATTCAGATAGCGCAGCTGTTGATTATTTTCGCTTTCGAGAAAATCGGCAGAAACGGCTGTTTTCTGTCGACCTATGCTAAATTTTTAAAGTTTTACTGTAACCCTCTTTTGAATTTTCCCATTGCAATAAAGCCTATTAATCCATAGGATAAACTCCAAATTTCAACAGAAAGCATGTCCAGAAGACACCGACACCCTGACGAGCCGTTAATGCTCGTGACAAACGGGTTCACGCGCGAGACCCATCCATTCCAGATCATAAGTTACGTTGTGTTTTTCGGAGATCTCCTTATTTTTTACTTATTCCTGGTGCCGCTGCTTACAGATGTTGGAAAGGTATTATTTACCATTATAAAATGATAGAATAGCCAATGCCTTAGATTATTGCATGCATCACGATGTTTATATCGGCCGTTGCCACGATTGTTTCTGCTTACATCAGCACGAAAACAGATCCATCGGATCCTCAAGTCAAGGCGCACCGCAGAGCTGTTTCTGAAGGGTATATACGTTTTGTTATGGCGGTTTAGCAATATTTTTCACATGCGTTGAATCAATAGAAGGACCTATGACTCGGAAGGAGAATCTCACTGCAAGGTATGCGATTTGAACGTGCATGCTTCCTCTCGTCATTGCAAACGCTGTGACCGGTAAATACCGCAATTCGTTAACCGCTCATTTTGAATGAATGATTCGCTATTCTGCACCTTTTCGCATATAAGTAACTCATTTCGTGGTTAGGTGCGTTGAAGGGTTTGATCACCATTGTAAATGGGTCAATAATTGCATTGGAAAAGCGAATTACAAGCCTTTTTTGGTTATGATAATCAGCGCTTTCTCTTTCACAGCGATATATATTGTTTTCGCGATAATTGCAGCTGTTAACGTCTGGACAAACACGGATGACCACTTCCTCGATCACACATATTCCAACAATCTAAGCGTCAAGATCGGCCTCATAACGGTAGTATTGATTTTCTCACTGCCGACTTTCTTGATGATGATCCTCGATTTCAACCTCATCGCACTTCATCTGCACCTCATGAGACTCAAAATGACGACTTATGATTACATCGAATTCGTTCAAGGGCGAAAAGAAGTTAAATCATTGATGGTGAGCCTCCTTCTTTCTACAAAGCTTAACTCCTCGTTTACAACTTAGAAAGCCGTAGCACGAGAGGAAAAATTGAAAAAACAAGAGGAACTCTTAAGCGGGAGAAGCGGCAGACTGCCACCTGAGAGGACGTGCTTTGATTTCGTTCTGTGCTTGAAGAAGAGGAGGAAAACTGGGCAGCAAGGTGGGTTGACGGCGCAAAACACGAATATTGAGGGTAGAGATATGCTGGGTGATGTGATCTCGAGCCCTGCGTCAAAGAAGGTGCTCTCGATGGAAGAAACGGAGAAGCAAGTGAAGATAGAACTAGGAGATACGAATGAAAAACGCCAGGAGCAGCAGCATCTGGCTGGCGAGGTGTACACCAAACCCCTGGATCTCGTTGAGGACCAACGACCTGAAATGAAAGTCCACGAAGATGAGGCTGTACATGTAAATTGAATGCTTTTAATGAGATATTAATGAACATTGTGCTATGGCTTAGGATGTTGCTCATTGGAACGAGAGAAAAGGCGCGGTGACGAAACATTTGGATAATATAGTTCCAATAAAAGTTCATAACTCTAACCAGAAGAATGAAGAACGCCTGATTGAGCAACATAAGAGCTCCTCGGCGAAGATTTCGAATACGGATCCGTTTGAAACGGAAGGACTTGCTGAAAATGCGAAAAAAGCTGATTACCTAACACTGGACATGCCTAGAGAGCAATCCAAGACTCCACAGCCATTGAGAAGGAAGTTGCAGCCACTGGACGGCGGCTATGACATTGCCTTGAGCATGTAATTGACTTCTACTAGTATATCAATTTACGATTCGTTTAGGGACGACGGATTTCATAGTGCGAAATCTGAACGCTATCAAGTCCATCATCATGGAGACTCGCCTATTGCAGAAGATCGCGAGCATAAATACTAAACGAGTAGGTATTATCTTGTGAAGATTATCATCTGATATGGATGATCTGTCTTATCTTATAACATAAATACTCTGTATCACAGGTATTTCGCGCCTACAATGTTTTGAGATTGGGAATTCAATTCCCCAATTTATTTTTGGCATTTCATTAAGATTTAAGTGGTTAATATATCAATGTAATTTTTTTAAAGGAACAAAAGGAAAGTCATCTGAATTTAATATTTCATTTCTATTTTCATCTCTCAAACAATCAACGCGTTCATCCTATCTGCTCTCACGATACACAATACACTATTCTCTATCGTAAGCAAAGAAAACCCGTTAAAGCAACCAATGTATTTTAATGAAAGAACGCGACACACTCCGACTATTTCAAATGGAAGGTTGCACGACTGAAGTACAAAATTAAAATTATTTTATATTGAAAAGAATTGCAAACAATTGATTAATCTCTTACTAAATCTTATTTTTCTAACAATTGAAACGATCATCACGGCTCTTCCCCCCCCTCTCTGGGATTAGAAGCAGCTAAGCTTAATTCCAGTCATTTTCTTCCTCATCATAATACACATGTAGTTTTCCAGTGGTGATAATTTTCGGTGGCTTAGGAAGTCCCATTATTGGGCAGTCCTTCTTCATAAAGTTACTCACCATCACCTCTTTGAAATCGTCTTGATAGACCGTCTTTATATCATTATATTTTAGCGACTTGATCTTCCCAAACGCTCTGTCTTCCGATTCTCTCACATCTGAAGGCGCAGGTCTTCCACTGATTTGCCCAGTTCCTCCTCGAGGTTTTAGCTGATCAGCCTCATAGCCCCCGACTAGCGGCAGGGATCGATCGACATGCAGGTCATTTTCCCTCTTCATTCGCGTTGGCGTTGAGGTTCTCAATGGAGACTTTCTAGCTGTCTCATCCTCGATCTCTTCAGGCCTTCTCCTCTGCTCTCTTGTAGGAGTTTTCAAACCCCTTTGCATTTCTTCATCGAAAGGGTTAAACACCTCTGACTGTACTAGCGGTTTGCCCTCAGCCTGGGCGCCTGGCTGCCTTTTCGGAGTTAACCGCATAGGGACTCTCTCGCCTTCAATTTCTTCGAATTCGATCGCTGGCTCTCTTTGAATCTTGCGGGTCTTGCCTGAATCAACGGATGGCTGCTCGTGAGATATGATGTTGGTATCCTTCGGTCTCTTCGTGGCTAAACCTGCGTAATGTTTCGGAGGAGACCCAGCATCTCGGTTGTGTGGGGTGAGTCTTTGCTGGTTGGTTTGAGGACGAGGAAGACCTTTTGCAGGTCCGTAGCGGTCTTTTTTCGCTTTCGGGACCAGCGAATCTTGATCATCGGAGGTAACAATGCTTTCAAAATTTGGGTTGATTTGAAGCGGTACACGACCGCTTCCTCGCTTAGGCTCTCCGCGTTTAATAGTCTGGTCGATATCGCCTTGACTCTCATATACCACAGGCCATTTGCGTCGTTCGCCAGCAGGAGGTGTTCTTGGCTGTGTCTTTCTTTTATCTGAAGCGTCTCTTGGACCCTGCTCTTCCTCCCCGTAGTACCCTGGCGCTTTATCCTGGTCTTTTGGGACAGCTCCGGTGGTCCTATCGCCGCGAGGAGGAGCTCTGCCATGAGATGATGAGACATCAACAACAGGCTGATTTAGAGGGAAGTCCGGCGACACGTCATTCGCTCTCCTCGGAAGCCGTTGCTCGGTGCGGCCGCGGCTGCTGGTGGCGCTTGGAGACCTCTCTCTCGCATGTGGAGAGACAGGACGCTGATTTTGGGGTTTTGTTGCGAGTGGTTGAAATTGGTCTTGGACCGGCTCGTTGGGGAAGATATCAAAGGTTTTTTTATAAGCAGTTGTTGTCGGTGAATATCTTAGCTGTCGTCTGAAAGTATCAGTTAATTGACGGACTTAAGAGGATAGATTACGGGTCGAGGGTTTTATTTGCCCAGTGGTTCGGGTACGAGAGCTGGTTCGAGGTCTTCAGCTGTTCTTTTGTCTGCGGCGTCGTTGGAAAAACACCCTCAGTTTCTTTATGAGCTGGAGACTTCGTCGGAGCAAACGTGTTGGCTTTTCGGATCTCGCTAGGCTTGTACGCTCTGAAATTATCTTGCGACGTGGACCGCATGTCTGCGGGGTAGCGGGTCGGAGAGACCGAAGGGGGACAACTGTGTTTACCGCAAGTGCAAATATCACAAACACATTTTCCATGGAAGGACCTATCAAATTAAGGCGAATGAATGAACAAAAGCTTTACTTAGAGCGCAAATTTTGCTCTGGACCTTTGTTTGCTGCTGCCGCGGCCGAAAACCTGTTTTCGTGCGCGGACTGCGGGAACTCGTTCAAGCGGTTTGCGGCTTGTCTGGCTCTGGCTGCCATTGTTCGCAAAAACTGATTTTGATTTATTTTTTTAAGATAAAATCTGTTTAACGTTCACTATTTTAATGCGTGAGACCAAATCCAGAGCTACAAATAGCTACAAGCTCACCAACACTCATCTCCCCTCATTCCTCTTAATAACACACTCCTACTGGTGTTCATTATGACAAATCTGTATATCTCACCTGAGCAACCCAAGTAAGCAAGAGGGCTTTGATAATGAGAGAAGCTGAATCTAATTATTACCCCTCATAATGGATGTGCCTTCTGATGCCATCCATCAAATATGGTAATTAATCGTTGAATAGGCCGCTTTATTGTGCTTTTGACCTTTATTCAAGTTAAATTCTGCTCTTTTTTTTTTTAAACTAGTGGACTTTGCATTTTTTTTGTTGGCTAAAATTTCAGCGGGGATATACGGCAAAGGATAGAAGAAGATATAAACTCTAACCTGAATAAAGGTGAATCAAAAAACTTCTAATGCTCTCTTTGCAATAAAACCGAGGCGAAATTTTTCCAAACTGAGAGAGCAGGATTCAAACAGGTATGAAGTTCGATCATCTTCCCATTTATTTTCCTGCGGCCTTTTTGATCTTTTCAACAACTCTTTGTTTTCTTTCTTCAATGGTGAATCTTCTATCTCTCTTGTATTTGCCCTTGGAGGTTTGAATGATGGTCTTTCTCTTGTCAACGTATTTAACTGGAATCTTTTCGTGTTTCTTCTTTGGTGCTGGGTCTGGGTTCTTTCTGATTTCTTCGTGGATCTTGGTGTAGAGCTTCTCAATGGTGTCAACTTTGGCAGCCTTGAGGTTTTCGTCCCAAAGTCTGAATTGGGCCTTGTAGTCTTCTTCGCTTTCGTCCTTGAGTTCCTTCATGTATTTCTGGACGTGGACACCGAAGATTCTTTCTCTGTGGATGGCGGCGTTGTATTTGCCGTTGGCATCGGTGCCTGGGAATCTCTTGGTGGAGTGTGGGACGTGAATACCACCGTCAGAAGCACCCTTCATGACAGCGAAGACCTTGTTACCCTTGGTGGTGTTAACAAGACCGACGTCCAAGACAGCCTTGAATGGCTTTCTTTGTTCATCGTCTTTAACTTCATTGCTGACATCGTAGTCAGCACCGTCGATCTTAGCAACACCCTTGTACAAAGTGTCAAGCTTAGTTTGCTTAAGGAGTCTTCTGGCAAGGAGGAGACCGGTGGCGTAGGCTATAGACAATCAATGATATGAGATTCATGCTTTTTTCAGTTGAAATGCTTACCAGCAGCGTAGTTGGAAAGACCAGCGGTGAGACCGAATCTCTTAAGTTCGGTGGATTGGGCCTGGCAGAGGACCTTGTCACCTTGGATGGTGGCGTAGATGATTTGAGCAATGACCTTAGTGTTGGTGAATCTAGCAACCAATCTGTATTTTGGGGTGTCGTATTTGTCCTTGTCTTGAGTGATCAATCTCTTTCTGGCATAGTAGTCAGTTTTGCCCTCTATTTGAATGAAGATCTGTTAGATTGAAAGAATCTGAATTTGGATACCTCTGCGTCTTCTGAACTTAGTTTGGAATCTCTTGTAGTAGGCCCTGGTTTTGGTGAGTTTGACGAATGCCTAGGAGAAGACATCGAGGTCAGAATGCAAGTTGGTAGAGGGAAAAGATGCCATACCATTTTTGGATCTTGCTCTGAGAAATATTTTTGAGAAATATTTTTATAAATTTATCAGTGTGCCGGCTATTTAAACATCCTGATTTAGATAAAGTCAAATTCTATTTTAAAAAGTTTCGAAAGAAAAAGACAAATTTTGGATTTTTAAAGAATACGAAGAAAATTCTATTTTTGAGTGAAAATTTTAAGGTGGCAGCGTCATCCACTGAATCGGGCAGGGAGAAGAAATAATGATATTTTTTGAGGAAATAGGACCTGATGTGTCTCGGTACTCACATTTTTCATTTTTTGGAGTGGTAGTGAGTGTCGCAAGCTTTAATTAATTTAGTTTCTCTAATTGAATTGTGTAAAGGTATGTAATTAATTTTGGTATCTATGAAAAAAATGGGTTAACTTTGAATGAGCTATATTTAATTAAAAACGTTAATAATTTGGATTAATTAGTAACTCATATGGTTCTTCTAAGCAGAATGTGTTTAATTTAATCCATATGCTACTCATGAATCTAAGAAGCTACTAAACAGAGTGCTTGCTGTAATACAACATTGAATATGATATAATTTGGACTATAAATAGTGAGGTAGAGTATTAGTTGACTCTTGTAAGAGGCTTTGACTTCATCATAGTAAATAGAACAGAATTATGCAAGATTGCTCTATTTATTAAAAATACTGAAAAACAGTGTTTAGTTCTTGCTCTCGTTCTTAATATAGTGTTTAGAGTGCGGTAGGAATTATTAAAATGGAAGAACCTATTGAATGAGGTATGTGGTCTTTGTGTCTTTTGAGATGAGTATATACATATATTATAAACAGTCGCAATCATAATGAAAAATTTTCAATAGGAAAAAAGTACAATGTAAATTTAAGAGGTTGAAGGGTAAGACAGATTGTTGAAAAAACGCAGAAGTTTATGTCCGCAGAAAAATTATCATTAAGTCTGAGGTCTTCTGTCTTTCAACTCACAAGCATTGACAGTTAAGTTATTCGGCCAATGTTAACTCTTTTTATTAATTCTTAGCACATTAGATCAGCCCCGTTCTCATGACACGAAAGAAAGCAAATTTGAACCTGGAGAAACCATCTCCTTTGATTTATTATGAGCATCCTCTGGAAGCACATGCCAATCGAGGATATTCCGAGAGATATTTCGCCGAGACTGGTTCTTGAAGAAACTCTGAGTTCTTGGCCTTTTTGGCTGCTGATTTAGAAAGGCACTTTTCGAAAGCTGCGAAGCATTTATTTCCAATGTATTTCGTGAGGGAGCCTCACTTCCACGACTATAATCAACAAAAATGTTATCTCTCGAACCCAATAAGCAAAATTACTTCAAAATTTCAGTTGCTTTAACAGGAGTAAGCTTGCTAACCCCATCTTTCGCCTCGAAGCTATTAAACACGAATCTCCCTACGAAATCACATCAAAACAAATCAGTTAATAAAGACATCAATAGCTCCTTACTTTTCTGTTTCACCTCAGAGTCCTTTTCAGGTAACTGAAAATTACTCTGCTGTTGCAGCAGCGACTTCAGCGCTATCCTCCCAGCCCCTTTGCTGGTCTGATCCCGACTTTGCAGCATTGAATCCACACCTTTCCAGGAAGAAATACTGAGATTTCTGGCAGGTGACCGGCTATTATTCCCAATGAAATTATCCAGTTTATTCTGCACAGTCACGTCCTCTAACGCGCCTTCCCTAATCAACCGATCATTCTTAATCTTCCTCACCCGCTTCAAAATAAACTTCTGGATGTCACCGTAGTCCTTCTTCTCTTTCAGCAGCCCAGAGAGCGTGAACGGCGCATCAGGGAGCAGTCTCGCGAATTGCTCATCGGTGATCTTCTCGCTGAGGTAGATCTCAAACTCATTTTCGATGGAATTTTTCTTGTTGATATCATAATACTGCTTCAGGATCTTATTTATCAGCCTCACGATCTCCTTCTTCTCAAGGTCTCTATACTCGAGATCGAGCTTCCTCGCTAGTTTCCCCGTCTCTGCTTCGAACGCCTTTCGGTAAATTTTATGCTCGGATTCCACGTTCATAAAGTGTTTTGGTTGGTGAACATGCTTCAAGCCACTCACGTTCAATAGCCAATAGTTTCCATGATCATCCCGAAGGAAATCGGCTGCCATTCTGGTGATTCTCACGCTCGAGATGATTTCCAGGTAATGGACGAGTTTGTATAGCTTGTACATGCAAATGGTCTCTTCATCCGCTTCTCCCAGTGAATGTTCGAAGGCCTCTTCTTGCTCAGGAGATATGAAATCAGCTGAGACTTTAGGAATGTCGCCGTTGATACTCAGTATCTCCAGCGAGGCGCGGTGGAAGAGCTTATTGTCCTTCTCTTTATCGAATAAGAAGTAAACTTTCACAGGCTTCGAAGGTCCTTTCTAATGATAATTGAGTAAAGGGTAAGAGGAGGAGAAAGGAGCTACCTTAGGTTTCATGAACATCTGGATATATTGCATTTCTTTCCAAATCCTATCGGCTTTATGCTTCTGAAAGAATGTAGCAAATTCCAGCTCGCTCATTACCTGCGTCGCGTCTATTACAATGCAATATGCGTTAAATACCTCATAAGGCATAAGAATTTACCATCTTTATATTTGATCAACAGAAATTCCTTATTATGCGCGAATTCGCTGTCGCTCGCTGTCTTTATCCTTTCAATCCGCCTAGATGACGGTGTATTCCCTCCTCTCTTTGGGGACCCGGCTTCCGAAATCTGCGCTTGAGAGGCCCTTGCTTCAGCCCTCGCGATTTGATGAAATCTTTCATGGAGATAGTTCTGAAAATCGTGAAAACTCATTCTGCCTCTCGGCGTTACAAAATGAAGGGTCTTATTCTAATTACGCGTGCCGTGTCAGAGAGAAGAGGAAAAATAATTAGCTTATTACATTATTCGCCGTCACAATAAACTTGATTTCGCCTTCAGATACTATCGCTGTGTCAGGCACAGCCAATCGAATGGTCTTCCTCGTAACTCTTAGCATGTACAAACGTCTCATTATCCATGAGAAATCCTTATCAGTGTCTAAATCTGCTTGTGAATGGTCAAAACTAGCGAAATATTCAGCATGTGCAACGGGTTCAGGTATTTCTTTTTTTCTAGGGCAGCTGAGACAGACCGTGCACGAGCAAGCGATCTCATCAACCGCGAGATTTTCGTATTTCACTTCCTTTTGGAGAGATTTATGGAGCTCGTTGTACAGTCTCGTGTTGGATTTCTCCGATTTCAATTTTCGATCGCCGAATTCAGGAAGATTTGAAAGCGTGGCCCTGGAATTCGTTTTGCTATCGAGCATGAGCTGATCTAACGAACTTAAGTCCTCTCGTTGACTTGGGTTCCGTCGCAGAGGCTGACTCAGGGACTTGCGATGAGACGTGTTCCGGCGTGAACTAGCCCAAGAGGACGGGATTTGAACGCTTTCCATGGGCGTGAGGTTTATGATTCGCAAATAAAATTCAGATAACCAATCGTCGACGGTCTATTATTGCTATAAATAAAATGTATTGATAATTCTAATAGTTCAACTAGGAGTGCTCATTCAGCAAAATCTCATTATTTTACTATGGCTCTCGTTTACGAATATAGATCTATCCGATCTCCGATGCTTTCCATAGCGAATGTGCTTTATGAGAAACGCGTATGTGTTGGTAAGTAGTATAGTATATAGAATGCAAAGGAAGAAAAAAACCTTATTTTACTCACAAATCGCTGCGGTTTATAAAGAATCCCCATTTATTTTCAACATTAAGAAGGAAGAGCTAATTATCATTCATTTCTCTGCTCTCGGAGCCTTGGTTTCCAAAGCTTTGATTCATATTGCTCGCTGTATTTGATGTATTTGCTTCTTCTGGGTTTGAAACGCTGTTCAATAGCATATTAAAGATATAGTTCAATCTGCCCTCTTGATTCGTTGAGACATTATCGCCTGCGGTCTCCGCGTTTGGATCATTCGCAGTTTCGCGTTGGAGATTACTCCGAATGAAATTTTGCAGAAGCTCGTTGTCAGCGCCATTCTGAGGAAACCCTCCAAACTGTATCATATTCGCGAGGCGCGTAGAACCGGTGAGATCAGGTTTAAGAGACTCTTTCATAATGTTCATTCCTGCTGTCAAAAATCAGATGAGATTTCAATGAGAATATAATTAATTGCCTTTGTAAGGAGGTAACTTTCCCTCGGTGAGCTTCATCCTTTGTTGTTCAAGTTGCTTTTTTTTGTATTCCTCATAGTCGGCTAAGTCGTCTTCCTGACGGATCTCAATGCGCGTAGGCTTTCGGTAAATCATTGTGGGCTTCTGCAAAAATTTCGAGATAGAAATAAATATAAAAGATAGTCTTATCCGAACTATGTATTTTGACTCCGATCAGTTATTTAGAAGAGAAAAAATTTTTGAGGAAAAAAGACCGCTTGTTGAAATTCTACACGGTAAAACCCACTTCTGACGGTTGTTCCCGTTGATAAACGAGCTATCTAAAGCTTTTAGCAGCATATTATTTTTTTATGAGAACTTTCATTCTAAACTTTCCAGTCATAATGATAATCGAAAGGTTAAAGAATTCGTTCTGTGTAATGCTACTCTCCATGCAAATGTACCAAAAACCCTTGCAGGTGGCATAGTAAAGAGCGTTATCCGAAGTCAGAGTATGTGTGTGATACGTTGAGTTTTAAATGGTTTAATTATATATTTTTGTTCGCAACTGAAATTAAAATAAACGACAATTCGCAGTTTTTCTTACTCAGGTTGACAATTACAAAGCACACATGTCCTTCTTTGGATTATTTCAAAGCTACGACGACGTTATCAACGCGATCATCAAACCTCCGAAGCACACCTACACGCCTCAGGATCTAGGTAACCCGCTAATTCACATTTCATAAATATCAATCTGACACCTCGCAGGACCGAAGGAGATGACCTTAAGAAAGATAAAATATCGCAGGACAGACATCAAGCTCAAAAATCGCCGCGGCTACACCATTGAATGCAGCTACTTCCAAACACAGAATGTGCCAAGTCCAGCTCCATGCGTGATTTTCCTTCACGCAAACGGTTGCTCGCGACTCGAAGCCATGGATTATTTAGAATTTATCGGTCCTAGCGGCATGAACCTTTTTTGTTTTGATTTCTCGGGCTCTGGCATGTCCGAAGGCCCTTATTGCTCGCTTGGCTGGTTCGAACAAGACGATCTCGAGTGCGCGATCGACTACCTCACGAATACCGGAAAAGCCAGTCATATTGCCGTGTGGGGCCGCAGTATGGGGGCGATTACCGCGCTGTTATATGCTAGACGCGACCCGAGAATCAACTGCTTAGTATTGGACAGTCCATTCACAAGCTTTAAGCAATTTGCCAAGGATTACGGGAAACGAAGGGCTTCGCTGCCTGGTTTCGTGACCCTTGCGGCCGTTGCGATTGTGAGAAGCAGTATACTGTCGCGTGCTAATTTTGACCTCGATGCGTTAGATTTGATGAAAGAAGCTCCATTGACAAAAATTCCAGCGGTGTTTGCTGCAGCGGATGGAGATACTTTCGTATTGCCAAGTCATTCGACTCAGCTCTACGAAGCCTATGGAGGCGCTAAAAAGAAACATATTATTTTTTATGGAGACCATAACTCACCGCGACCCCCTGTGTTTCTCAAGCAAGTGCTTGAATTCATAAAGCAGCACCTGAATGAGCCCATTGAGAAGAAAATATCAGTGCAGATGGAAAAACCAGAAGGAATTAAAACGCCTAAAGCGATGGTGCACCCGACCAAGAGACCCCAAAAGCCTCGAGAAGCAGAGACCGAAGAAAATGAGGCATTAAGCAAAGAAAGCGCTGCGGGCAGCAAAGTCCAAGGGGATAATGAAGAGCTCAACAAGATTGAAAAAATCATGAGGGCGCATCAGAGAAGAGCGCAAACCTCCATTTCTCATACCCAAGGCGCTCAACTAACGACCCTCGCCGCGGACAAGGAGGAGCAGGACAACGGCTCTACAGGCAGGATATTCGGAAGGAAGAAAAGCACGAATCTGCCTCCTGCTTGCATAATGGAGCACTTAGTCTTTCATAGCAAACCTCTCCAGGGAGTGCCGGCTCGTTCTCAAGGAGAAAGAAAAGAAGAAAACGGCGGTGACAACGGCCATCGTACAGAGCCTACGAGATACCAATGCAACCCGAGCGCCTTGTACTCGCAGCCAGTCCAGCTCACCAAGGTAAATCAAAAATTAGCAACGGTGCTGTCCCCGATAGAAACCGAAAGAGAGTTCCTAAAGACAACTAGAGAATTTTCAGAGGAAACCCAGGCTACCGGCTCTGATGACACTCAGCCAAGCCTCGAAGCGAGACCGATAAGGCATGAGCGCACGTCTAGTTTGCAGATGCTGGTGAAGAAATATCAACCTCTTAATGAGACAGAGGTGGTGGTTGTGAAAGAAGACAGTCCCACCAAAGCGTTAGGACAAACGCAGACTAGGCATATCCCCGCTGATTTCTCCAAGGTACCGGCTAGACCGACCTCGAAGATCATCGGACTTGCTCGGTCTAACACTGCAGCAGGAGCGCCGAGCATGAAAACCCAGGAATTAAAACAACGAGCTGAAATTATTGTTAATACTAAGGACGCAGAGCCAAGTTCCCAGGTCAAAGCGAATTTGCCTCAGCCGAATAGTCCGAGCCGGGTTCAAAGAGACATCAAAGCGACGGTACAAGAAAACCTCGCTCCACAGCCTCAGCCT
>ENA-UOTZ01001278-UOTZ01001278.1-compost-metagenome-genome-assembly--contig:-NODE-1278-length-17947-cov-5.891774_pt1 | contig 17947 bp, 9 predicted proteins | sample MGYA00238144_ERZ746983 | MGnify/ENA primary metagenome ERZ746983 (study PRJEB28759, sample SAMN06268863) | compost metagenome | isolation source: single cell | place: USA: California, Emeryville, Joint...
TTCTTGGAGATTTAAGATGATTTCACCAATTCAAAAAAAAAAGTTAAACCATTAAGATTGTTGTAGATCATTAATTGTTGTAAACTCTCAATTCAAAAATATACACTTAGGTCAGGACGGTTATGACCTTACTTTAGAAATCAAGGATTCATTTAGCTTCAAGAGAAATTTTAATTATGCAAACAATCCCAGATTGACTAGCTATGCTGAATATTGAATGTCACAATTCTCTCATACTCTCAACTAATGGTTGAGTTAAACTCTGTATTTAAGGAGATTTTTTTTCTAAGTGGTGTAATACACCCATACAAAGAGATACAATTATGAAAAACGAGATTTTGTATCGATGCAAAGAGTTTTCGTCCAGAATTTTAGGAGAGAAGAAAATTATATTTAAGCAGTCGCGTGTAAAATAATGTTCTTTACTGGAAAAGAAAGTAAGACGGGCATTCTTTAACCATCTAGCCTGAAGCTTACACCAAGAGACCTTGCCTGTTGTATCTCGATTAGATTGCAGGTAGAATGGCTCTTCTGAGCAATTACTGTGAATTACTAAAAAGTTTGCGACCGACTGACCAATAAAGACTGTTAACGACTAAATTTTTTTCCAAATAGACACACTCCTTCTACTATGAGTTTCCTTCTTTCAAACAGCGTCTTGCCAATGAAAATTAAATTTGAGTTATTTTTGGAAAATGTTTTTGTATTAAGTAAGAGATAGAAGAAATAACTAATCAATGCGTTGGAACTACCAAGTTGCCAAAGAGATAGTCCAATATAACTAACACACCTCATTATTCTCATTGAGAATTTGGTTGCCATTACCGTTAAGTTTAGTTAGGAACTATTTTGATTGGTGAAAAATGTTTTCAGATTGAGCGTTCAATTCCTTCTATCATTCAATAGCTGCGATTATTCTATTTAGTTATATACCAATACTCATGACAAACCATAGCAAAAGTGAATGTGTCTGTCTGTCTAATTATTCCCAGAAAACTTTTGAATTTACCACTCTCAGAATTCTTACTCTAAATTTTGATTATTTTGATTATTAATATTCAGGTTAAAACCTTTAAAAGAGCAGTTAATCACTTAATGATTAAATTCGCCATGCAATCCGAGATTCAAAATGGCTTCCTCTTAACAATAGGTCTTGTTCACGATTTGAAATATGACATTGAAAGTTATTATTTCTTGCGACAGCTTAAAATCTGTACAAATTATCGAAGCTTCATTACTTGGAATAATAAATTGCGATACAAACTTAATACTTGCTAACACTTATTTAGCGAGCCAATTCTCAAAATCTTTCATTTTTTCTTGGAGATCAACATCCTCTTGATTTTCAGTAGCTTCAACGCCTATTAACAAATAAACTCCCTGAATTTGTAATGGGTATTGTTACCAAGGAATTCCACAATTAAAGCATCTAAATTTTTTCCGGCTTTGCTTTCTGTGAGCTTTCTTGCATGCTCTTCGTATTTTTCTCTTTCAGACAGGAATTCTGTTGCCAGATAATTATCTACATAAAGATTAAATAGTGAGGTTAATAGTATCTGATTTTTGTATATATATATACCCAGTGGATCTTCTGGTTCCGGAGTAAGAAGTAGCCCAAATATACAATCGAAAATGACTTTCATTGTTGTGTCAACAGTATAATTTCTGTCCAGCACTGAATGACATATTCTTCCTTGCGAATTGATATTGCAGTGATAGATCGGTGTCAAGAAGCGAATATTAGGTGGTTCTCTTGGATATTCACCTGAGAAGGTGACATAAAGAATGAATGCACCTCCAGCATAGGGTGTCGCATCCGGACCTTTGAGCAAGACCTTCCAGAAACTGATATCTTCTTTTCCAGGGAAAATTTGGATAAACGGATGTGGGTCTGATGTGTAATTGTGAATTTCCCTGACGATCCTCTTCAATCTGGTTGAAGGATTTATCTTTTCTGCGAGCTCTTTATTTGAAGCGAGCTCCCTAATCACACTATTTTTTGAATCAAAGATAAATTATCTCCAGGAAAATCAGGATATTTACTTCTTTGGACGAGTAACAGGAGCATTTATATTTGTTGGAAGTTTGATGGGAATGTGGTATTTGCTGAACTCTTGCGAAGCATACTTCTCCAAATCTTGATCATTTTTTACTGAAGAATTCTGAGGTCTCTCTTCTCTTATGGAGGCTCGGAGGATAGTTTCACCTTCGAAAAGTCTCATGGCATCGTTCAGTGTCTTGGGACAAAAGCAATACCCGCCTACAATTGGAAAGTAAATTTAAGTATTTCACAATGATTCTACCTGTCGCGAACGTGATTTTCTTGAGACCGTTGCACTCTTCTCCGACAACAAAGGAGTCTAATATAATGTTATTCTCTTGGATTGCGCGTGCTGCAGCAGAAGCAGTTTTCTTAGACGCTGTATCCTCACCATCTGTCAGAGCTATTATTCTTTTCACAATGTGAGGATATTTCTGCTGGAAAAGGTTCAACCTTTCCACTCCGAAACATAAAGCATCATAGAGTGCTGTTGTCGATTCGGCTCGAGCAGTCTCGATTACGGCTTTGAACTGAGTAAACAGCTCGGTGAAATCACATTTCAAGGTCAACTTGTTATTAAAGAGTACAAGACTGATGACATGATGAAAATCATAGGCCATCGTTCGATCTGCAAAGGAGTTGAAGAAGGCTTTCACTGCACTTAGTCGGTGCATTTCAGCAACATCGAAGTATTGATTTTTCATCGAGCCTGAAATATCTAGCAAGACTATAATCGCTTCTTTTGGAGTTCGGTTGATCACTGGCTCTAATACCAGTTGAGATTGCCAATTAGCGAGTGCATCTGCTAGATCATCAGCGTTAACAGCAGTACGATCACCTTGTATGACATCAAATACTTCGATCGGTTTTCGGATATCCTTATTCTTTCCACTGTAAAGGATGAGTTCTTTCTGTTGGTTGAAGGTGAGTGAATATTCAGGTGCATTATTCTTGATTTCTAGCGCCGAATAAATTTTAAGCAGCTTATGAGCTTGAGCTTTGTTGATTAGGTCCAACCAATCAGAAATCAGCAATGTTTTGTCTTGGATCTCGATATTCTTGGGTTTCCAAAGGTCAAGGGACTGGACACCAGAGAATCGTTGAAATTGGAGAGCTCGTTCGACTTCAGGTACTGCTATGAGAAGATCTTCCGTCAAAGCTTGTATGCCTGGGATCTGCTGATGATTATTTATTAGTTGCATAACGGCTAACTTCTCACAAATCTTGATCCTGCCATCATCGAATCGCAGGCCAACTGGATGTTTAAGATTTTGGAAAGTCAGAGCACAAATAGTTTCAGTGGGAACATAGTGCTCACGGTCTTTCCAAAGTTGAGGCACTTCGTTCAGCGAGTCTAGGTAACTAAAGATGGCTGAAAATATTGCTCTTGAATGCTCGAAGACGGTATCCTGAGCAGCCACGATATTCTTTGGTCTTTGCGGGCTCCTCAAGAGCACATTTGAAAAGAGCAGCAAGAAGCCCTCTTCTAGCGCTATTTTCTGAGTTAGTGTTAGTGTCCCTTTTCGCAATAATGAGTAAAGACTATAGACAAAGGGAGCGTTATTCTGCGTCAAATCTCGAATGTATCCCAAGAGCTTTGTGGTATATTGTTGCGTGTAGGAACTACAAATCTGAGCGATGATACTCATTAAGTGAGACCTGAACTCTCTAATTCCCTTGATGGACTGCAACTTCGTGTGAACAAGATTCGGAGAATGAAAATTGCTTTGGAATCCCCAAGAATCGCTGGCATTCCATGCTCTGATAGTGAGATGGACATTGGAATTACTCTGAATGCCATATTGGTCAAGAGTGTGCGTGTCGTTTAACGGCTTTCCTCCATAAAATAGACTCTGAAGGCTAGTTGGAACATCATGTTTGTGGTATATCTTCTGCTTTAGCTCCGAAACAGTCGCTGTCGATAGGTCAATCCGAATTATATGTGTGCCATTATGATTGACCAGGATTTGGTCCTTGCCTGAATTATGGTCTATTTTAGGCAGAGTTTTAGTATCTACCTGGCTTGGGGTAAGGACAACGTAGATATTATCATTGTCATTTAATACGTCTTCTACTTTCAATGAAACCAGGAGCATTAAGTTCTTTGTTAAAGGCACTCCTTCATTATTGTAAAGCGCACCGCGGAAAAGATTGGTATCATAACCGTTTTTCTTCACAATTCTCTCTGACAGCTCCTCTAAGGTCTCCTTCTTGAATGTCCGAATCTTTTCAATAGCAAGATATTTTTGACTTTGAATTATTCGATAAGACAGATTGATAGGCTCTTCCATTTCACCAATATTATCTTTGCTTTCTTCGATCATATCCGTAATAGGCGGTAGGAATTGCATAGCAAAGACTTTTTCGATATTTTGTCCAGGATCTTTATCAATCTTAGCAGTTTCGTAGATCTCCTTATAATAGTCTCTAGGAGGAAGAGACGGAGCTTGGTTCTGTGTAGGCCCTCGTAAATTCGATAGCGTGGATCTAAATGTGCCATGTTGGATTGTCTGGAGCAAATTAGGCGGAATACGATGAATTCCTCCTGAATTTTGAAGTGCATTGCGAAGATTTTGTAAAAGATTGGTGAGGTTGCCACTTTGTTGATTGATTTGAGTACTTTGAGAACTCAGAGCCTGGGTAGTAGGTGATTGAGTTGATTTGACAAGTTGAACCTCATCAATGACGCCAATGAAATCTGCAACTAGATCTTCTTCAAAGAGTTGAGCTCCGTCTTTATCTACAAGATGATGCCCTTCAGGAGTAGCATTGATTTTGACGGCTTGAAGCCTCCGAATTATTTCGCTCTTTAGATCACCGATTTTTTTGCCAGGGCTCTCATAGGGAAGTTTGTACTTTTTTCCTTGATAGGAGTAAGTAACCATCAGTTTTGTTTGCTGAATTGAGGTCGGGTCCATTGGAAATCTGCGTAAATTTTCTCTATTTTTTCGGATTATTAAAATGGCAATTTTAATGTATATAAATACGGACTCAAAAATTATAATAGTCATATTGATATAACAAAATTTAAAATTTCAAAGTACGATCTTTGCTTCTCACTGCTACCAAATTGACAAATAATTCCATAGCAAGGAAATCCATGATTTTGATTATCATAGGAGATATCTGTTGGTTCAAAAATGTAATATTTTGAGGATGCTAGGAACAATATCATTATTACTAGTCCGATATTAGAACACGTGATCAATTAATCTGCTAGTAGTTCTTGTTTGTGCCAACTAGACTTTGTGAGTTTCTACTTTCCTAATGTCAAGAGTAAAACTGACATTCAATAAATAAGAAACCCTATAGTGCACAAAAATATGGTAAATTTTCTGCACTCAAATTTTCAATGTCGCCATTTATATGATACGATACACTCATGAATGAGAAAATAAAAAGGCTTGAACAACTGAATTTCTTGTCACTAAGTGATGCTGAATGATCAGATACAAAGTGCAATAGCATTAATTTCATTGCTGATTATGGCTTGGGTTCTGATTCCAAGGTTGATCACAATTGTGTGTGCAACTCTTCTCTATATTATTCAATCTTGATATAATGATACTAAGAGCTTGTCGCTCCTGCTCGCAATTTCGAGTCCCCATGTCTAAAGAAAACCTATTGATGAAGAATATATAGCTAGAAAAGAAAAAATTCAAGCTTCGGAGATCCCTCTTGAAGGATTTTTAGCGTATCAGTTACCAGATCACCAGAAAATATTCTCCGATATGAAAATTGTACGATTTGTATCGAAGAGCTCGAACACAATAACAAAAAAGTTTGCTATTGGAGGGAATCTTTCATGCATTTCAGCTCGATTGTGCTAGCAAATGGACAAATTTCAGTTGATTTTGCCCAATTTGTAAAAGAGCAATAGCATAGAATGGATGAAATTAAAGCTCTTTTTGACTCAAATATAATTTTTGATTGTATATCTATCATCGCCATCTTTTAGCACTAAAAGCCCTCTTTTATATCACTCTACTTTAGCATCCCTTATTTGACATGGTGAATCATGCAAAGTTAGTTAGTTCGAAAATAGGAGACTATCCAATTTTGTCACACTTTTCAAATTTCTCTCTGATAACTAACCAACGGCATTGCATGACTTAACAATTGATTTCCACCCATAGTCCAATCCAGATTGAGAACAGCAAAAGAAGTTAATGCTCGCAAATCAAAGAATATTGCGGAAACCTTAAATGCATTAAATAACATATTTGGTTTACTACAGAGGTTTTATTTAACATTATTTAGTAAAAGATGAATACTGGCTGGCAACTCTGGCCTATCTCTCCAAAACGTTGAACATTTACTGGCTGCATACATTCCTGCCATCTCAGCATTTATGCAATTCGGAGTTGGAGTTTTAATTTGCCATTACAAAATGATTACCTCGGAGCAAGCCATAGGAATTTCAAATTTGATAGTGAAGATATTCAATCCTTTTTTTCTAGTTGGAATTGTAAGTTCTGCTTTTGACACCCACACTATGAAAGTATTACCTATATTTCTATGCAATATGATAGCCGTGTTGTGCATTGAATACCGTGTAGGTACAATTGTAGGGAAATATTGTCAGGTCCCTTATTTTAAAAATACACTCCGTGCTATAATCATGTGTCAAAATTATTTTGTTCTACCAACAACATTGCCTCAAGAAGTTTGCGCATATGGATTTTTAAATTGGCCAAGTAACCGTATAAGAAACGAGTCGCGTTATTTCAATGGTGATTTAACTCCTAAGGGTGACTGCCAGCAAGCAATAACATTTATCGGGCTTTATATGGCAATCAATAATCTAATTACCAATAGCGAGGTCGGCAATGCCCTCAAACGTGATACTGGACTTAAATATGGGGGAACTTACAGCAGCAGAATTACATTATGAAGGTTAACTGACCAGAGGACTTTCTATTTGCAAGTTGGCCACAATAGCCGAAAAACTGAAAATTGAGGAGAGAAGCAGCGATGGCCCAATTCTCAGAATTACTGTTTATTAAGAAAATCTCGTTAATTTGCTCAGCAGACTGAAGCTTCCTTACTCTTCAAACAAAAGAAATTAGGACTAGACTTGATATTAACAACATTGAGCATTTGGGAGAGAAGGCACCCAAAAATCGACTCTATACTAGTAGAGGACTGTGGCTTGCGTCATTGGGCTCGTTATTGCTTTTATTCCAAGTCTGAGAAGTCTATTATTCCATCCTGTTTTGGGAAATTTTCTGCTCTCTTCAGGAAAGGTGTCATTACCGCTTTCAAACTTTGCCATAGGATCTGTAACAACTTCATTACGATATTTTTGTGATGACATTGTTAGCTTTGTGGATACTAATAGGGAAGACATGAAGTCAAAATTAAAGAAAAAAGATATCATGGTAACTAAGTAGCTCTCCATATTACTTAAAGATAATATTTATAGATAATTATTTCAAGCAAACTTTTTGTTATTCCAGTTTTTGGATTTTTGATTGTTGGAATAATTCAAAAAATGGCTCCTCATGATTTAAAGCATGTATCATATTTTGTTTTGTGAACTGGAATGCTGATTCATTTTATTGCAAGCACCAATCGTGGCTGTATGCACAATATCTACAATGGATCACACGTGTCTGGTGTTGTTAATCAAGCCATCTGGAATCATAATAACCTTGTAGAAGTCATTCAATGTATTTACTATGAGGTATTACTATTCAAATTGATTCTTATCTAATTTAATTTCGTGCCAGACCCTCGTTGCAGTAGTATCTATTTCTTTGTGCACCTATATCTCAAACATATTTCTTAGAAATCTTTTCTATTATTAAAATGAATCAAATAATTTTGGAGTCAATTGCTTAGGCTCTGTAAAGTTGGTATTAATTATATTCACGATTTTTGTTCAAATATAATTTTCGAAAATCGGCTAGTATAACAAAATTCGCAATGAACGAAGCGAAAACTTTGATATTATATGAGTTATAAGAAGGACCAGAAGTAGCATAGATTCTTTGCCACAGCTATTTTAAGCAGGAGTCAGAAAATATTTCGTTGAGAATACTTTAAAACTGATCAAGGTGAGTGTTCAAGAAGAAAGTCCATGCTGCCAACAAAATTATATATAATGGAATAAAATCATGCGAATGTGACATTCACTAAAACTGTACCCAAAAAATCATGAATAACTTTAGTATTAGCTGATTTATAGGCATACTTATTGTGTGATGTTTTAACAGTTCTAAGCAGTAAAAACATACGAGGGGCGGGTACCAATTGGAGCAAACGATGCCGGATATGTGTCAGGAATTATTGGAGCTGCCCAACTACAGTCAGTTTCGATTCCCAGATTGTCATCACCGGTCTGAATTCTGAAGAAACCCTGTTCTCCCCAGAACGTGCCCCAAGAATTGCGACCAATCCAATATTCGTTACCAGTTTCGTCTACTCCCCACCCAACTACCGAAACAATATGGTTGATTTGGGGATTTGGCAGATATTCAGAGTAGACTCCTCCTCTATACTGGTCAAATGACGGTGTGACTTCGATTCCACATGTGATTGGTCCTCTTGCAATTATCTCAGCCTTCATTTTATCAGCGCCTTGAACTCGACCGTATTCACTCACTCTCCATGTTGGATATGATTTCAGTCCCCAACAATTTTGAGGGTAAGTATCATTGGCTGGAGGTGAAGGTGGCGAGCAAGTCTTACACACTTGGTAGTCATAGCATTTTTCATCAAATGGGTTTTTCGACTCATAGACTTGGCATGATTCCTCAGGTAGTCCGTTTGTGTGAGCGTAATGATATACCTCTATAGGATCTCCTCCATTGCAATCGCCTCCTGCGTTACAGTTTATTACAACCTGAGGGCTAAGTCCAATTTGTGGCCAGGTTCTATTTCTTCCGATGTTGATACGGTCAGCAAGAGCAGATGTTGAAGCTTGGGCCCAGCAAGAGCCGCAGTATTGGGGGTTATGTTGGTTTTTCGTCCAGGAAAGATAGTTCGCTCCTGACACGTTTCTCCAATCCCATGCTCTGGGCAACATTTCAGTCGGTATGATGTGCCAGGGTTCTGGACTCATGACCATTGTCTTGTCACTCTTCTTAATATAGCAAGGCTTGTGATTGATAAACTTTGATTTATGTGCATCAGTCTTGACTCTTTTTGAAGAATAGTTCTTAAGGGGTTCAATGTTTTTTGGTGTAGCCCAGCTGCAACTAGACTCAATGCCTAGAGTATTATTCCCTCGATTGATCTTGAAGAACCCTGCTTCTCCATAGTAAGTTCCCCAACTGTTCCGAGCCCACCAGAATTTGGTTCCATTTTCAACTCCCCATCCGGTGATTGAGATGATGTGGTTTATTTTGTGCTGTTTCTTGCTGTCTTGCAGAATCCCTCCGGCATAATCATCCACCGCAAGATTTGCTTCCAACCCACAGCTTATGGGTCCACGTTGGAAAATTTCGTTCATCATCTTTGCTTCTCCTTTCACAGTCCCGTATTCGTCAACGTAGTAGACATTCCATTCATCAGGAACATAGCAATTTCCATCAGCATCACAGGTCTTGCAATAAATTTCCTCTGAACATGGAGCGCCATTCGAATGGCCACGAGCCTGGTAATTTGAACAAGTTTCGTCAGAAATACCGTATTTGTGAATGTAGGCATAGGCACTGGTCGCGCTGCCTCCATAGCATCCACGGTTTGGAGAACAAGAGACAAGAATTTGAGGAGCAAGGTTGATATCAGGCCAGGCTGCTTTACGAGCGATTTTGATTCTATCAGACAGGGCTGAAGTGGCACCAAAAGCCCAGCAGGAGCCACAGTATTGAGGAATGTGTTGGTTGCGACCGATAGTTAAGTAGTCTGTTCCATTCACGTTTCCCCAAGTAAAGTTTTGTGGAAGATCGCGGTAGGGAATTTGCTTAAGTGGACTTCTTACTTTTAGCAAGAGAGGTTCTTCATCAGGAATGTATTCACTATATTCATGAGCAAATGAAATCGTGCTCAGAAGGAATAAGAAAAACAAAAGATGGATTGGTGATAGCTTCATTTTTGTTTTATTTATTGAGATTCTTTTTGATTTTCCAAAATGAAAAGCCTTAAATACCCGCAATTTGAAAATAAAACGTTCGAATTATCGAATTCTTTTTTATTTTGAGAAAAACGCTCCGATTTCTTCTAATCTTAAGCTGTTCTTAAGCTGCTCAAATACTTTCATAAGTTGCACAATTGCCCATGTTTTGTTTTTTTTTTTGTTTATTTTTTTGTCCTCCTCTTTTTTCATGCTTTTGGAAGCTATTCAGTCCAGGCATGCCTTAGCAGAGTTCAGTGAATCTGACCAAAAAGAAATTTTTTGAGAATTCTTTTTTGTTATTGGCGTTACCATAAACTGTCGGTCCAATCTGGTTTGAATTTTTTTTCCAAGTTGCTCTCAATGACAGCTACCAGCATATTATGCCCTGGACAAATGAAAATTTTCCGAAAGCTAGAGCAAAAGCCGAAAAATCTCTCTTACTTATTTGGTTTCAAGAAGAGATTTTGAACTCTTTTTTGTTTTTTTTAAGTTGGAGGATACATTGTGATTACTACTTCTCCTACAGTCATTATAAGCACTAAGTAGATCACTTTGCTGTAAAGTTTGGAGAAAAAAAAATTTCTTTTCTTTAGCTATAGAAATTCAGATGATAATCAGTTGAATATTTAATGTCACAAAGGTCTTTTCATGCAAGATTTGTCTCCGTAGCAATTTTTATCAACACCAAACTACGGGTTAAATATCTTTACTTTGAAATTCCTCAAAATTCAAAGAATAACGTTATCGAAATTGTTTGAAAGTTAGAGAAGGTTGGAAGTGGGGGAGTGGCATTGGTGAGAGTTCAATTTATACCAAGAGATATTCATCGATTCAACCCGTACTGTTACACTAGATTGAATGTTAAAATAGGAATAACTACAGAAAATGGTATCAGTTTATGTCTCAACAACATGTTTTCAAGGCTAGCGCATTGAGTTAAGCAGAGTTTAAATTAAGTATCCTCGCTTTAGCATTAGTTGAAGAGTGGAAAACTGACTACTAACTCCGGAAAAGAAATATTGTTCCATTCGAAAAATATTGTCTATATTTGAAGAGCTATCTTATCAAAGGTATATGTTAGAGTATAGGCTATTTATCGGTACACATTAGAATGCGAATGTGATGTTGCTACTATTATCACAATCTCTAAGCAATCCTTAACTGGCACTTCTAAAATTTGAGAACTTTTCTTTCCCTAAGTTTATTTTAAACTTTTGGAACAAGAGTTTAAAAACTTTGTCCCTCCTACAGTATCTCTTCAACTAATACTTTTTGTATAGAATTCGATGAGAAATTCCTTTCGATAGCATTTTCGGAATTCCATAAACTACTATATTTTCATAAGTTGTTCTCAGAGAGGAAAACTTCAAGCAAGTGGAGAATAATTTATGTGATCTTTGATAGACTTACAAAATTAAAATCGCGATTCAATTAGGCACTAGAAGCGAGAAACAATCATAATGTATGTACATTCAACACATTCAAATATTTGCTCTAAAAGAAAATCAACTATGGCGTTCAATTCAGCCATTTTTATTCAATGATCTCAAACTCTAAAATCTTTTCATTTAATTTGAAGTTTGCAGCATTAATCACTTCGAAGAAATATCCTTTATCGAGGTACTCTAAAAAACATTCAGAAATTAAAGAGGGAATGAGACTCTATGAAAATTACCTTGAAACTTGCTGTTGTGTACCCGTTTTTGATTATTTGGATCTGCGTAGATAGCTTGTGTCAGTTTACGAATGTTAAATATATCGAGTTGAGGTTTGGGAACCTTTTGAAGTGATATGTCAAGTTCCACTCCCTAATTGTACAATGTCAGGTATTACCATTATGAAGTCTATAAATACCAAATGATTTGCAATGGTAATGAAGGCTATAAATAGCAATGTAACAGCTTTCTGGAAATCTTTTTGAGAGTTGGGCTCCAGTTTTAATGGTGTGTACCTTTAACCAACCGTGAAAAATTTTTCAACAATAGGAGATCATTGTTACTTTGAGAAGTCATTCAAGAATTGAAACCAGAGAATATTATTGTGCTTGACAATAGAAATCGGCAGAGGCAAGTCGTAAATCAGAATCAAAAACTGAATCATGCTTGCAATGCGAGTGAACTGCTCCATGATCATAGCCGAATGCTCTCGAGATACTTCGCGTGGTAACCCTGGCAAAACCAAACTATAATGGGTGTCTATGAATCAGCGCTTGTTTACCAATGATTTCGAGCTGGATCTCTCGCTTAGGCTGATCCTCGCCTGTTTCATCCTCTTCATTAAATTCTTCGAAATCATCAGGTTTTAATGAGAAAAATAATGGCACTTCGAGGTTCGGAAAAACACTATGAATCGAAAGAATTCTGATGTTAAGTGAGTTAGCAATTTTCGATGGAGTAGATCGTTAGATTTACTCTTCAAATTCCTTGATCTTGTTCATTCGTGATTTGTTAGCCTCTATGCGTTTTACCTCTGCAATCTCACGATATTGCTGCTGTCTTTCCTTTAATTCAGCCAAAGTTTTCTTCCGTTCCTCAATCAACAATTTGAGCTTATCTTTATACTCTCTCATATCTGCCGTTTCTTTCTCTAACAAATACCTCTCTTGTTTTACTTCCGAGAATTCCTTTTGCTTTTTTTTATTGAGATTATAATAATGACGATGGTTCGCTATCAGCTCCAATTTTTTGTGATGTGGACCGAGAATTGTACGCATCTCACGAAAGAGATGCTGCTCGTTCTGCACCCTTATTTCGTACAACATTTTCATATCCTTTAATCTGAACAAGAATTAATGTCTTTTGCTTTAAAACGTAAGAGATACTTTGGCTGAAAACATGAAGCACAGAGGATTTGTTCTCCCTCAACAGTTTCGAACATTGGATCATCTCGATTTGTTGGAGTTTCTTCTCTGAGAATCATTGTCTACGCGGCTGAACAGATTTATGTTTCGATACCTATACTTGATAAAATTTATGTATTTTTAATGCTATTGGATAGCTTAATATCGTGAGTTTGTGATGTATATTCTCTGATTAAGTTTTCATAAGGTGAGTTGATGAAGAAATTATTATTGTTAAGAACCAGTCATTGGAGCCGCTTAAAATCAAGTGAGATTTGTATATCAACTCCCTTCTGATTTTTTGACAATTTTGTTGAACCAATCACTCTATCTCCATCTCATAAGAAATGGAGACAAAATGTGACTATATAGATTAATTATGCAAGGAACATCGTATAGTAGCGGTAAACAAAATAAAACAACTAGAAGAATCCTCAAGTGATTACACTTAAGCAGAATTAAAGTTGACCATCGCAAGGAGACTTTGAACTCAGTCAGGCTACCAACAGTCCCAAATGTTGTGTAGAGGAACGTGCAGGCAAGAAAAGTCCAAAGTAACACTTTATCAAATTTTTTGATGTCGGAGATAGAGGAGCGAATCTCCAACAAATGCAATTGGGATTGACTCGGGTCGAATGCAAGTAGATGCGAATCGAAAGTCCCGACTTTTTTTGATCGATAATACGTCAACAGAAGTTGACATAAACACCGCGAAGAAAATCAGCTGAAAGACTAAAGCAATAGCACTGGGAACAGCCATGTAATGATTATATTTGTGACCAACCCTCTTGGCAAAATAAGGCCCATAACAATCAATGCTTGTGCCCATCGATGCTGACAAAATAGTGCTCAATCCTTTGCGCAAACCATATCTCTAAAATATTGAAAGATGTAGACGAGACCTGGAACTGAAGAACATATTTGAAGGATATGAAGATTCCACTCAGCTAAATATCTAAGCCATATCTTCTTGGGACTCTCTCCATGAGCCTTCCATAGTCCACATTGTGTATCCGTAAAACACTCGCGACATGATGAACAAGTCTCATAATGTAATAATTTAGGACATAAAAGCAGAACCTAAGACACAAATAGGCCCACTTTGCTAAAAATGTAGGGAAACGCCAGAATACCATTCCAGAAATGTAATGATGCCTCTCTCTGTTAGGGATTCAATTATGGTGCTTGATTTAAGAGAATACATTGATCTCTGTTGGCTCTGATTTTTTAATCGTTACTGTTTAACTGGTTGTGGGTTTGAATCATCATCATATTCATCACGATTCGAGTCGAGAGATTATAAGTCTCTCCCATAGCTTCAACGGAAATGGATTGATCGGCATAGTCTAATTGATCTGCCATTTGAACTCAAGGGAAGTCAGATAATAAAACGAAGTTCATGGCTATCAATATAGTCCCTTTAAGGTCTCGTCTTATTCTCTACTTATTTACAAAGACATTTGCTTATAAAGAATCTCTAGTCGGTATCAATATTTGAGTAGTATCAGCATTTGAAACGAGGTTCGAATGTATTGTATACTTTTCAGCCAACGGCTTAAAAACGAAATCAAATAATTCGAACAACGGATAAATCATTGCAATAAATGAAGGGATCAATTTCATTTTCTTCTGATCCTTCCGTCAATGGAAGGCATTAATGTTTTCTATCACTTCATAAGGTGGCTCTTTTTTGGTTTGAAAGAACCATTTGTAAAACTTATTATACAAGCCAGTTACAAGTAATGATGGCACACCTCCCAGTCTGAATCCATTTTGAAAGAGTAGTTGCTGCCGAGTTAAGATTTTGATTTTCTCATGAGATACTTCGAAAAAGAGAGTTTTCATTTTGTTTTGTATGATCTTATTATCAAAATTCTATTCGCTGTAACTCGCTATCTATTTATGTTGCGCATTTTTTGGAAGATAATAATGAAACTTAGAAGCTTATTTCCTCCAATCAAGCATAAAAGGAACTATTAATTCAAGATTCTTACAACTTCCTGGGGTAATGCTTGCAACTGTTCATTTATTGAGCAGCATGGAGATTTCCTTTCTTTAGAACAGGTGTTCGATTTTTAGAATTGACAATCTCAACATAATTCATTACTGAGAAAGGTATTGATATTAGATCCAGAAATTTGGATCTCTCTCTTAAATCAAAACAGTAAAAATTTCTAAACAACTCTCGATTAATTCGTTAGAGGATTTCAAATTTGATATGAATTTATTTCGTTTGTCATAGATATGGCGTCTAATAATTCTTCTTTATCAACCTACAACGGCTTTAGACAATTTGATGACACTCTCTTGCTCTGCAACAATGCCTCAGTTATGCATCATGATAGTAAATCAGATGGAGGATTTGAGTTTGATCGAAGAATAAACCCAGAGGAATCCCTTGAACCCGCCCGCAACTTCAATAATGACCTGAATTCAGTTAAATCATCAAAATTTATTTCATCTCTTCTCCAAAACGATCCAAATACTGATCGATCAGAAGTGCTTTATTTTCGGCAGACACAAACGCAGAGATATAATAGCCCAGATCCAATGGCCTCTCAAAAAGACAAGAAATGTCATCAAATTGTATTCGTGCTTGACTCAAAGCCAGAAGAAAATCGAGTTAATCGTTCAAATGTCATTTCACAGAGACAAAATGGACCGAATCGAGAACGGCACAATAACTATTATAATCCATTTTCCGGAGTTTCAGACTTGCATGATGATACCAGCGAGACAGGAAGAGAAACATTCAACGGCAAGCTTTACCGAGACACCTACAATCGTAATCTGTCAAGGTCTTTTCTTGATTGGCTAGAGAAAAATGTTGAGTTACAATACAACAGAAATTCGAACAGAGAGCCAGTCACCAATGTAGGAGAGTATATAAACTCATTTGATAGTCATATAGAACCAGTCATTAATGGAACAGACCCAACGAAAAATATAGACAGTCTTCCCAAAGAGTTCAGAAATTGTAAAATAACTTTGCCCAAATGTGAATATGAGCCAGCTCGAGAAGAAATTAATCATTTCACCGAACATTTCGAAAGAAAGAAGTTTTTCGGAGCTGAAATGAATAAGTATAAGAGTCCTCATACTCGGCGTTTGTCGATTTTGACTAATGAAAACACGCTAGAGTCCAATATAATCAGCCAATCGCCACCTACTCGGTCAAACAAGCACTCTTTGTTCAGTGACCCCTCAAGTCGATTCATCGTTCCTTCTCCCACAGAGACCTCGCACACTCAGATTGAGGAATCATTTATTCCTACTACTACGACTACGACTCAGATTATTTTTAAAGTTCCATCCACCAAATTGGATACGTCCTTCAATAAACGCTATCTGCAAAAAGACCACCCTGACGCTCCAGTGACCGATGAGAAAAAGCCTAATTCAGTTCTAAAAACAGAAGAAAGGGACCAAGACAGCTTTGGAAAATGCAGTTTTGAGTGTGATCCTCTTAGAAATGAAATCGAGGAAACTCCTCCAAAGGATGGCAGTTTATCACCATCATCGTTTGATGAACTTGAGCGAGCAAGAAATAGTTTGACAGACTATCATTTCAGACAAATCTATTTCCAAAAAGCAGGAGAACTTGAGTCGGATGAAGATAGTTCTGAAATACCATCACAAGATCAACAATATGGTGATGTATCAGATTATGAAGATAATAATGCCCTTGGAAGACTCTACACAATAGAAGACGTGATAGAAGAAACAGTTTCGACTCATCAATCTGCGGATTTCGAAGAGGGGAAGTTAAACACAACCGTACAGCAACAAGCGGTAAATCTTCAAGAGATCAATTTTGCAATTTTACCTCGTTCACTTTCGAATTGTGCTACATTTGGACCCACCAATCAATTGGATCCACGATTGCGAGAGAAGGCTTCCCCCTTAGAGACTTCGCCTTCAAAGAACCCCAAAGATAAAAATAATTATCAACTCAACAAGAGAAGTCCAACAACTACCAAAAACTCAAAAAAATCCTATGAGGGAAAGGAAAACTTTAACACTAATCTGAAAGTTTTAAATGAGAGGAAAGGGAATTCTACCCCTAAAGAAAATTTAAGCGATTCCGAAATTCGAGATGCTGAGGAGAGACATGGGCCTGAACATGAAACACAATTCTGGAATTTTCGCGACAGACGAAAAGTTTGGTTCCAGTCTGTATATAAACAAATAAGGGATTTTCGTGGGAAAAAGCGATCTTTATCATTGTGGTCAATGAAACCAAATGGAAGCCATACCTCTAAAGATCCAAAATCATTTAAAGTATAACAACAACTATTTTCTTCCTTTGTTAGCATTCAAAACTGAACGAATTGTTGTCTAATAACACAAATAGATTTTCTTTTTCTTTCATTCAATTTATTTATTGTTGATACCATGCTTCTATATATCAATCAAGACTAAAATTTTCCAGTCTAACCTAGACAGCTTTCAATGAGCTTGTAAAAATGTTATCTAAAATGTATACATTATTATTGTAACTAGGTTAAGATTGCTAGCACTTTGAGCATCCTTTCTTCCATTCCAAGATCACATTTAGAAAATGGATGCTGATGTGTGTTTTGCTAGTTCCTTCGAAAGACTTCAGGCTTTGACTAATTATCATGAAGATCTTTCAAAAATATTATCTGAGAATAAATTGCTTGAGCCTGCCTTGTTTTTCAACTGGCTCAAAGCAAAGCAGATACGAAAAGAGAGGTAATGATTTATTGTTGTGATTCGGTGTCAACTTAGCTGGAATTTTTGATTTTTGATTTTCCATATTATTTTTTGGCTTTTTTTGGTTTTTTTTAATGGGTCTGATTTGAGCTAGTTTTCTTACTTGCCTTATGTAAGAGATACGAGTAGATGAATTCATTTGCTATCTCACCAAGATTGACTACAAATCAAACAAATAAATGACAATGATTTTATTCTTCCTTGGCGGCTTCGACGGTTCCCTTTTCGTAGACGTAGATACCGTCCAAGAACTTTCTGATATCCTTAT
>ENA-UOTZ01001279-UOTZ01001279.1-compost-metagenome-genome-assembly--contig:-NODE-1279-length-17932-cov-22.026827_pt1 | contig 17932 bp, 11 predicted proteins | sample MGYA00238144_ERZ746983 | MGnify/ENA primary metagenome ERZ746983 (study PRJEB28759, sample SAMN06268863) | compost metagenome | isolation source: single cell | place: USA: California, Emeryville, Joint...
CGTTGTTGGGATCTGATTTTAAAATCATTTTTTTTAATGGCATATTCGCTGTTGTTCTGAGGCGTCATCAGCCGCTGTGAAAGCGACCGGGTTATGGAGTTATCCTTTAGACTGCGCTCGGTTTCGTTTCCTTGGCATCTTTCTTCGGGTTCAATGGAAATTTGGAAATAAATTTCGAGAGCAGTTGGCATTTGCAGGTTTCTTACACTGCTACTGTTTTTTGGAGTCGAGAAATTTGGTTTGGTTTCAGAAGGCGTGAACTTTTGATTTTTTGGGGAGACCATACGGGCTGTTCCAGTGCTTTTCTGTTGAGATGGTGGGGTTTGCTGCTGAGAGGGGTCTGGTGTTTGAGCATTACCAGTCGGTTTGTCTTTCGGTAGCTTGTTGATTTCAAATCGATCCTTAAAGCGTTTGATCCTGAGGGTGAATTGATCCAGGGCTGGTTTGCTTATGACTTCAGCAAGAGCTGTATGCTCTTTTAAAAAGTCCTCTGGGTTGGTGAGTGCTGAGCTCTCTTTCTTCGAAATGTCTTTGACAAATCTCTGATAGATCTCTTCCCTTTGCTTTCTCTTTGCTTGATAAAACTCTTGGATAGGTTCCTCGAGGTCAGGATGAATGCCCAAAAATGATTTATCCGTTTTGAAAAGCGTAGCTGTCTGAGATATAACCTATATTAAGAGGGTTAGCAATTTAGATATCCAAGCGATGGGTTTACTGTGACTTTATATTCATAGTGCTCTTGGCGATGAGGCTGGATTAGAATTTCCTCTCCAATAAGAGTTCCATTTCCAATCGTACATATCGGTATCCACTTGATCCTCTGGTGGAAAACCTCTTCGTTACGGAACGGGTTTTTCATGTCAATCACAAGTCGCTTCTCGACCTTGCAAATGCCATGGTCGAGAACATAAAAGTATGGTTTCTTGGTTATCGGGCCTTCCATTGTGATAACGTCTCCTTTTGAAAACCCTTCGCTCTATCCCAGTCAAGTAGGTTAACTTGTCATCATATTGTCCAAGACATACCTGAAAATTGTTGACAATCAGACTTCTAATCTGAGAAGACGTAATCTGAGTCAGGAACGCAAATGATTTCATCAGCGTCTCTGTCTTCCTCTCCGCTATTCGAGTAAAATGCTCTTTATAGGTCTGATCGTCTATGATCAAAAAAGTGCAGTCCGTTTTACACAGAATACTAGCTGTCCGATTTTTTCCTGGTTGTGTTATCGCTATTAATATAAATAATGTCAGCACGTAACACCATGAATTTATCCCTACCTGTTTCACCAAATGATTCTCCTTTGCCTAGAATTCTCACAAGATTGCCATAACTCTTCACCATTTCTCGATATTCCTCGAGGGGATCCTCAAGCTCATCAATACTAACTAAACTCGGCCTCAACTGCCCTTTGCTCGACCGTTCTGACGACCGCCTACGAGTGCCTTTCTTCGAAATTGTTGTAGACAAGGCCACCAAAGACTGAGAAGGAGTGAGCGAGCCTTTATTTAGCTCTCCCTTCTCAGGGAGCGATAAAATTGTTGAGGGGATCGTTATCAAACTATTGCTTGAAGGAGCAACCCAAGAGTCGTTGTTGTTAGCATCTTCCTCCAATAGATTATTAATTGAAGGCACGTTAAGCTCGGAGCGCCGCTTTTGCGCGATCCGTTCTTTATCCTTCTCAAATATGTTGGCTACTTGAGTCTGCACAATAACTCCCACTTCTCCAGAGAGAATCACATAAAATTTCCCATTGCTTGGATCGCCTTCCTTAAACACAAAGCTTCCCATTTCTTTAAACTCATACTTCATGCTCTTACAAAGCTTGAAATAAGCCTCTTCGTTGTCTTTCGTATTCTCGTAAGCAAATAGCGACTTAAAAAACTCGAGCTCTCGAATCGATTCCAATATCCGCTATTGATGATGAGTATTTGGAAGGTCCAAGTGAATTTATGGTATACCTCAATGTCTTTTGGCTCTTTCTTTTCTTTTTGTAAGGCTTGAATAAGCAAAGAGTGAGTCAGGTCATGCTGTTGTTGGAGAGTTAAAGACAAGGTTAAAGGACAATATTATTATACTTCTTCAAAGTTTTCTTCAAGTGAGGCTAGAGAATTTAGAGACATTATTCGAAATTCGATTATAATCGTCCTCCTTTCAAAAGAGAGGGACAAGTACGTAATAACTGTTTTCGAGAAAAATTCAACTGGATAAGATTAGTAAGGACATGAACGTTAAATTTTTTCGAATTTTGTTTTAAGAACAATAATTGGTGAGTGATTTACTGAATTCAATTCAGTAATAACTTTGTAATCAGATAGTGAAAGAGAGCGAAAAATAAAATGATTGGAATGTGGATAATTTTCAAAACCGAGCAGAAAGAGTCTCACTGTAGATGTATTGCGCAAAGGGATTGCTCATTAAAGAGGTCAAGCGGTGCTTCGTTTATGTAAACCAGAAAATTTTTGTGAGATCGCAGGGTTGCTGCATAAGATTTTAGTTGGGCGGATAATTATGAAATCTTGAAGAGAATAATGAATCTTCTTGTAAAGGAATATCAAGTCATCGCGATACACTGATATGAAATGCTGTTTTTACATAAAGGCGATTGGATTACTTGAATTAAGTTTAAAGATAATTAGAGCACAATTTTTTTGATAAGATTCTCTCTATTTTGTGTCCTAGTACTCTGTTTTGAAATATCTTTCCAAATCAAAGTGCAATTTGCTCTTACTCAAGTAAATTTTGATAAAATTGCTTTGAATTACCCACCTTTGTCAATCTGTGCATACACCATGTATCAACAGCTTTTATGAGAAGCAAGCGTGCTAGGCTGCATCACTTTATCTAAAACTCTCCTTGTAGATTAGCCTCAAAAAGTGTCAAGAACTAATAATTACTCGTTTTTTCTCTTTCGGATTCATTTATGATAAATAAAATACTGCTCTTGGCAAATCAATTAAAGGTTAATCACGTGGCACTGATTCTGCAAAATGAACGTTCATTACCTGCTCCCCCACTTAATCATATTCAATTTAATTGGAAACAATCTGCCCAGCATTCTCTACCTCGCCGGCTACTCGGACAAATGTAACGCTTCTGAAAACAGGACTCTTTTCTTTGGATTCCTTTTCTCGATCACTCAGCTCACATATCTCATCCCACTCATAAGAATTTGTATAAAAGCATCCAGTCCCAATCAATCTGAAGCCCCACTAATTCAAGCCTCACCAAAACTCTTCCCTACATTCATTTACCAACTTTATTTTGTCGCATTGACCAGCGTTTCTAATCCAAATGGACATTCACCTTGCTTTTCTATCAGAATCCAGCAATTCGGCTTCAAGGTTAGCTCCGGTATATACGCATTTATTTGGTTGAGAGGAATTCTCTTCGGATACTATACAGAAATGAAGAGCAGACTTCTCATGATAGCAATGCAAGTGTCAGTTTTCTTAGCAACGTTCGTGCTTCAATACTCTATAACCTCCTACTATGGAAATGACACACTCAATGAATGCATTCATATCCCCCATGCAAATCTTTTCCTTATCGTCACAATCTTCGCCGTAATCTCCCTAAGCTATACATTTTTCAAGCTAGGTGCGCTGGGATTTATACTCTCTCTCCCCATCTGCCAGCTTTTGTGGCAACCTGATTACATGATAAAGGCTTTTGGCAGGATAATTGAAAATAGCAGTGGAGATTTTGACATAGCTGAACTTCTTTCAAAAAGGTGTCCTTACCACGATTTAGACTATATACTCTGGTCCTTGCCATTTGTCCTATGGTTTTTAATGAGTCTACTCATGACATTGGTGAGGGTGTTCTTCCTGCATCGAGTCGGGCCTCCTTTTACCGAGGTGAATCCTCAACATGATGAATTATTCCGGAAAGGTTCTCCTCTCAAAGAGAAGACCTACGGTAAACATAAACTTCCAGTGAGAATCGCTGACGAGAAGAAATGTACGATCTGTTGGGAAGAGTTCTCACATAACGAGAAAGTGAGCTTCGTTGAGGAATGTTTCCATATTTATCACTCTGCATGTATTAATAAATGGATCACGAAAGAAAATCACTGTCCATTGTGCAAGAGAAAGATAAAGATGAAAATATTTTAAAAAATGGTTGAGTTTTCTGTGACTTTTGTTGTGTAGTATTTAACTTTGAAATCTAACAACTATGACAGTGTCTCGTAATTCTAAGATTTTAAGAGCTCCTGAGTTATTACTAAACTCAGTGGATACACTAAGTAAATAAATCCATAAAAAAAAGAAATTCACGTTCGCTATTGGAATGGTCAAAGTGAGTGATATCGAACTATGTAAATTCGTTTCGGAGTATTGGATCTCCGCATTGGTTGGTGTTCTTGCTGTTTATCTGATCCGAATGGTTATATCCTCGCTAATTTCCTTGAAGAGACAAAAGTCATTGGCCTTGCTGGCTAAGAAAGCACGAGAGAAGCTTAATCGACAGCTTGAGGCCTCAAAGCATAATCTTCCTCAACTCGTAGAAGTACCCAGTCAGAAGCGGGCAAAAATCTTGAGAGCCTCTGCAACTGAGCTCCTAAAGATGCTGCGAGATGGTACCACTACTTCGGTAGAGTTGGTTGCAGTATTCTACCAGCGCGCGCTTGAAATGAACGCAAAATTCAATTTCCTTACTGGCATCAATTTAGAAGAAGCACTGATTACAGCCAAGAAATATGATGAATTGCGTAAAAAGGACCCTTCGCGTTGCAAAGGCCTCTTATTTGGGCTTCCTATATCCATCAAGGAGTCCTTTGGACAAAAAGGATTTGAGATGACCTCAGGCTGTATCGCGTCATTAGGAAAACTTGTTGAAGAGGACGCGCTCATGGTTAAACTCTTGAAGGACCAAGGCGCTATTCCTTTCGTCAGAACGAATATCCCACAAGGACTCTACACCTCAGTTACCACGAATCGTATCTGGGGAGAGACCGTGAACCCTTGGAATAGCCAAAGATCCGCTGGAGGCAGCTCTGGAGGAGAAGGTGCTATTGTCGCAAGTAGAGGATCTCCTTTAGGTTTGGGAAGTGACATGGGAGGTAGCGTGAGAATTCCTGCTGCCTTTTGTGGAATTTATGGGTTTAAACCAAGCGCTGGAAGGACTTCTTTCAAAGGACACGACATAAACGGACCTACCGCTTCTGGAATAAGAAACATCTTTTCTGCGTGTGGACCTCTTGCGATCTCTGTCGCTGATGTCGAGCTCTTTTGCAAGGCTGTGATGTCTGAAGAAGTTATGAATCAAAAACCGTTCAGCGGAGACCCTTACCTAATCAGGCAGCCCTGGAACGAATCAAAGGCGACGCTGAAAGAAAGCACGAAACTCAGGATCGGTTACGTTGAAACCTTTGATTTCTACTTAGCCTCTAAGCCTGCAAGAAGAGCGGTGCGAGAAACTATAGCAAAGCTTAAAGCTGACGGACATGAGGTTATCGAGCTGAAAATCCCATTTTTCCAGGCCTTAGTTGGATCTCATCTTAAAATCATCTCTGGAGATGGAAATCTCAAAGGGTTGAGAGATAAACTTAAAGGAGAGCCGCTGCTGGAGGAATACAGTGGAATCGAAAAGGTGACGGGATACGGTCCCATTACAAGGAGAATAATGAGCACATGGTATAAGCTCCGAGGTGAAAAGAAAGCTGCTTTTGTGCTCGACTGCATGAAGCCTCTCACAGCTAGCGAATACTTGATAAATTCAACTTTCCAGAGGCAGATCCAAGCGAGTTTCTTTAAAATCTGGGAGGAAAACAACCTGGACGCGTTTATCTCCCCTGGATACCCGATTCCAGCAATGAAGACGAAAAATTCGAAGCACATTATGATTGCCGCCTGCTACACCAGGATTTACAATTATCTCAACCTGCCTGCTGGGTCTCTGCCAGTGACACGTGTCAAGGAAGGCGAGGACATCTACGATGAAAAAACTGGTAGCAAACAGGAAGAGCTTGAAAGAAGAACCCGGGAAGACATGAAAGGAACGGTTGGAATGCCGATCAATATTCAGGTTACAACTCTGCCGAATGAGGATGAAAAATGTGTGGCGATTATGAAATTGATAGAGCGATTGATTCCTTTCTACTCTCAGAATAGTTTCCCTTGTGAAATTTAGATAGTCTATACAAACCATTCATAATAACGAATGAATTGATTACCATTGTAGAGGAATTTACACAATAAAAAAACCTAATGATATTTCTTTTAATCAATACGATGTCCCCGATTTTTAAATTTAAAATTAGATTATTTGATAATATTATTCACTAAATCAAAAATATAACGTTTCAAATGTAAAGTTAATCGGGATGCAAGAAAAGAGAGTAAATTCAAACGATCCTGCGCCCTATTTTAGTAAAACAAATGTGAAATTGAAAATGAAATTATGTGGCTCCAAATAGTAATTTATTTGAAAAGAGGAGACAATATCTCTATATCCATATATCCTATTTTACAGTTCTGAGTCCCAGCCGTCAAGGACAAAATTTTCTTTGGCAGACACCTCGTTTTCTTCAGTATTCCTCGTATTCAAAACTATGGATAGGCAATGGTTAGCTTAATTCTATCACTGAAGTTAAATTCAATTTACCTTCTGCTTTGTTCGATGGTTCCAACGGATTGACGGAAATCCTGCTGTCTGACATTCTATTTTTCCTTGCAGAGCTAGCAATGCCTGCTTTGTACACCGAACCAATGCTCGTATTCAGCAAATTAGATCTTGAACGGCTTCTGAGCTCGTTTTTCAGTTTTTCATTGTCCTTCATTACAAGCTCTTTCTTCTTCTCTAACTTATAAATTGTGCTTTGTAAATCAGCCTTTTCAATGATTAAATGGTCTCGCTCTAAATGCCATTCAGCATTCTTCCTCTCATATTCAAAAATCAATGCCGCCTTCTTGTTTTCTTTCTCTTGCACCAGCTTCTCTAACTCATATATCTTCCTTGACAACGCCTCCCTTTCATTCTCAAACAGCTTTTGCGATTCAACCGCCTTTCGATCCCGCTCTTCTTTCAAAGTCTCTATCTCCCTCAGCAGTTTCAACTCGTTATCCTTTAACTCCTGCAATTTTTCTTCAAGAAGCGCCTTTCCACCTGTTCTGTCATAAATTTCAAGCGCATTCCTCTCGTTTAGAGACCTTAGATCTTTTTCGAGAGATCTAATTCGCTCTTCTAGCTCACGAACATGCCTTGTGTGAGCCTCTTTCAGCTCCTGGACCTGAGTTTGATATCGCAGATCAATAGTGCTCAAGAGCGCGCTTTTATGCTCGCTGTTCTCTTTGTTATGGCTTTTCTGTTTCTGCATATGAGCCAAGGTCAACTCAAGCTTTTTTTGGACATCTGCAAAATCATTTTTTGCTTGATTGCGCTGATTTTCTAAAAACGCGACCTTGTCCTGCCAAAGCGCTTTATCCTTCTCGTAATCAGCGCTGATATCTTCGAAATCGTGCTCGAGTTTTTCTAATTGTGCTTTCAGTTTCTCGTTCTCAGAAATAACCGTCCTGAACTCTTGCACAGCCTCTTCTCGGATTTTTTTCGCTAGTTCTTCATGCTGTTGAATCTCATGTTCCAGCTGTGCTTTCAGTTCTGCATGAACGAGTTCACTCTGATGCAATTTTTCTCCCGCAACAGCGAGCTCCTTTTCTAACTGTGCGGTCCTTCTAGCTGCAGAAGCAGCGTTCTCTTTTATCTGCTCTCCTAAGTCTTCGACCCTCTTCTCGAGTTTGTCTCTATCACCTCGCAGACCTTCGATGACGCTTTCGTACTCCTTCTGAATTTCAAGTTTTACGAATCCTATTGGTAATGCGTATATATATAATGTTTTGCAAAGTGTGGTTTAGATACTCAGATTCTCATCGTGTTTGAGGGTCAATTCGTTGAGTTGAGTCTGCAGATCTTCTGCTTTCTCAGCTAAAAACGCGTTCTAATAAAAAAAAATTATGGCGTTTTTGTGAGTTGGAATAGAATTACCTCTTGAGTTTTCAAAGCAATTTCTTTTTCGAAATTTCTTTGTTTCTCGAGTTCTCTTTCAGCCACATCATTTAACCTAGGATAAGTTTCGATTATTTCCTATAAAATATACGCGGATGATCGAATTACTTCTTTTGGATCGCCTCGACTTGGCTGATAAGTTCAGCTTTTTTCTTCTCAAGTTGTTCCGAGATTCTCTCTAATTCTTTATTCCTTTGGCTAACTTGCGATAAACCAAGTAGTTCTTTCTCTTTCTCGGATAGCTGATTTCTCATCGTGTCAATCTTTGAGTGGAATTCATCTCTTTCTTGATTAAACGCTGCTAAATGCTGTTCCAAGGCCGTTCGGTGGCTTTCCTGAGCTTCAGTCAACTGAACTTTCATTTCATCGTTGTACTTCTTCAACTGATCGATGACTTGCTGCTTCATAAGCATCTCATGCTCAATTTGCTGCTGATAAGAATTATGCGCGCTCTCCGCTTCTTGCAGCTCTCTATTCAAAGCAGAGACCTCTTCTTCATTCCTCTCTTCCAACTCTTTAATCCGAAGTTCATATTCCTCAACAGTTTGCTCGTACCGCGCGTCAGCCTTAGCTCGGTCTTCTTTCAGCCTCTCGTCCATAGCAGCCCGCTCTTTCTCAAAATAACCCTTTAGTTGAGTGTTTTGCTCATCTGACATCCGCTGGATCTCTGCGATTTGCTCGCTATGATCTTTCTTCACAGTTTCTATATGCTCTTCAAGCTCTTTGATCCGCTTATTCAGTCTTGACTGAACCTCTGCGAGAGCGTTATTCTTTTGGTTCTCCATCACGGTCAGTTGATCAGCAAGCATTGACTTGCTCTTTTCAAATGCTTCCAGCTTCTCCTTGAATACAAGCACTTCCTTTGAGTGATCAGACTCAAGTAGCTTAGATTTAATCTCGAGCTCTTGTAATTTGTCCTTCAGTTCTTGATTTTCTTGAGTTAACTCACTGCGAGCTTTTTCAAACTCTTGCTCCAGAGCCTTTTTCTCCCTCTCATGCATCTCAAGTATTTCTTTTATCTGCTTTTCATCAATGCGGGGCGTTCGGTTGATCTCATCCAGCATTTCAAGCGTCGCGTCATAGGCTTTGCGCAGTTCCCCGTGCTTTGCTTCGAAGTCTTTCAGTTCTATCTCAAGGTGTTCTAGTTTCTGCTGAAGAAGCGCCTTTTCTTTATCGCCCTTGCTCTTTAATTCTTTCGCCTAAGTCATTTATTATAACTAAGCTCAAAAGCACTAACCGATTTTACTTGATTAAGTTTCTCTTTCAGTTTTTCTTCTAGGTCTTTGATCACCTCGTCCTTTTTGCTTGCTATTTCTTGGACTTCTCTGCGAGCTTCCTCCTCTTTCTTAGCTAATTTGGTTTTGAGATCCTTTAGTTCGTTTTTAAGTAGCTCATTAGAGTTCAAGCAGTCCGTTAACTGCTGCTTCGTTGTCTCGAACATTCTTTCTGAGTTTTGAGCATCTCGCTCGTAGGTGTCTATTTGCGTCTTGAGTTGGCTGATTTCTGCTTTGAATTTTTTCTCAGATGTTGCTCTGTCCATTCTCTCCGACTCAATTTGGTTCGCTCGGTTTAAATTCGCGATTTTTTCATTGGCCAAAGCTGTCTTGATATCGAATAATTCCGTTTGGAGACTTGATAGCTTCTCCCTTAACAAATATTAACATCGAAACCGAAAATTCATTTGAATTACTCTAACTCTGCTCTCTGACATTCGTTGTCTGCCTGCAGTGCTTTAACGAACGCTGTTCCAGCATCAACAAGCACTTTTTGTACGAATTCCAATATGATTTCCTTTCGATTTGGTCCTTCAGGAGCCGATTCCATTGCTTTAGCAACAAATTTTTTCACGTCTTTTTCGTAATCGAAGAAGCTCCTGTACTGCCCTTCCCTCACTTTTTGATCAATTCCCTTGTATTCTCTCAGTAAATAAGCCGCGCAGGTTTGCTATAGAAAAATTAAGGTTCGTAAGGTTAAAATTATTATTATTGCTGAGTTACGCTGCAGATAGCCTCATTCTTTGCTTTGATCAACCGATACTTCTTCTTCAACTGCTTCAGCAGCTCTTGCTCGTATTCAGCTCGCTCGTCTGGATGTGTGTCAGATCGGAATTTCTCTAAAATCAGCTTTTTAGTCTCTCCATGGGCTTGATTGAGTTTCTGCGGATCCATGGGAAGCTGGCACTCCACGTCATCTTTCAGAAATGAATCATAGCAAGCGAGCCCTTCTTCCAATGATTTTATACACTGCTGCTTGCAGATGTAAATCCAAGACGTTTCGATATTAGGAACCGCGCCCTTATTAATCGCTTCCACATAAGAATTTATCAGCTCACAATACAAGTCTCCTGTTAGGTTTTTTCCATAGAGTTGCTTGGGTTTCACATTTTGGAAAATCAAAGTTTTCAGATTTAAGGCCTGCTCACGAAACTCTGGTCTGAGCTCATCGAGTTCTTTATTCTCAAAACTCTGTAGATCTTGCTCGTCGATAAACGGTCTTACCAACGTAACGCATTCTCTTTCCTTAAAAAACGAAGATATTAGCCTCCTAATGCGATTCTTCTGCTCTATATCATCGGAGAATCCCTTCTGCGGTGTCAGCGCGAGGTCGAGGTACTGATTTGAAGTAATAGGGTCTCCTTCAGCATTTATTAGCTGCAATGAGAAATCTCGAACGACCCATAGGAACGCAGGTAGGTGTTTAGCATAATCTTCACTGTCTGGCTCGTCGAAAGAGGTGTTGCTCTTGACTTTGATGTTCTTGGTGATATTAACCACCAAAGACAGATCGTTCAGCGCGTTCTCGTCGATGTTTCCAACACTGTTATAGATAAAGAGAGAGCTCAGCAGTAATGCCATTGAAAAGATGCGGTTATCATGGTTTTTGTCGACGTCCGTTGAACCCAGCCCTTCTGTGTCAAGGACAAGGATATCGATTTCTTGGCCGGTAGAAGTTTTGCCTTTGATCGGTGTACCCCATACCCAAACTCCCTTCAAAAAATATTAGCTTAGGAGTTCACACGCGAACAGATTTTACCTTCGTACAAGCGTTCACAGTATCTCCGGTGCTAAATCCACGCTTTCTGTTCAATAGCATTCGATTCAAAAGATAGGACTTTCCTGTCCGATAGTAACCTGCTACACTGACGACACCAATTGGATTTTTCAATGACTTGATCAATTTGGAGGCATGCTCTCCAAGGCTGAGGACTGAGGTTGAAAAATGGGTTGAGAGGAGAAAGGAGATGAAGAATACGGTTTGTGTCCGGGTCAACCGATATGAGAGGAAGTGGTTCCTCCCTGTGGTACTCGGAGTTTTGCATACAGTTTCTAATCGTTTAGCTATAAAATTTAACTTTTCGAAAGAAAATAATCGGTAATTATTTTGAATGCGCATAAACTCGAAATTATTGCGAAAAAAATTAGCTTTTGACAATTCAACTCAAAAAACTCTTCCTATCAAAGCTTTGGAGAAACCCTTTAATTTAATCATGCATTACTGGGGAAATTGTAGGAAGTATGATAGAGACGTAGCATTCAGAGAGGGTGATCGATTATTTACCAATTTACTCACATCATATTATGTTAACAGTATTATCCCTTCTAGTAATAACTCTTATTATATTGGGCTGATTAGCCCCCTCTATCAAGGGAGTCCTCAGCAATATTTAAGGAATAGGAAAGAACGACACTTGAGAAAATTATCAAAATCACAAAGTCTACACATGAAATAACAGATCCTTCTATGATTCCTATGCAGAGAGCGCGAGTATTGGAGTTAGAGATCGATAAACGAGAAACGAGAGTAAGATGAGAATCTTTGCCATTTGAACACAAAAATGCAAATCTAACGATCTTCTATAAGCTGATATCAAAAAATCTTTGGCAAATTTGTTATTTCCTCAGATCAAACAGAGTTAATAATGCCGAGGTATTTGGGGACTTGCTAACACAGAGAGAGCAGTTCTCCAAAAGACTTCTCTGAAATATTACGCGAACGCATGAGCGCGTTCTCGAAAATTCTTGTAATAAATTTAATTAACTGTTATATATTTGCATTAACGAGGCAACTTTTGCGAAAAACAAAAGTATATGGCTGCCTACTTATCTTCCTTCGACAATACAACATCTTCTCTCAAGTGCACACAGAGAGAGAGTCAAAGTTTAGTATTATGTATACTATTGGTGTTTTGTTAGTTTTTTTTTTGTTGAGGAGAAACCTTCTTCTTTGAAATTTCTTAAATAGTTACTCTTTATCGAAGCCGAAAGTCCAGCCCAATCAACTTCCATGGTATGCAAACGGCAAGATAACGACGGAAAAATAGCAGAGATGCTCTCATATTTCGATGTGTGGTCTTTAAACCAATTTCACCACTTATAAAAATCCAATTGCAAAGTATTTATGCCTTATAATTGCAAAATTCAGAACAAAAGAATTAATTAACCAAAGAACTTAAAATTTTAATGACAGAAAGCTCCGACATCTGGAAGAGCCTTCCTCAGGAATGGCAGGACTTCTGGAATAAACTCACCAACTCAAATCCAACCCCCGAAAAGCAGACTCCTGACAAACTCAATCAAAACCGAGCCGTTAACCTTCGATTCGGCGGGCTCATCCTATTAACCGTCTCAATGGGACTCACTTCTGACGTCTCTCAGCCATTGCTCTTGATCATTATCAACCTCTTCGCGATCAGTATGATCATTATGAGCATCTCAATCAAGTCAAGCTCAGTCTTCAAGTACCTCATTCTTACCGCAGAGTGTCTACGATGTCCAATCCTGCTCTACAGCTGCCAAAGAGTCAGCAACTACCTATTCTGGACACTACACAGCTTTCAGATTCTCCTTATCATGTTTCCAGATAAAACGAGCGTCTGTTTGGTTCAGCTCGGTCTGAATCTCGTATTAGTCGCTGCGATTTATCCAATCAAATTGTACTCAACGGTCTTGAACCCTCTGATTAACTCAACCACTTCTGACGCACAAGAAAACTCGCTTATGTTCTTTTCTTGCCTCATCTCGAGCTTTATGCTGCTCTTTTATGTCCATCGAAACGTTCAGCTTGATAAAGTCTGGAGAGAAACGACAAATTTAAAAGACCGAGAGATCGCTGAACTGAGAATGATCACAGATAATTTGCAAAAAGACAAGACTCAATTACTTGAGATGCTCGAAATGGACCGGAAATATATTTCCCAGCACCTTAGCATGGCATCAACTTATTGTCAGACTGCCTTAGAAGAAGCAGGCAGCAAGATTCGAGACATAATTCAGAAAGCGGATGCTCACGCGCAGATGATACACCTTGCGCTTCTGAATAGGAAGTTAATAAGCATGGATGAGCATGACCCGATGCAAAAAGGCTGCTCTACGACTCTCATGGTCCCATTCCTTGAGAGAATCTGGCAGGTAATTTGTGGGTTAGTTGTAGACAACGTCATTAACGGAAGCATGAAGATTTCTCGTGGGATCCCCAAGAAAATGAGCATAAACGCTGATCGAGTCCAAGCAGTTATACTGAACACCCTGCTGTTTGTTCGCCAGGCTACCAGTTCAGCACGATTCAAAGTATCTCTTGAGTGGAGTCAAGTGCATGAGAATGTCGTCCGCAACCCTCGGACTCTACCAGAGCGATCGAATATATTGACATCTTTCGGCAGCGGGTCCAGCCTGGCTGACGAAAACGTTCAAGCAAGCGCACTCATCTTTCCCAAAGACTACGTGTTTCTTGATTCGAAGAAATCCGTTATCAAATTCAATGATTTAGTCGATGTGTTGGAAGGAATGCAAGGCAGCGGTCTCCTTAAGATCAAAATATCAATACGATGCAGTGAAGAAATGAGCCAGTTCATGGATTGTTACTTTGGACAGAGACTTTCTGAATTCCAACCAAGAACCTACCACAGTTTCGAAGATAACCCCTCTCAATGGGAGCAATTGGCGCAAGGAACTCTCAAATCGATACTTCAGGTCACAAAGCATTCTAATAATTTTATGGCGAAGCAAAAACGGCGCGGGTTTTTCACGATAGAGTTTTATGAGAACGCTGAGCTAATCACTGATCTCTTTCAAACTGACCCGCAAACTGAAGAGGCGAATTATTGGATCGGAAGCCATCACTATATGATGAAGGAAAAGCCTAATGATTATTCAACAGGGATGATGCAGCGGTCGTTTGCTAGAATCTATAAGATCGGAAATTATCCGCGGAAGGAAAATAAAAGGGTGCTAGTGGTAGATAATAACGCATGGAGCAAGCAGTTCTTTGATTGGTTCTTTATTAAGAACGAGTATGCCACAATAAATATCAAAGACTGGCGTAATTTGCTAGATACAGTGAAAGTGGAGTACGATACGTTGGATTTGATCGTGATCAACGATGAGACCTCGGATGTGAATGTTGTTAAGGCAGCTGCTGATGTGCATTCGTTCCTGAGAATTGTGAATCATCCTTCTATTGTGACTGTACTCATATCGGAACTGAACCTGCTAGAGCTGCCTAACCTTACAATTGATTACAAAGATCTGAAAATTTTAAAGAGGCCGATCAATCTCAAAGAGCTCAGAGAGATGATCTCAGGAAGATATTAGGGTTATGATTTCTTGACATTTTTTGGAAAAGAATCCCAAGGCTTTTTTCGTACTTAATTTTGAGTAAAGCTGGAATGATAAGGAAGGAGGAGTTTGACTTAGTTTAGTATTAGCACAAGTCTGCTTAAAGTTAATATATAATATAGCAGATTCATGCTTTGTACGAATCGATAAAAACAATTCAAGAAATAACTAATATCTTTCTTCTTTGTAATTAAGACAGTTTACATTTACTTATCAAGCCCTGACTCAATACACTTAATACGTTTCACAAATGGGCAACTCTATAACTGTGAGGTGAAAAGAGTGAAGTTTCCTATTAATGGCTTTAGAGCTCCTCCGCACGAATTACAGTTGTTACGATGATAATATTATCCACAGCTTTTCAACACTTAGTGTGAACTCAATAAATATTCAATTTAATTTCTTTTATGTGTTTAAATACGTGAGCAGACTATTGGAGTCATTTTCCTCATTGAACTGCATCGGCTTATTACAACCCAATGAAAATCTTTTCTGAGAAAATCCTAAATATACTATTTAGTAAGAGAACAAAATATTGCTTTGATAGGAGAGGATCATAAATACCATATCTCTATATACATTGAACTTTGGTCGAGCATTTTCTTTAAAAGGAGCTGCAAAAATGAGCTTCCTAGTTTAGTATATAAGTACTGTTTAATTAATAAATTCAAAATGAATAAAGTAAAAAACCATTCGATATACCAAGTAAGTTAACTTGTTTCTTCGCATAACACTGCCTCTTGTTTCAATGATATTTGACTAATTACTACGATAGGTTCAGTCACTCCAACAGGAGGAATATAAAAGTGCAGCTTCCTTCCGAGAGACGTGATTTGTAGATCTTCTATGCATGAGTTGCGGGCGTTTTTCACTTGCTTTCAAAGACGCAATCAACAGTGTTGAATTTCTTCCTTCTTTGAAGCAAAGTTGAAGTTTTGACGCCGCCCAGCCAAGAATCAGTCTTAGGCACAAGGTTATTTCCACTTAATGTTGAGTTATTTCAATCACACTCACATTTCGATTATCTCGATGCTTCATTTAAATTTCAGGACCATAGCATGAATGAGACAAGAGTAGCAGAACAGAATTCGTTAAACTGGCGCACGATTCACTTTGACATAGCACAAATTTTCCTAAAGATTCATAATAGAACCTTAAAAAGAGTTTTAAACTTCTAAAATACATCAGCTACATCATAATTATTTCATCTTTTGTTCAATGCTGTAGGACAACTGACTTCATCTCATAGCAGAGAGAGAGCTTGAGCTAGATAAGGTAGATTTAGAGAATAAAGTTCAAAATTGTTGATCAGAATTCATTCGTGTTTGTATGTATGATCCTATTTTTATATCTAAAATTAGATCTAAAAAACTCCTTGGACTTACCATGAAAGATCAAGCCCACCAGTAGCCATAGTAGCCATGAAAGCAGATCAAAACTTCTTGGACATGGAGATGCGTGTGGCATTCTACTACTGTCTGTCTTACTTGGTACTCGTTGGACTTGCTTTCTTAACGTTTTGTGTGTATTGCCTTATCAACTGGAAGAAAAAGCCGCTTCAGAGCATCTTAGAAAGATCAGTTTTCGGCGAAATCAGCTACTCTCGTCGTTTAATGCATTTGCTGTACTTCCTGTTCCTATTTTGCAACTTTATCCTGCCTATTCTCTCCAGATTTTCAGTGGTTTTGTGGAGAATGGATTCAATTTCATATTACTGCTTCGCAGTCATCCAAACTATTTCAACGGGATTTGTCTTCTGTCCGATCTTCATTTTCTCGCTCTACTCAGTGCAATGGGAATACACAGGGACAGGAGTACAGGCGGTATTATCTGTGGAAGAGAGGGAAACAAATATGTTGATTGCAATAAAGAACTCAGCAATTTTATCAGCACTTTTGGTAATAATGAACGGAATTTTAGTTTGCTTCTGGAACTCGCAATCACGATACTATGACACTAATGAGATGATTTTAATGACTTTGCTCGTCAACATCGTCCTCTTCTTTCTCTGCATTCAGCGGTGCCAGCTCACTCGAAGAGGCGAATACAGAGCTCAGAAACTGCATCTGAATTACAACAAACTCGCAAAATACCACGCAATTCTCAAGGCACATTTAGACTTTCATCAGAGTCCAGTTGAATTCATTCGCAAAGCGCCGGATTCCTCTGAGTGGACGTCTCAGGAAATGCTTCAGCATGTTTCTGAAAAAATAGACCTGTCTCTTCATCTAATCAGAACGACCGCTTCAAAGCTCGTCTCTGTGATTGAGCAGACGTTTCATGAAGGAGATCTAATACCGATATTGCCTGTCACGAATTTCCTCAATAAGTATTTCATCAGCTTTCTATCCGTTGGAGCTTGCTTTACAGCTGCATTTTCTTTCCTTGAAGCTTTGACGTTTAGACTCCTACCTGATGACAAGAGGCGTTTCATCTGGCTGACGTTTGCGATGTCAGGTTTGGATGTTTGTGTTATAATCTACAGTATAATTTTAGCTCCCATGATGTACTGTATTATCAAAGACAAGGACATCTGGGGCGCTCGTGCTTCATTCAGTTCAGGTACGGAATCTCCTCTCTCGATTCAGAAAACCAGAACGTTGATTTTAAATAACCCGGCACTGAATCTGCAGCCGTTGATTCATAATGAAGAGGGAGGCAGTGATCATTCTTTGTATAGTAAGCACAGTGCGAATGAGGCCTAGAATAGAATTATCTTATTATAGTTTAGAGTAATAACGATATTTTGTATAGGGTTTCACAAATAAAGCTTTTATATTAAAGATTTGATATCTCTTGTCATATTTCAAACTATTTTATCAAAGTGACTGTTTAACTTTCATTTGTTTTTTGCGTTATCATGCGATAATAATGTTCAGTTAGGAAAACAAGCTTTTTTGTGAGTTCTTGTTACAAGGATGGAGCTATTATGAAAACTATTATCGGCATTTGCTAAGAGATCTTAGTGGGACAAAGAGTAGTTAGTATTAAAATTTGATTCTAATTAATAGCTTTTGAATGTAGATTATCTGAAAGGAGGAGGAGATAAGGAGAAAAAAGAATGTAACAACGAAAAATCAATCAATTAAGCGGTTTAATTATTTCTTCACTTTAAACTTAAGTTTATTCACCATAGGCGTCTCATCCTCATCGCTCATATCATCCGGGAGGATCTTCAATTGACTGGTCATCGGAGAAGGACTCCGAGCTCGAACAAAATTCAGCAGATCTTTTCGGAAGAACTCATTATCGAACCCTTTAATCGGCTGTCCAGCACCTTGCGTTTTGGATTTATTTTGCGATTCACTATATTC
>ENA-UOTZ01001280-UOTZ01001280.1-compost-metagenome-genome-assembly--contig:-NODE-1280-length-17892-cov-8.843839_pt1 | contig 17892 bp, 13 predicted proteins | sample MGYA00238144_ERZ746983 | MGnify/ENA primary metagenome ERZ746983 (study PRJEB28759, sample SAMN06268863) | compost metagenome | isolation source: single cell | place: USA: California, Emeryville, Joint...
TAAGCAAATGTCTTCAAAGTCTTTTTTAGAACCTTTGCATAGCAAATAAATAGTTGAGATACTTGTGCAGTTGATGTAGTACCACCCTTTGTTGATAAGATATCACCCCCACGCTCGTTAATAATCCGAGTCAACCTTCTCTCGCTTATTCATTCGCTGTTTTTTTTTTTAAAGTTAAGGTTTCTTTTCGTTTAGTTTCTAAATTTAGTATCTAATGAACTCTTTCGGCTGGCAACTCGCGGTTATGCATTAAACGTGGAGGAGGATTCACATAACTCCCTGAATCCTCATTGGTAATGAACCATGGACAATCGTAATGGCTTCTAGCCATCGCGTGGAATTTCATGAAGGTTCTCAATTAGATATGGTATTTTCTAAAAAATTGGATCTCTAATAGTTATATCGAAACCCTGCATCGTACAAGGCGAGGGGCGAGATGAGTCGCCAAGCAATCTATGTTGTATGATGATCTACGGAAATTAGCAATAACAAGAAGCTGGCTTTCTTCTCTTAACTAAATCATAATTTATGAGGATCCTGCGTTTTAATCTCACTCATTTTGACAGTTGCAGTCCTCAATTGTTGAAATTAACTCACGCGACATCTTTAACTAATTGACTCTCAGAGATCTTTTTCTTGGTGTTCTTCTTCTGTTTAACTAATAAGATGATTCTAATAGTTCTTTTTCATAAATTTATTCATGAATTGAAGAATTGATCCATCTTTAGAGCGTTCTTTGATATTTTCAAAATAAGCACTTACCACGAGATAACATGTGAAGCCTTGAAACAGTTTAACCTTGGTTTATAATTCCCCTCTTAATACAAATAACGAGAGAAATCCTGTTTTTAAAATTCTCTTACTGAATTCATCTAAATTGTTCTCTCCACCGTCTCTTCGCTCTTACTCAGCATATGAAGGAAGCTCGTAGGATTTACCTTCATCAGCTTTCTTGGTCACATTTTCTCTTATCTTGACACTTTGATCATTATTCTTGATTTTTTCTTCTTTTACAATGTGGCTGGAAGAATGCTCATGGTGTTCCAGCTTCACGTGTCTCCCATGATGGGGAGTGTGGAACAATTTTTCCAGCTTCGCCATGGGAGCCTCTACCAGCAAATGAAGAACCGCAGCTCCGACGAAACTGAAGACGGTGGTGATTATTAAATCCGAAAGGATAGTCTGATGGTCGTAGAAGAAAGTCGCCTTCGCTGAATATTGCCGACCGAGGATCGCTACCATATGCAACAGGTACGTCAAGAACACTAGAGTAGCCAATGGCGTCCAGAATCTGGCAGCGAGGACTCGTTGAATGAGCGTCCTTGCTCCAAATAGCCCGGGAAGAAGGATGAGAGCCACTCCAGCTGCGAAGAAGAACTTTGCAGTTCCAACGAAAGCATGGTGGAACCAGTTAGGCCACAAGCTGATATCGTCTTGGACTCTCGCGGGCAGCCAAATCACCAAGTTAACCACGACAATCCCAATAAATTCAATTCCATAGCTTAACCAGCCGGAAGAACGCAGTTTCTTAGCGAAGTTGGTCAAGTAAGCGCCTCCTTCTTTATAATTCCTGTAGAATAGACCGATCGTCACTCCGATTAAATAGGGCGCAATTCTAACACAAGGATTAATGTAAACTTCCCATTCGTGCTCTGGCTGTCTCATGAGGGCTTCTATCCCTGCATACATACTCCGAGAATAGCTGTAATACAGTCCCAAAGACAAACTTCCTATGAGGAGTGTTCCAATGACTAAAAACGCCTTTTGAGGCTTTGTTATGTAATACCAAGCGATGATTGGAGTGAGAAGGAACATCTGCATGTCGTTAGAAAGATACCAGCTCCAACCCATGCAGTAATCCTTATCATGGAACGAGCGATTTACAAGATTATCCACAAAAAGCAAGTTTTTCCACCAGTTAGTGTCGCATTGCTTTAAATAATCCACGTAAAGTCCCCAGACAGGACCGCTGCCAAAGTACCCTGTGATCCTTGAGAAGAAGAATATCACAAACGCATACGCAGGCAAAATCCGCATCACTCGATGTAATATGATCCCGAAGTAGGTCTGACCATTGAGCAGGTGGTGTTTCAACTTGGAGGTGAGGACGTAGGCTGATAACAGACCTCCTAAGAAGAAAAACGTGTCCACGGAGTAAAACCCAGCAGAGACAAAGTTAAGGAATAAATCCGACTTGATAGAACCAATCGAGGTGTAATTCGACGTGAAAAACAGCGTGAACGCGTACTCATGTCCAAGCAACACCCACATGATCGAGAGAACACGAGCTCCGTTGAGAATATCAAGGTTTGCGTCATGTTTTTGCGATCTCGGAGGATGGAACAGATCATTCAAATTCTCCTGTACTGACCAACACTTCAATACTTTACTTCCCATAGACTCTCTCACAGGGTGAGTATCTTGAAACATCATGTAGCTTCCATTGGAGGTAGTAGTTGAGGAATCTGTACTGAGTTCAGAGTATGATGATGGAGGGTCTTGTTCAGGTTTTTCCTCATGAGAACGTGTGTAAATTGTGCCTATTATCACCAGAGCTACGAATAGTCCCGTGATAGTTAAGGTCAATAGTCCTGACGCAGTTAGCTGTGGGTGGCCGTCTGGATCCATGACTGTGACATTGACTTTTGAGAAGATTTCAGAGAAGTTAAGGTTGCTTTGCGTTCCTGCGAGGAAAAGCAGAAAATCAAGTCTTTTTTTCACGCGATCGTCTTTATAGTCAGCGGCGGTGCAGTTTGCTGGGCCACAGAGCCCCAGAGCGAATGAAGCGCCCTTCACAAACTCCAATTCGACGAGTAAAGTGACGTAAGAAGTGTTATTAGCTTGCCTGCACAGACGGAAGTTTCCGTAGTCATTGAGGTTCTTTCCCGAGTGAGCTACGATAGGCAACCCGAGGATTTTTGTGCTCTGACTGCTTTTTGTATAGGAAGCAATCTCCATAAATAGGTTATTTATGCTTTCGGAGCAACCTTCCGGCGAAGCCAACGCAATTTCATTCAAATTTACAAGAAACAGTAATGAGATGAGGAGTGTATGTAGTTTACCCTTCATTTAGCTTTTACAAAAATTATTGTCTAATGAGTTCATGAGGTGAATTAAAATTAAACAACCCTCACTAAAAAAGAGTCACTCTAAGTGATCCCGATGACGTCTGTAATAAATCGCGACTGCGTGTATAATTTTGTTATCATTTCAATTCGTTGAACAACAACTTAACCACTCATTCAGAGAATTCTACACGACTATAACGAATTACAAAGAAGTTTTTTATGAATGAGCCTTTTGCTCTCTATCTTAGATTTTCCATTAAAAGATGTTGCAGTTACAACCCACGCTTTTACTCTGTTGCGGGCCGTCTATTCCGAATTGGACAGGACGAGAGTGAGTTTCTTCAATCATACTAACAAGCTCTGATTTATTTCGCGACTCAATATGCTCTATCGTATCATTCTGACCGTTCACTACCTCGTCATTATGCCCTTGATTATGACACTCTTCTTTCTGTCCTTGCGTGACCTCCTTTTGCTCCTTTGGCTCATGAATGTCTTCCTTATGATTTTGCTCACTCTCTCGGTTTCTTTGTACAGTAGCGTCAGATCTTCGATCTGGAGTCTCACTGTTGTATTCGTACACCACTTCCTTTTGTTCACATGCGGTTTGCATCTTTTGCTCTTGCTCTGACGTCCTCTGCATCTTCCAATGCATTGTGTTCGTTGTGTTCTGGTTTTTTGAATGCCGCTGAGTATCATCCTCTTTCGTTTGTTCCAGTTCCTCTTGGATGGTGTCGTTCTTCGCCAGCCCTGATAACCCGGATTTGCGGTTCTCCTCCTCTTTCTCTCGCGTATGACTTTGATTTTCTCGCGTGTGGCTTCTTGGCTTTCCAAAATCATCATCTATCGTCGTTGCTGACTTGAGAATTTGAATTGAGATTAAGTCATTCACTACTTCATAGACCACTCTAACCAGACTCGCTTTATCCTTAGCCGAGCATTCAAGTCGCTTTAATTTATATTGACTTGCAAGCTCCAGAGCCAGTTCCTTCGTTTTTTCAGGTTCATCCGTGGAGAGTAAATCAATTCTGTTGCCAAGTAGCACCTTTTCGATATTCGCTGCCGCTTTATGCTCGCAGACCTCTTTGATTCGAGATTCAACTCCTTTCAGCGTTTCTGGGTTGGTTACATCATAGACAAAGATAACTGCTTGACTTGAGTTTAGATTGGTAAGACTCATTTTACGAAACCGCTCCTGGCCCGAGGTGTCATATACGATCACTCTAAATCTCCCCTGTTCAGTTTCATCGCGATAAACGCCGTCTTCGACTCCCAACGTGGTTTTATAGGCTTGTACGGTGGTGTTTTCGCAAAGCAGCTTCATGATAGCTGTCTTTCCAGTGTTACATTCTCCCAACAAGATAAATTTGAAGTGGTACTCGCTGGAAGTGCTCTGCATTCCCTTTTGAGCCATTTGATGCTAACGCGTAAATAAAAAGATAAATACCTCAATTAATAAGCTAATTTCTATAACTCAGATAAAAAATTAAAGTTGTTGAACCCTAACAAGCCACAGGAGACGCACAAGACCAATTTCATTTAAGTTTTATATTTATTGGGCTATTGAATGAGAGAAACCCATATAAGGAAATGATACAAGCTCAGAGCAATGAGAAAAAATCATTACAAAGCAGTTCTTTAAAAAACACGCATAATCATGATCAATGATGTAGATCTTCATGGATTAAGAGTTATTCGTTTTGGAGTCCCGCCGGATTTCGGTGTAGTTGCGCTCTTCAATGGATTCGCTTCCGTGAGGATTGATCTGTTCGTAACGTTCGCATTCTCTGTGGGGCTCTTAGGGACAGCGGCTTTTTTCTTGAATTGGAATGCTTTGATACCTTTCGCTGTTAGTTTCTGCAAAAAGCTAGTTGTTTCCACCACATGGGTCCTTTCTGACTCAATTTGCTTCCAAGCTTGCACTATTATCAAATTGTAGATAAGATACACGATCACGAGAATCATCAAGACTGGATGGAAGAACTCCGCCGCTTTGTTAGAGGTATTTGGGTCGCTAGTGCCGACTTGTGTGGTTTGCTTGTAATGAGTTCTCTCCCCTCTCAACGCGATTCTCAATGAATTCAGGAACGCGCTAAGGAAGGAGTTGTACTCCGCCTCTTCGAGTCCGAACTCTGTTTGGTTTGCCATCGCAGCCATGCACAGGATGTAGGCGAGGATTAGGATTACGGAGAATAAATTGAAAATCAGACGCTTCTGCATTTCCTCGAAATAAGTCGCCTCAGGCAAAATTTGCTGCAAAGCGACTTTGATTACCTTTATCAGCGCCGACATGATAAAGAGCGTGACGACAGCATTGAGAACCATTAGCTGATAATCCCTCGCAATGTAGCTATCGAGATCAATGAAATATGCTACATCGAAAATCTTTAAGTTGGTTAGTTCGTTACTAAGCGAGGTTCGCAGACTCACACTCGTTATCACAGCGATCATGGTTGCTGTTATTACCAAGTGGTCCATGGTGGGTCTATAGAGGATAAGATGCAAGTATTTCAGATCGAGATGCCAATAAGCATAGGGCATCTTTGGCGGCAGTTGACCGAGCGCTTTGCACCTTAAATACTCTTGTCTAAGCAAGATTTCTGCATCGGATGAGGCATTTTTGTTAGGCACGAATCGAAATTTCCCAAGGAAGTTTACAAGTAGAGCCAAGCTAGCCAACACGATCAAAAAAACCCTTATAGTGATCTGGCCGTCGGTTGGCGCCATCAAGTTTAAGCTTTCGGCTCGCATCGAACTTTGGATATTCTCCGAATTCATCGTTTTATTAAACAAATACACCTGCGCCAGCAACTGCGTCGATGGATTGTAAACGTTGATGACGTACGACTCGAAGCGAACGGTCTTGAAATGCGCGTTCCATTTTTCGAGTCTTTCGCTTTGGTTGCTCAACGGTTGGAAGTAGTTGTAATCAAGCTGAAACCCTTCTATTGGAGCGGTGCCAAATATTGTATTAAGTCCCAGACCTCTCTCAGACTGGTATTGATACACCTCAGTTTTGCCATTCACAGTGATGCTAAAATCCGTTTTGTCGATTTTGTCTGGCTGATAGCACGTCTTCCCTGTGCGACTGTAAGCGGCCTGGTACAGAGGATTGATATAATAGCAGTCTTGTGCGGCATAGGGTTGCTTGATGATCCGAATATAGTCCAAAAAGATTAATTTATCAGATGAGTTCAGAGCCCCAGGGGAGTTCATTTCGTTGTTTAACAGAGAGTAAAGACCAGAAGACATGAGATTTGAATCGAAGTAGCGATTATCGTTGAAGACGTTAATGGTCCAGAGGATAACGATGGCAAGGAAAAGCAAACTATGAAAAAGCCGCCTTATATAGCCTATGCACAGAAAATTGCACCAATTCTTTTTCGTCTCAACTAATTTCTTTGGCTCTGAACTGCGATTTGCTATGTATTTTTGCGTTAGCATCTCGCTGCTGGTGTCCTCAATGATGTTGGGACTCGTCTCGATGTATTTAGGAACCCTGCTCTTGATGTATTGTGACATGGTTTTGTAGCTTTTTAGCACTATTGTAAGATGAGGGATGTAGTCTTTCAGACGAGAGTTATTCAGAGGGAAGAGTGTTGGTTTAATGCGGAGATTTTCCTCGATAATCATGCCCTTTTTATCGCAAAAAAAGATGTTTTCTGCATTCAGATTAAAGAACGGCGCCACGATTTCCTTGAGATCTTTGAAGCGACCGCATTCTTCCTCGGAGATGTTAAACTCGGCAGATTGGTTCCCAAACGTAATCATGATTTTCATTGACCAGTCCTCTAGCTCCGCAAAAAATTCCTTATATATCCTATCAATTTGTTTCTCTATCTTATCACGACGAGTTTTCTCTTTTTTTCGAAGGGTAGTATCCTTTCGGGTATCCACACACGCCGCTGTCAACTCCATCAGTTTGGTTTCCAGTCTCATCAGCTGTTCTTCCCTACCCCTAATTTCCATCTCCAGAGATAATTTCTCTTCCTCTTGCTGGTTGAGGAGCATCTGGTCTTCTGCGGCGATTTTTTCTAGTTCATCGATCATAGGCACATCAAAATGTCGCGCCGGGTTCCTGCGACGGTTGGTCGATCGACTCCCTTTGTCAAATTCATCGTTCATTGAATAAAACGTTTAATTCTTTTATAGAGTAAAATTAACTGGTATCTACTGTGCTTAATGAACTTCATGCTGCCCGTTTCTTTGGGAGACAGGTCAAAATTATAACGAATTCTCAAAAAAATAAATAGATCTGCACACCCTATGCGATTTAGCATATAGTTGGAGTCCAATACGCAATGTCATACTACAATAAGGAGTATAATTGGCTATGAGTTTCATTTATTATTTATTTTATTTATCATTGTTTATAAGGACTAATCCAATTATCAATTTAAATTACAAATAGCATTCGCTAGCTATTGTAAATGGATTCTTGGAGCGGTTCTCTAGAATATCAGAGTTATGTCGCTCTCTTAGACCTCTTCGGTTTCTTTTGCTTTGGGTAATTTGTCATAAATTATACGAGCGAGCTGATTTGAGAAAAACTCGATAGCTTCGATATCATACGTACTCAATTTTGCCTGGTTCGTCGTTGCTAAGCCTTCTATTCCTTTCACATTAATCACTTCAATAACTCCAATGACCTCGCTTTCGTCATGCGGACCTTTCATCGGCCAGATGATCAAAGGCATGCTCGTTTCCAAATCCACTTGTCCATTGAATTGCTGGTGCGCATAAGCGTTATTCACACACTCATGCTTCCCGTATTTCAAAACCATGCCTGCTAGCCCAGAATTGAGCGCGGACCTTTGCACCTCTCCACTCAACGTATAATGAAGCCAATGTCCGTTCTTGCGATCCGCGAGTAGGATCTTCGTTGCAGAGGAGCTCATGATTGATGCTAGTTTCTTCTCGGCGTGAGGGATAATGTCTTTTAATTCTCCTAAAGAGCTGATCTGGAAACCAATCTTCAGAAAGAAGCAATAAGTCAATCGCAAGCCAAATCAAAGCATTTTACATTCAAGACAGCGCGGAGAGTATTGTGGAATATTCGCTGCTCATCGAAAGAAATTGAATTTCTTAGCACGACGCCTGCCAAATTAGCTAATATTGATAGGAACCCTTCGTCATTTTTCGTAAAATATCCAACTTTTTTGTTAATTGCTTGGCATACACCTATAAACAAATAAATAATAAGCATATTAGAATTCAGCCATTCATTTGCGGCTTAGTATTACCAAGCACTCGATTTGACTCGTCCAAGATAGGAACGCAAAGTATCGTATTTGTTTTATAATTCGTTTTTAAATCAACTTCTTTATTGAACCTCTCGTCATGATAAGCATTCAGTATATTCGTCGGCCGCCCTGTCGTCGCTACAGACCCTAAGATATATATGCATTCAACACAATGCGCCACACAAAGCTGATCTTACCCACAACGCCTTTATTCCAAGGGATACGGATCGTTTCGGTGCCTTTCGCGGCCTTTGACCATAGTTCCCCTTTCGCTGAGTCCAATAAAAACAATGAGGCTCGATCACAGTTGAGAGTGTCGATAGTTTCCTCGCAGATTTTCTCGATGGCTTCCGACAGAACAAGCGAAGTCGTCATTTGCTGCGCGGCTTTGAGAATCCTTTTCATCTTTTTCACCATCTCAAACATTTCCTTATTCTCATTCATAATGAAATTGACCGCGTCGAACGCTTGAACCAGCGCATTGTCATCGAATTCCCTCACCATGCGAATAAACTCAACCTCTTCAGCCAACAGTCCCTTCAAAAAGGCTCTGCTACCGTTCTCTTGAAATACGATGTCTGCTTCTCTATCCTCTGTGGTAGGTTAATTCGCGTAACTTGAGAGTCAAAATTACCCATTTTGAGGATGCTATCTGTTCCAAAGGTCCTCTCTTGAAACGTAATCGATCCTATCACACTAGCTCTAGGTATTGATTTCTCTTCGAGGTGTAAGCCTCAGAAATAACTAGAATAAAATAATACTTGGCTGTAGAAATCGACCATTCGAACTAGGTCTACGGGCTCTCAGATCGAGAGGAGCCATCATTGAAACTCTTCTCGCATTGGCTGGGATGAGCTGTGGAGAAGGAGAGAGAGATTTATTTTCTTTTTCGGGAGATTTGCATTTTGTGTTCTCGGGCTCGTTTCCAGCGGTAGGTGGTTGGATTAGATTGTTTGTGTTTGAATTCTGCTTCAGGATAGCGAGTTCTCGAACGAGGTGCCGAATCATCTCATCGCGCTTTTTTTGAGCCGCGATATGTACGAGATTAATGCTCTCTAACCGCTTCAATTCTTTGTCTTTTTGAGCGATAATATGTTCCAGCTTTTGAGCATACTTGATGAGCTTGATCATTGTTTCATTTATTGCTGGATCTAAATTTCTTTCATTTGAAATGAGATGATTTGTGAGTTTTTTTTTGGTACTTTGGATGAGAGCCGAGAAATTCGGAAAGCGGAGGAAGCTTAAACGTAGTGGAGAAAGAGTCTTGCTCCGTGTCTATTGGCTTGTGATAAGGATCTGTGCTGAGTCGCGCAGAAATCGGGGATACAGAGCGGTTGGTGCCGGGATAGTCTCGCGAAGATTTCATTCTTGCGGAAGAAACCTGGGTGCGGGAGGTTGAGCCACCAGAAGGGCTAACATCTCTAAGGAGTGGTGAGTATGTGGTGTATCAAAAAGCGGAATATTACTTAATAGCTTCATCAAAGGCCGAGATACGAACGCGCTTTGAATGGGATTTCATTTAGTAAAGGGAAAAATTAATTAATGAGCAATAAAATTAATAATATGAGAGGAAGAAATTGAGATAAAAAGTGTGAACAATGTCCTTGTGAAGCACTCTGACGAACCTTTGAGTGCTTAGAGTAGTCAGGGTGGAGTTTATAAATAGCAAGATTAAGATGTAGATTATTCGAATAGTATAGAGACGAATAATTTTGGAGGCTAGGGTCGTATTTTGCAATTAATATATAACTTGTAGTGTCGCACATAGAAAATTTGGCAAAAGGTTTTTGTAATGATAGTTGTTTCATATTATCACATCTGTAGTGGTAGCTTTCTTGCAATAATGTTTAAACATAATTTTTTGGGTGATTGAGTGCCTTATTTGATAATTAACCGTATGAATTGTATGGAAACTTCGTAACCTATGAAGCCATTATATGTGTCTACTTAGAATTCTAAAAGCCTTTTCCTTTTATAAACAAGAAGAAACACTTTAATCTTGATAGATGAAAAGACACCTACTTTGTTGAACTTCTGCTGGCTTTTCGCTCAGATAATCAGTGAGAAGAGGAATTTGCTCCGAAAGATATCATTCCCATCTCTTCGAGGGAATTTTTCTGTGTTATTGAAGTTGTGGCTGCAGGAACCCTTTTGAGTGAAATAGTCATCTTACTGACTATGTTCACTAATTAACGATTTCCTTTCGCTTCATACCTTTACAAAGAAAGCACACATACACAATGTCTAATGATGGGTTAAATTTTCGGAGTTTCTGCCTGATATTTCCTCACAGGGCAATTTTCTCACTTCCAACGCTATCTGGAGCCTCTCAATTCCCTTTAGCCAGGCCTCTCATATATTCTATTTCTTCCTTTCTGTGTACATGAGAAGGGGCTTATTCTGAATTCGTGGAAATCGTTTTGATTGAGGCTGCAACTGGCTCATGCTAAATTTATATACGCGATTCAAGAGATAAATATTTTCAAATTTAATGAGAACATTGTTCTTACATTTGTAATATATGGTCATAATCAACAGCTAACAAAGTTCCTTTATAATCTCTCCATTTCCCCCAAGACAGAGGGATGTATCGTAAGTACCTTCAATATCGGAATTTCGTTGCTTTATTACAAAGGAAATCGAAGAGAACGTATCAAAAATTATCAGCCTTCAAAATTATTTCAGCTTTCTTCTGATGACGTAGGATCGTCTAAACTCCTTTTGATGAAAATTATTAGGGTGCATAGTTTTCTGTAATTAAATTTCCACTGGAATTATGCACTGATAAATTTTTTCCAATTACTCATCTGCCGAAAATATTTCTATAAGTGTGTTTTTCATGACAAATTAACTTTGCTTTTATAGTCAAGTCATTTGCATAAAATTTTAACGATTCTTCTCAGATGGCAATCTCTACCCAAAAAACAATCTATCTGCAGCACACAACACACTCCTCTTTCAAAATTCTCATCCCAAAAGACAAGGAAGCGGAACTCACAGCAGGTTGGCTGCTTAACGAGGCCATAAATCTCCTCAAAGAAGCTTTTCCAAAAGAGAGAAAGTTCTCAGATATCGTGGCTCTGCAGACGGTTAATCGCGATTACGGGATTGACCATTGGCTATCATTTCCTCATAAAAGCCTTGAGATTCTCCGAGATCAGACTAAGCTCAGGCCTTTTTATAAGCAACAGACTAAATCGAAGAGCGGAAGCAATAAAGTCTGTCTAGACGATTTCATTCTCGAGGCAAAGCTTGGCTTTGGAGCATTTTCTAACGTTTATCTTGGTATAGCTGTACCCATGGCGTTTTGACTCACTTTTTTTTTTGGAATTTAGTTCGAAAGAAGGACACGGGAATTTTGTACGCCCTGAAGCAAATCAAAAAGCAAGAGGCTTCTCCTGAACTGATCCTTGGAGAGCGACAAGCAATGTTAGAGATCAAGTCCTCGAAAACAAACGTTCTCAGATACACTTTCCAAACAGTAATTCTATTTGCATGATAATGAGTGCTAAGGCTTTCCATAGGAAAATTTTTGCTATTTAGTGCAAGACTTCATGCCTTGCGGCGACCTGCATAAGCTAATCAACCGGAAAAAACTGAACGAAAACGAAACTCGGTTCTTCGTCGCAGAGGCTATCCTCGGTTTAAAAGCTATTCACAAGGCAAATTATATCTACAGAGACCTGAAACCAGAAAATTTGCTTCTTGATTTTGATGGATACCTGCGCTTCACCGACTTCGGCCTTGCGAAAAAAATCGATAATTTGGAAACTCTCCATTACGCAGCTTGCGGCACGTTTGGTCTTTCAGCGCCAGAAATCGAAAACGGATCCGGGCATAACCATCTAGCTGATTACTACAACATAGGGACGTTGGCATTTGAACTCATCACGAGGAAACTGCCAAAATTTTGTCCAAAAGAACGAGTGTTTGTTGAAGAATTGAACCCGAGTTTAACGGGATTTTCCCTTGAACTTCGAGATTTCATTAAGAAACTCCTTCAAGCTGACCCTCAAACTCGATTGGGCGCTAAACGTGGCTTTGATGAGCTTTTTGAGCATCCTTGGATAAGATCGATTGACATGACGCAGCTCAATAGACGCGAGGTTGCTCCTCCTGTAGTATTTGACCCAAACCTCTTGGAGTTTGAAAAATTGGTGAGCGATATCTCCGAAATCGAGCAAATCGATTTTGATTCTTTTGAAAAAAGCACCAAAATCTTGAATTTTTCTTACTACGAGTCAGCGAGTCCCTCTTCCTTACATGAAGTCCCAGAGCTCGAGTTATCTGGAGAATTCCTTAAGACTAAAAAGGAGAGCGAGTTGGCCTTAACGAAGACAGGATCACTTAAAGACTCATGTACGAGAATCTCCTTTGACGAAGAAAAGGAGAACGAAGAGCTGCTGTCGGAAGATGAGGACCAATGCGTTCTTCCAACGAAACACATCGACATTAAAGCAGAGGTCGCAAAGCAGAATAAAATCATAAAAGGGTTTAAAAAATGGTCGAAGAACCAGAAAGGCTCTTCGATAAATATTTGATTGGCTGTGATTTAATGAAAAGATCTTGTGTTCATTCGTAATATATTTTTTCTTAGCACTTTAGCAGAGTATACATAATTTTTTGACTTTTTCCTTGCAAATTCTCGAATTCTCTTAATAACGAAAAAAAAACTTGTTTCTTTTAGGATTAGTTATAAAAGTACGGTCTTATTAGAAATTAGACTGTAGAAATATATATAGCTATATATTTTACGTTTTATGCGTTAGAAGATAATAAGTTTTCGACTAGTGTCCAAAACTTACTCTACACTGATAATGAACCTATAATATATATTTAACTCTTCAATTACTATTAAACTACTCTTATTGTCAGCTTTCTACCTTTCGCGAACTCAGTACTCGTTTCAGCAAGTATTCCAAATCAATTGGCTTTTGTAACACTTCTGTAACCCCATCGCTTTCGAGGAGTTTGTTTGAGGTGAATTCCCCGTCTCCAGTTAAGAGAAAGACAGGCACCTCTTGTAAGCGATGCTGATTTACAAGCTGTTTGATTTCTCTCGCCGCCTCGATCCCGCGCTTAACCGGCATATGGTTATCTGTAATTACCGCTAATATCTCACCGTTATAAGCTCGATACTTTGCTACCAGGTCCTCGCCGTCTTTGGCTGTGATGATCTCGACTCCTAGTTTTCTTATGTAATTCGACACCACGTACCTGTTGAAATTATCGTCATCAGCAACGAGGATTTTCTGTTCAGAGGCTTTAAATTGAGGCGAAGCCACGTGATTGAAGTCAAACTTAGGCGAGGTCGTCTGGAAACTTGTGAAAGATTCCGACATCCCCGACTTCAAGCGAGTGACCTCCGCCTTTATTGTGATCTCAAAAGCGCTTCCGCTCCCCTTTCTCGTCGCGACTTTGATCTCTCCTCCCATGAGTTTCACTAGCTCATGGGTAATCCAGAGTCCCAAGCCATGTCCCTGGCGATCTTGGACGTTCTCGCTCACTTGGGTGAACTTCTTGAAGATTTTCTGCTTGTCGTCTTCGCACATCCCAGACCCTGAGTCGATCACTGAGATCTTCAGATACCCTTGAGTTCCTTCTCTATAGTCAGTAGAGAGCGTTTCGGATTTTCCCAACACAAGATTATCAAAATCCAGCTTGTACGAGTAAGGAGTGAGCAGCCTGTTATGCGTCCTGCTGCGAGGTAGCTGAATCGTCGGCTGGCATTGATAGTATTCGTCGGTTTCGTCAAGCAATTGTTCGATGTTATCTTGAGATAAGCCGAGTGAAGAAACACTATGGCCTTCATTGACAGTATGCCAGGTGACGAGATAGTAAATCTGGCCTTTATCGGTGAATTTTGCGGCGTTTGTCGTCAAATTCAGCAGGATCTGGAATAAACGCTGGGTGTCGATCGTCAGGATCGCTGGAACGTCTTTACTGATCCTCAGGAAGCCGTTAAGCTTTTTGGCTCGAATCAAATCGCTGGAAATTAGCCAAAAACTCGAGATAAACCCAGCGACATCGACGGGCACAGGTGAGATCTCTAGCATATTCCGCTCAAGTTTATCAGAGTCAAGGAGGTTTTGAGAGAAGTTCTTGAGCATGTTTCCACAGATATTCGCGGATTTGAGAATCTCGTAGAGCTCTAAACCATGAGGCGTATTGATAGCCATCTTCAGCGAGCCTAGCAGCCCATTGAGCAGGTTTTTAAACTCGTGGAAAAACGCCAGTGTTGAGAGCCGTTTCTCTTCCAAGTATGATTCGGTCTCATTCTGATGGCATTGAATAGCCTCGTTTTCCAAGAGAACGCGCTTGCAGCTATCAAAGAGTTTGCTGCTGAACTTGAGATCGATAGCGCTTGAGCTTATTAAGAAAAACGAAGTGTACACCGTCAACTTAATAAGTGAGTCCCGATCTCCGCCAGTAATTGTTTGATTAAATTCCTGGTCATTATTAATTTGATGGAATATTCGCGAGCCAAAAGAAACTTTGAGAACAACAAGCTGGAGAATTAGATAAACGGTCTTATACAACCTGCTTTCCGTGGAGATTATAGCCCAGAAAAGAAAGAAGAACCAGATTAAAAACCGTGAAACGGTCCAAGATTCGCTGTATCCTAAGAAGTAGTAAGAGAGAAAGACAGCTTTCGCTGAGAAAAAAATGAATTGAACGCTCTTTGAATAAGAGCGCCAGAGCTTGAAAACGAGTTCGGCGGCCCAAAGTAGCGCCACGAAGTCAATCCAAGTGAATCGCATCTGAAATGCTACCAAGGTGATTATCAGCGCAAGCAGCCCGAGGATGTAGGGTAGGCTCTCAAGGAACGATTGGGATTTCAGATACAGCACCTCTTGTTTGGTTGATGCGCTTTCGTCACTCGGATTTGTAGAACACATGAAAATACTGGAGGTTTTTTGGTTTGCGCGACTTTATTTATATAATTGAATGATGAGTGTGATTAAATAATCTAAATCGGCGAATTTTTCAGCGCACGATCTTGAAGTTTCTGCCATGACGGATTAAATATGATCAGAAATACTGCATTAGAGCTAAATCTTGCTAAGTAGATGCAGCGAATCTTTTTTAAAGAGCTCGCTAAGCATGGCATGCAGTGAAAAGAAGATATACTCTTTCATAACAGAGTATTTAACAAAGAAGAATGACGTTTGTCTTGTCAATTTCCTTGTCTTTTGAGAAAAGAAGAGCAGGAAAGCAGATAAAACTGGGTTGGTTTGAACGAAAGGACTCTTTGCTGAAGATATTAGAATGAGTCGTTAAGATGAAATTGGGCATGTCTGAGGATTAATAAATGTAAATCCAGTAGATGGAATATAGAATAACACTGAAATATTTCTTTGATTTCGTCATTAATTTTATAATAAGACGTAAAATATTTCAGTAAATGTCAGAAATTGATTGATTGTAGGACATTAGGATATCTCGAAAGAAACCGACAGGTGTTTTAGCGCTTTATGAATCGACTGTTGCTTGGTATTACCTGCATATAGTTCATGTTGAGTTTGTCTCAGGTGTATAGTAATGGAGAAATCGCGTTAAATTTTCGTCTTTTTTTGGTTTTTTTGGTTGACATCAAGTTGAGAGAAGTTAAAGAAACTGTTTCTGTTGAGCGAACAGATGCGAATAGCCAACATCCTTTAATGTAGCTCTATGTGCTTAACGAAGTTTCAATGGAAGTTTTGTCATCTTCATGGAATTGAAGGAAACTATCAGCAGTTGATTTTTTGAACAGCCACGTTCAAAAATTTGAGAGCGATTAAGAGTGTCAATATTTGAGGCGTTGATGAATGATGAAATGATGCAATCACAGCGTATAGTTGGTCTTAGCGATTTATTGACTTCATACAACTGGAGAGAAGATTAAATTAGCCTGGAGCAGCACCCTCTCAGAGAAGCAATCGATAAGATTAGAACGAGAGAGCTAATAGATTCAATTTTTGATGATTAACTAATCGGAGTAAAAGCATCAAAATAATGAATTTCTTTCATTAATGAACCTATTTCATCGGTTTCCCTGCTAGCTAGAGATCGACTATAAAACACGTGTAAGCATATTCCCGATAGGTTGCAAGCCGAACTTATGTAATTTAAGCTAAGGCTTTATGAATATGTTTCAGAGGTCATCAAGTCCAGTAAGAATCGAAAGTTTTCTACCTAACTATTAATAATTAAGAACTTAACTTTTTGAAGCTATTCTGTCGATTTATTTCGTAAACTTTTTCATAATACCTAATTTTTAAAGAAAATTGTTTCACGCGCTGTTATCATCCTTGTAAAATATTTATTTGCCAATTAAGGCGCTATAATTTATTTAATTCCTTTTCGCTGTGCTTCCAACTTGTTATTTCGATACTGATAATACAAATTATAATATTTTCTGCACTTTATTTCACATGAAAACTTTCCCAGAGCAAATTAGACATTCAACGGAAGAAAAGTAGTGTGAATGACCAAAAGAAGTATACTCGCATCAGAATCTAAAACCATAAGGTTGTTGCTCTTTGTTTTTTAAATTTCTTTGTGGAAGGCTTCTTTTCGTAGTCTCTCAAAAATAAAATTTCGCAGAGATAATTTATTCTCGTTAATCAAATAGTGCGAAAATAGTTCAATTTTCTTAGCGAATTTTCTTTGCGAATCATCAGCAATAAAATTTACCTTGATGTTCCTTCCGGTTGTAGAGGAAATTCTGGTCTGTTAGGAGCAAGAGGTTCGATTGTAAGGCAACCCATATGATAACGTTCTTTGCTCAGAGAATGTTCTTTAATGCTTTGACCGTGAAGGTGGATTTTAGATGCATTTCTTGACTGAATATTCCTCTGTTTCTGTTTCTGTTTCTGTTTCTGAGTGATATGTGCGAAATAGCAACAGTGAAGAGATCAATTCTGATGATGATTGTCAATACTGAATCCAACGCTGATTGTGTTAAAGCCATAAATGAACTCAGTTTTAGCGTCTTTTGTAACGATATGCTCTTCAATGTCGATGGCTTAGACTCTTTCTTCGAAAAAGTTGTGAACTGACGTTTCATGTTTGTTTTTTTTTTACTTACCGGTATAGTTTTCCGTTGAATTAATACTTGTATTGATAAATCGCTCCTTTGAGTGCGAACGTCATCATTGTAAAGGCAGAGTACTCCTGCTCGCAAGAAGACTTATTCAACTTCACAGCAGACACAGTCCTTTCAATGTTGTGTTTCCTGGAATAATTGAGAAGGACCATCGGAATCAGAGAATAACGCTATGCGCTCTATTTCTGAGCGGTAAGTGACTCTGATAATATTCCTCTTTGCTTCCATTTCTGGCAGGAATGACCTCGAACCTCAGATCAGATAGTGGACCATTCTCTGAAATCCAAAGTACAAAACAACACTCAAATTGAATCATCTAACTGAGTGCTCTCAAGGTCGAAGTAACAAGTCTTCAGAAAATTTGCACTTTATTGTTCTATAAGGGATGTTCCCAGATTATTAAGAAGTTGTCGTTATGTACTGTTATATGTTGGTGACATTAAGGTCAAGAAATGTTTTTCTTAGAAAAGAGTGTTTTTCAACATTCGCAGGT
>ENA-UOTZ01001282-UOTZ01001282.1-compost-metagenome-genome-assembly--contig:-NODE-1282-length-17859-cov-4.921719_pt1 | contig 17859 bp, 6 predicted proteins | sample MGYA00238144_ERZ746983 | MGnify/ENA primary metagenome ERZ746983 (study PRJEB28759, sample SAMN06268863) | compost metagenome | isolation source: single cell | place: USA: California, Emeryville, Joint...
AGAGTGGATTAATTGTAGCATTGGATTTTTATCCTTATCCTGAAGGCTCACCAACTCAAACGATATTCAGCATTCGAGACACTGCAAATAACTTTATTTCTCTTCGCTGCGACTATTTTTTGGAACCTGGAACATTGAATCTTTGGATAAACCCTAATCCTTCTGTTGGAAATTCCTACTACGTTTTTAATGAAACAATTGCTTCTTCTCTCTCTATTAAAAGAGGTAAATTTCGAATTGGTTATTGAGTGAGTATAAGATTTTGGGATATTATAGGTAATTGGAACCGTATTATCTTAGAGATTGTTCAAGCGCAACCTCAAGGACTTGGAGTGGGGTTCTCTTCTGCCAGAGTATGGGTTAATCAGATTGTGACTCCAAGGGTTTTCTTCGGCAACTTTTCCACAGGAGATACCACGATCGCTGATGAGAATAGTGCTGCTCTTGAATTATGTGGAGTGTTCGATTCGACAAGTCCGAATTTGGTGAGTTCCACGTTGACAGGCCATTTCGATGTCCTGAACTTTGTATGGTTCCAAGGATCTTCAAGTCTCTTTCCAAGTACAACAACAAGTAACCTTCTTCAGTGTTTATGAAAAATAAGTATAACTCTTTATACTTGGCTCTGCGGTAATAGATAGTCGTTGCATTTTGCAAGGTTTGATTCAGCTTAATCAAGCGATTTGCCTACAATGCGCAAATGGATATTTTCTACAAGATAGCATCAATTGTGTTGAAAGTGCTTCAAACAATCGCTATTTTTTGCATAACGAGACCAACTCTTACCATAGTAACTACTTTTCCTACTCAAATATTCTTAATAATTTAAACTTTAGAATGCTTTTATGGACAATATTATGTAAGAATTATCGATCATTTTCCGCTCTCAGAAGAATGTTCTGATTGATTTGATGATTTCTTTTCAATCATTAGCATTGCATTCTCACTTTTTGCTCCATTTCATTTCACTTTTTCTTTTCTCACTTTAAATGATTAGGATATCACTACAGGAGGATGTCTACCTTGCAATGAAAGCGGACAGGTTATCATGTCACCTCAATGTATAAGTAATTAATTGCTATATTCTTGAGAAAAATAAGCCTAAATAAATTAAAATTTAACCTAAGTCTGTCAAGAGGGATGCAAAACATGCACAGGAACAAGCAATGACGAATGCACCACTTGCATGCCTGGATTCTTCCTCTTTGCCAACTCTTCTGGCAGTTTCTGTCTCTCAGTTTGTCCTTCTGGTCTCAAACCTGATCATTCTTCGAATAAATGTGTGACTTCACTCGTCAACATCTCACAGGCACAATCAGCTACTCTCACAGCAGCTCCTCTGACTACCTCGCTCGCTCTCACTGTCTCAAGTGTTGCTTCAGGTGGATTTTCGATCAATATGATGATGTGTCTCGTTGCGACGGAGTCAATTGCAAACATGAAATATTTAAATATCGATCACTCCAATATAGCATCCACTATCTATGATGGAATGTCAAGTTCATATGTTCCCAACTGGATTTCTGGTTTCAACATCTTAGAAAAGGAAGCAATTATCTTCAATTGGGGCATTTTTCACAAGAATGAGATAAGTGCTCTCTTTTTCGACAATTTTGGAGACTCGTTGACAGAATTTATGATATACTTGGGATTGTTTCTCCTGAGTGTCTTCATTACGTTCACGCCTAAAGCGAAGAAGCTGATGGGTTCCTTCAGCGAAAAAGCATATATAACGACATTTAGTTTTCTGGTAGCAAACATATTTGGGAAGATTCAGAGTCAAATTCTCTTTTCAATCTTACAAATCATTAAGACTTCTTTCAAATTTGACGTCTACTCCTCACTGAGCCTCTTTACTGCGATATCAACCACGCTGGTCGTTTTAATCGTGATGGTTGTTTGCTTTTTCAAATTGAAAAAAATATTCAATTACCAGGGCAATTCGAGCAATGCAATTCCGTGTAATCATAACTCTGACAGAGCTAATCTTGAATGCAAATGGCTTGAGAAGAAATACGAGTTTCTGATCGGCGATTTCAAGGACTCCAATAAAAACCAATTCTTCTTTGCATATTGGATCACTGCATTCAACTTAGCTTATATTCTCCTCATATTCTCTCTTCAAAACTTTCCCATCTTGCAGTGTCTTTCAATCATGGTGCTGGTAGGTGCATTTATAGCCTTTTCCGCTAAAATCAAGCCTTTCAAGAGCAGAGCACCGGCTTTTTTACATTTCTTTAACTTTGGATGTGTCCTTGTAATAGCTATCCTCAATCTAGGTTTAGCCTTCGCAACTACTGGGAATCGTCATTTTTCCAATGCTGAATCACAAGGTTTGGTGGTAATTTCAGTCATAGCTATCAATACGATAACGAATACGCTTTTTTCATTGATTGGTATGATTCTCGAGATCTACCATAAAATTAAACTGTCTCGTCAAAGCAAGAATAGAGCAACAATGAAGGTGAAGAGTGCAAATATTGACACAGCATCTCAGGAAAGTCGTATCCATCAGACTCAAGGCTTGACAAAGACAAATAGTGATCAGCCTTCAAGATGGACCATTTATCCGAATGAAGAAAGTGATCCAAATATATCAAGATCTGGTCTCATAAATGATACATCATTGTATTCATCAAATAACACGGCTCCAAATATTACAATTTTGTTACACAATAACTATTTTTCGACAACCTCAGATTCTTCTCCAGGTCTCGGGGTGAAGCAAACTCTGAAAGTAGTTAGAAGCAAACGTAAAGTTAGAGGCCAGTTTCGTGCCCACAATAATGAACCAAAAAATACAGATACAGAGTAGAGGAGACTTTTTTCATTAGATTTGGGCTGTTTATGTTGTTCTTAATGATTTTTTCAAGAGACTATAAATATATATAATTGGTTAGCAATGTTGATGCGTTTTGTTGGTATCAATAAAATATGGAGTTACCTACGCTAAGTTTTGAGAGCCTTACAAACTGGTAGTAAGTATATCATCGAAAGATATGAAAAAGATCTGGATCGCTTTCTCAATGAAAGCGCATGAGAAACAGCGTATGACACTCAATACTAGGGTTCGTCTTGAAGGATACTATAGCTCATGGAGAATTCTGCAGGAATAATTTCACATAAGCAAATACGATTTGAACGAACGCCTTATGATTCTCTTTGGAATTCAAGTCAAAAGAATTTTTCTAGCCAAAAGTAAGATAATTTGGGAGCTCGCAAAGTTTTCAGAAATCCAATGAAAAATTCGTCCAATCAAAATTTAATTGAAATCAAGGTAGGAAGATATCTTCAACTTTTGATCTTCAATACACTTATCTTATCAAAGAGACCGTCCTGAGAGTGAAAACTAGAAAAAGTTAGATACTTCAGCCGTTTGTTAATTGAGAGGGAGTTTTTGTACTTTTAAGTACCTATGTTAAGCTCAGTAGGATGCTGACGTAGAAACCGACAATAATTGATTAATAAAGTCCAGGGTCTCTTTACTGGATGGATAGTTTCTCATTTTTCTTGGAAATTGAACCCAAATTTTTCTAGAATCTCAACCATGAATATTTCGCATGCCACCTATCTTTGCATACAAAGACCGCCTTGGAGGCTGCATGCGCTGAGTTCCTGACAGAATAGTGGGCTTAATTGAGCTTGAAAAACATAAAGAGTATACAAAATTCGATGGAGAACAGTCTTTCAAACAAAAATCATTTCTGAGATTTGCAAGTTTTGAGTTAGTAAATTAAGAAATTTACTATTGAACAGATGTGATTGATTTTTCGAGTAGAAAATTAACCTACTCTGCGTTCGGGGTCACCATTGACATATTGAAAACTAGCTGGCAAATGACTGAAGCAGGAGCAGTTGGAGAAGTTTCCAAAGAAGAAATTGAATTCTCTATGCTATAACTTCGAAATGACGCTCTTTTCATTAATGTTTGCTGAATTAACCAATATAAAGTCATTATTTTTTAGGATGATTTCGTTTCAATTATGTGAATTATCTTTTGCTGTAAATGAATGAAAACAGCAATATATATCTATATACATAACGGATAAATATAACTCTCAAATCTTATGAATCATTCACAGCTTGCTAATATCTAATAAGCGGAGTTTAGAACTTACTCGTTGATTGGATGTGGGTCTCGCTGTAGATAGGTCCAGAAATATTCTGAGGCATGGTCTTCTGTGGAGTAACAAACTCGAACTCCATGAACAGTTTGCCAATGAATATTCCCTTATTGTATAGATCAATAGTGAGGGACTGCACTCCGCTCTTGAGTAGGTTAGAGACATTGATGGATCCTTCACAGATAAAGTCGTCCTTAGAGATAATGTCCTTATCCCAGATCTGAACAATAAGGATATCCTCGGTGGTTCTCTCAAAGATAAGCGCGTCGTTCCAGATTGGATGCTTTCCTCCCTTCTTGCAAGCAGAGGTTCTCAACTTTTGGTTTCCTAAGAAGAACACGCAATATGGGTCTGCCTTGAAGATAATGGTCTTGTCGGTCTTAAGTTCAGCCATGGAAGGCTTGATGATAATTTTTCCGGCGGTTCCGATCATTATTAGAGGTTAGGATGATTTGTTTAGCGACTGATGTTGTTGTTTAACTTTGATTTGTATGATGCTTAGGTAACTGAAGCACTCTATTTAAATACTTTCAACCTACTGTTTTCACTGGCGAAATAGAACGAATTTTTTTTCTATTGGATTTTTATGCTATTTTAGGTTTACTGACATATTCTCAATGCGTTTTATTTTTTCGAGAAGAATTGTTGTCGAAACATGCTTTCCTTGATGAAAATATAGTCAATCCAGAACAACTCTAGGTAGAGTGTTCATCTTATTGCGTCCTTTTTTTTCGAGAGACAAATTGTTTGCTGCTCATCGCTATGAGACTGAGGTATCGAATAAAATTAATTGAAACATTCGATTTACAAAATTCTATTTTGCCAGTAAATATCTTAATTCATCTTGTGAAAAATAGAAAAAAGTACCCGAAAATTCAATCGAATTTTTATGAGAGCATATACACACGTTTCGCATGAGATGAGGAAACAGTAAATCTCTTGGAACAGTGAAAGAGCAAATTCCAAAAGGAAGAAATCGGAATTCGAGAGCAAACCGATGTTGATACTGAAAAAATAGCCATTGCAATTTTCACAGAAGATATGAACGCTGGTTTGATATCGTTATTTGCATACAGACCTTTCAGTGACAGAGTATATCTCCTGCGATAATATCGAGTTCCTCAGCTTTGCGTTATATGTAATCTAAATGAAGAAGACGAAGAGAAAAAAGCGACACTTTTGTATTCTCGTAGAAACGAACTTGGAGGTTAGAGCGGTTACAATCAAATCCAACAATCTTGTGGGTTAGCGTTTTCGAATTATTCAGCGACATCTAATATTGAGGATTTGTGCAGACAGTCGAAACAAATAAGCGTCTCAAAGTAAATTTGCTTTAGCCTACCGGTACGTCTCTCAAATAATTCTTTCCGATTATAAATACTTGAAGGAATAGTAAAAGATAGATTCTCTGGTAATACACAATCAAAATTCTCCTCCAGGTTTCGTTGAAATGGTTCAATAGTTATGAAATGAAAATTAATTTTGATTGGTATCGAGCGAGTACCACCGAATGATTGGTAGAGAAAATGAATAATTGTTATCTTTTTAGATGAAATATTATTTTTTCATGGCTTCAAAGATGAAGACACCAAATGACTGGGAATATTGATATTATAGAATGAAGTAAAAAACATAAAGGCCACTCATTCTAAATCCCTTAGTTCTCTTTGAAATAATTGGGCAGTCACGAGGACAAAATACTAAAATTCTTGTAAATCTAACAAAAAAGTTAGATATTCCATAATATATTAGCACTTTAATGCTTCTTGATTAACATGTTTGGAGAGCTCGTCCCAGACTCACTTAGACTTGGAGCACGTCTATGAAAAGGGCTGATGTCACCTAACTCGATCTGAGTGACATTGCGATCATTTATTGGTGTTTGAGGAAATTGGCGCACTTCAATTACAGATTCAAGCTGAGGTTGTTCTTCAGGTACAAATTCAATACTCTCGGTTTCGAGCCTTTCACCCTCATCACGTGATCCGCGATTTCTATTCGACTTTTTATTCTTGTGTAATCGATCAACAAATGAAAACTCTTTTTCTTCCTCTTTCCTCTGCTTGGAATCATGAGCATGGACCTCTGGCGATTTCTCGTTAATTTCCGTTTGAATGACTTGCGTCTTGGCAGTGGTCCCCTCTCTCAGCTGAGCAGTAGATATATTCGGAATATCTCCTCCGCTAAAGAGATAAGTAAACGCTTTTTGGAACCGAGATTTTCTGCGAGCGCCTTTAGGTCGAACTTCTATTCCTTTTAATATTTCTTTTTCGTACTCTTCAGTGTTTCGGAGTCTATTTTATAAAAAAAGTATAAGTAATTTAAATTTAAAGTATATTTACCTGAGAGGAAGTTCAATGCTAATAGCTTTGCGCCTTTTATTCCGTCCAGCGATAGTCTCAGGACGTGATTGCTGATGGTGCAAACGAAGAGAATTCAGTGTTTCTGTTACAATTTCCTTTTGTTTCTTTCCCTCTTTCATTTTGTCTTTCAGTCCTTTTAGGATGTTGAGCACATTTGATATGTGAAGAATTGAAATGTTTGCCAGAAGATAAGCTCCAGCTATCGCGATGCTGATAAGTATAAAAATCGCGCAAATGACCTGAATGGCGTCGCTCTCTGTCGATACTCTCAGGAATACTAGAGTGAGCATCACCATATATGCGATACAGCAACATTTTTCTGCTAGAATCAGCCGGAGATTAGTGTAGGGAGCACTTCTTCTTAGCTGATAATAATAGATGTGGACTATCATCATGAATATGACTCCCTTGAATACTTCAGAAGTAGTCAACACAGAGCTTAGAACGTATAGTGTGATCTTGAATAAAAGGATCACAACTCCCCAGTAGTAGGCCCTTGGAGCATAACTCTTGTAGAAATTACCAAAAACGATGCGCAATCCTTCGGAATCTTGTAACTCCCTTCTTTTCTTGTACAAGATCGTAAAGATCGCAATCGGAATAACAAACGCCCAGAATACCAAAGCTGGTATCACGAACAGCTTGGCAAAGAAGTTATATTTGTCGGTATAGCATTCCACGTTACTGTTCGTCTGAATATAGTACTCGTCAACTAAGGGATCCAGCTTTGTGCAACTTAAGTAATCGCACAATAACCCAACTATTCCAGGTTGCTCTAACAGTATCAAAACAACCGCAACAGCTCCGATCCTCGTTAATGCTTTTCTTCTACCTTTACCTTCTTTGTCTCTCCAAATGAGACCCCGAATAATTTCTACGATTATTGCGACTGACACTTTCACTAACGGCGAGAGTGTATACACCAAGATTTGAAATTGAAGTCCCGTAAAATTGTCAGGAGCGACTGTTAGGTAAAGACATTGGAGAGAAAACATGACTTGGGTATTTGAGTTGCCCACAGTATCGCTGATTCCTAACAGTGAGGTCACTGTTCCTACGTCCATACTTGAGAGAATTGACGTTATTTGACAAAACGTCGAGAACGTCACCATAAACTGGCCTGGTTTCAACTCATTGGGAATTTCCTTGTTCATGGCTTTGTCTGTTTGATACTTGCTATGCTCATTCTTATGCTCCATGTAAGTGGTGTATATCATTAAGAGTTGATATGCAATAGATGACAGTAGAAGCACGGTCGCAAGACCTATCAACTTTGGTTTTGAATAGCAGGTATTGCATGTGGCTGCCTTCCCCGCAGAGATGTAGTTTTCGTCCAAATTACATTGTAGGCAGACTGGGCCCATAAAAACTGGATCACAAGAGTTATTAAAACCACCGAGGCACCGGACTCCACTATCGTTGCAGTTAACAACGCGCACTCTCGCTTCGAAATCCTTGCTTCTGTAATATCCCAGGTTCATTGAGATATTTGCCCCTCCGTGACATGTAGCCCCGCTTGGGCAGTCATTACATTTTGTATCGGTTGGAGTGAGTGAATATGTGGTTTGCAGGCAGTATGTACAAATGTAGCTGTTTGTAGCGTTGACTTCTCCAGGAAGGCAGCCTCTAAGACGGATATAGAATTGCTGGAATTGAGTAAACATAGTCGATTCGTACGTAGCGTTGACGAGTACGAGGTCTTGGGCTCGTCCCTTCAACACAATGTTATTCGCGTTGACTGAGCAAGTGGAATATGTACAGTTGCTGCTTGTGTATTTCTGGGTACTTCCATCCACTGGATTTATAAAGATCAGGGTAAGTTGAATGACGGGGGACTCATCAAAAACAACTTGATACCCATTTCCTCCGATATAAGCGAGCGCGATGTTAAGCTGATATTGAGACAAGGAGTAGGAAGTTAAGTTAGGAACGATTGGGTTGTATGGAGTGACATCTTCATTTTCAAGCTGAAGAGCTGAGCCATCAGTCAGAGAAACCAACTGAATCTTAAGATTCGTCGGCGCGAACGTGTATAATACTAGATCGGTCGGGAAAATGGTGTTGGTAGTATTTAAATAAGAAAGAATGTCTTCGTCAACAAAAGAATATATGAGATTTCCAGAATAGACAGCATAGACCTCCCTAAAAGCATTGTAATCAATTGAAAGGTAGGGATTCATTAGATGCATGGCCCCTCCTCTAAGAGCAGCGATAACAGATTGAAAGGTATTCGAGTCTAGCGCGATCGACGTAGTTTTGTTTAAAGTTGCTTCATAAATAATCCCTCCGTTAAGAGCAGAAACACTTTGAATAGTGTTTCCAGTCATTAAGATTTCGGCAACAGCCCTAATATCACCACTCGGTAAGAGTCGGGTCATTCCTGTCATGCTTGGACTTGTAGGGCTTGTAGGACTGGCTACGAAGGAGGAATTCACTACCTGGACGACCCCTCCATATTGATACACTTGCACGTTTTCGATGGTATTCGTTTCGAAGTTGATTCGGAGGAGTTGGTTCTGACCGTTGAAACTCACTATTCCTCCGCTTAGAGCCTCTATTGTATTGTAGGCAGTATTTGTCGAGTTGATCGTCACTAGATGCTCCTCTGTTAATTTGCCGCTAATGGCGAGCTGATTCAGAGTTGTACTTGTGAGGGAATATTTCAGGTAGAACACTCCTCCCTGCTGAGAGCACACTATATCCTTGATGGTAGTAGTGTCTTCTATAGTGACTGATATACCTCTCCAGGTACTCTCCCAATACACGAGACAACCAGACTGTCCCTGAATAGTAGTGAAACTACTTGAATTTATCTTGTAGCTCGCATTTCGGGAGACGCTTCCATCGAATGAGCTTGTAAAAGCAGTGAGTGGTGTTGTGGAAAGACTCAAAACAGCCCCAGATCCAGTTGTATTCAGCTCGGTAAACTTGCTAGTCGTAATCAGCATTACTGAATCATACATGCTCTCAACGGTGCCGAAAACCAAAGCAGTTGTTCCTGTCAACGTCGAAAAAGTACAATTTTGCACTTTTATTGCAAAATCGGACGAAGGAGTGGTTTTTCCGATCAAGATCGTCGAAGATCTGATCACACCTCCTGCAGCTGCAGAAACGCTGCTCGCAGTCCAGGTAATATTCTTAAAAGTCGTATTCTCGATTAGCAGAGCTAAATTGTCGAGAGGTACGGTGGCGGTGGCATCTCCATCAGAAGTTATGAGGAATAACGCCTCATTCAGCGCCATATCTGTGAAAGTACTCTCATTCAGCGTTAAATTCCAGCTATAAGAGCTTTTGGCAGCCATATTGCAATTGATAGTAAACAAAGGAGTTTGATCGAGTGAAATGTTAGTGGCTGTAAAGCTTGTAATATTCGCTTCTAGATTATCAGCTTGTAAGAATCCAAACTTTGGGATTAGAGTATTCGAGTTATCGACGGTACTTTCAGTAAAATACTTGATTTGGCTGGCGTTAATTTGCACTTTCTCGAGACCCACAATAAAGATTGCAACACCATATACCGACCCGCGGGCAAGAATATTCGCATTCTCGAGTGTGAGTGATACGTTGTTCTGCGAGTTTTCAAGTGAGAGAATCTTCAACTGTGGATAAGTCGTTGAATAGCCTTCAGTTTGAGTAAAATTGGAGTTGTTAATCAGGATACTTGAATGGGTAATGTTCATGAGTTCGATGAGGCCTCCTGATCCTGTAACTTGGTTATTGGAAATTCGTGTATCGTTAATAGTGAGCTGCAGTGAGGTGTCTTGAGAGAAAATAATCGTGCCGTAAGGAGCCGTGTTGTTGATAAATGAGGAGTTTTGGGTGTTAATTGCAAGAATTGCATTGGCAGGGTCAGAGTTGATAATTTTGATCAATCCTGCTCCCTTAGAGTTCAGTCCATAATTATTTTCGAACGTGCAATTGCGCATCGTTAAATTTTGAAGCAGGACCAAAAATCCTCCGTTTGTACTCCCAAATCCTAGATTCAGGAATTTAGAATCCGAGATTGTCACGTTTGGACTGGTCGCTATAATGATACTTCCTCGAGGAGATGCTGTCAGACTATCAAAAGTGATATTCTTGACTTGCAAATCTTGTACCATGGTCACCATGTAGACAATCGAGCTTTGATATACCTCTTGGGTGTAGTACTGGGTATTCAAGATCGTCAGATTATAGAAATAGAAGTCTTCTAAGAGAATAGAAGGAATCTCGTCCTCGTCGGTAACTTCCATCTTGCTTGCAATGGATAAGAAATTCAAAGTAGTAAGAAGGCCTTGATTCGGTGCTTGGTAAATGTTTTTGAATGTCAGATTTTGTAGTACCAACGAAGAAGCTATTGCATAGCAATTCATATCGATGAACGTCCCTGTTATTTCGAGGTCTGAGGCAAAGTTATCAGCAATTATAGTATTTCTGCATACAGTGCCAGCCTGAATGGCAGAAAACCCGCTGCTCGAGTTTTTCAAGGTATTTAACTTCAAGGCAATACCCAAAAGAGAATCGGAATCGAAATAGAAGAAGTAGCCAGGGAAATATCCTCCATTTAGAGAATTATTCATATACGTCCCTAGAGGCATATTCGTGTGCATGAAGATATTCACACCACCACCTTGGCTTACCAAGAAATTGGAAAATTGATTGTTTACGGCAGCAATCGTTCCATTGCTTATCTGGAAGTTGGTAATCAAGAACAAGTTATTCGTATTGCTGTATGAAGCCGTAACGGTGTCGATTATATTCTCTTGGACAAGGATGAAGAAAATATTGTTGAATTCATCGTAGGAAGCAATAAGAGACTTCGAATTATCATAGATTGCTTTCATATCAGCATAATCTGTGAAGATGCTCTCTTCAGCAGCTGCAAAAGCTGAAAAATAATCACTAATTAATGAATAACTTCCCGTGTCATTCACGTAATACCCTCCTGAAGTGATAAAATGGATATAATTTCCGAGCGTGGCGATATATCCGCCGAAGACGAGGTTCACATCGGTGAAGGAATTTTTCTCGATGATGATTTGTGGGCAATTGCTAGCAAACAAATAGGCCATCTGGGTTGTAACGCTGGTAAAACTGTTATTATAGATAATGAAAGGTCTTGTTTCAGCGTAGGTAGCTGTCTCGTCATCAAATGAGGACTCAAAGACATTATTGCGTGTTAGGGTATTATTCGACGCAACTAGAGCCGAGGCTAGTTGGACTGCGACGTTGCTGACCGAGGTATTCTTCATTAAGAATGTACTTACTATTTGCTGACTCAGATAAAAATAGGAATTGAGATTATACGAATCTCCATCCATCGTAGAGTCTGCAATGTGGGTAAGAATTCCTTCGACTTGGAATACCGTTCCATAAGAAATGACGTTTTGAGAAGTCTCGAGCTCGTTTATGTTGAGACGAAGGTTTTCAGTTGCTCGGTTCACTGTTGAATTGACGAGTGAAAAGTAATTCAATGTTGAAGACACCAAGTTGTTAGAAGAGAGAGTCATTCTGTCGAGGGTGATATATTTGTTTGAAGTAGCAAGCGAATCCTCAGATGGACTCTGGACGACCATGTATATTAAGTGCGAAGTGAACATTGCAGTGTGGCTGCTGATGGTGAAATCTTGGACCAATAACTCTCCATAGTTCTCATAACTGCTGAATGAGACGTAAACCAGTTTTGCTTGAGTTGCCATGCAACCAGTCAGAGTAAATTCTTTTAATGTAACTGACATAGGATAATAACTTCCTGCTTGCTCATCTGAAATGTACACGAAATGTGAGAAAATAGAGCTCGACGAGCCTGCATTGGCGAAAAAATATGAAATGTCGAAGGACGAGAGGACTGTCGTGCCCACTGAAGAGACATAAATGAAATTTTTGTTGTAGCTATTGAATTGTATGAAGGATATCGTGACGCCTTCGGTAGTAAAGCTTGGAGCATTAATGACTGAAATTACGGATTGTAGTTGCGTTGCAGGGTATGAAAATTCGCAACTAGTCACCGCCAATGTAGATATTTCAACAGCAGCGGTATTTGAAGTCCAAAGGATGCTAGGAAATCCATTTACACCCAGCGTCGCGTCAGGAACACAAGTAATAGAAGCACTTGTGATTTGCACGCTTGTCGCGTAGCTCTCCTCGTTTGAGATATTAAACGCAGCGAGCATCTCGGCTGTGGTTGTGGTTATCGGAGGACCATTGACTATAATCGCTATGGAATCGATTGTGACTTGAGTAGCTTCTGATATTAGCAATTTTTTCCGTACATCAAAAAGATATACGACATTCGTCATACTGAACGTTGTGATCTTCTCCATGTGAAAGTAGTCATAGGCTCCTGATGGAAGGTCCGTATCAGGCTCGGTGTTGTTGAAGCACATTTCAGAAAGAGTCACCGTCTGAACCGTAGAGATCTTGTTCAGATTGACCGATCCACCATAGAGAAGATTGATCCCGCTTATCGAAAACGAGGTCAAATATTCCAAGTTTATGTAGGAATCCTCGAGAAGAATCACCTGTGGAAGCCCATTACAGGTAGATGCATCGGTGAACGCCGGAGAAGTCGCCGGTACATATTTGATCTCGATGGTACCTCCGCTCGCACCAGCGGGTCCAATCTTCTTCCCCAGGAAATATTGAGGTACTGTTATACAGGAATCCAAAAGAGTGATCGTGTTGGTGGCTTCGGTCAGATTATTATTTGTAAGCAGGGCTTCCAAGGCTTCAGCTAGAGACGGATAAACAGGGTCGTTAGCAGCGCCCAAATCTGCGTCCACTTGTAAGTCTTTTGCTGTCGTTAGAGCAAACAACAGAGACGCCAAGAGGAGATAGCTGGCATAGGATTTTAAAAAAGGCATGTTTATTCTGGTCTTTTAAAATTTTATTTATTAAACAAATTCTTTCTGGTTAAATAGACAAGATCATCGAGTAGAACCCCAACGCTCGCTTTGGCTAATTGGCTCTATTTAATTCTTATTAATGCAAATTTTAAACAGCATTCATGCATAAAAATTGTAAAGAGGTCCAATAATTTTTTTGAAATTGTATTAACTATCCAAGCCTAAACCCCAGAATTATAAAATCGCAATGCTAAATTAGTAATTCTTTGCGTTGCCATAAATTCCTGGCTATGGGAGTTCATGCCGAAATAGCTTTTCAAATAGGAGAACTAGAGAATTAGGCTCCAGTCGCTATGTTCTTGGCTGAATCTTAGAAAGAAACTTGGTTACCTATTACAATGAGATTCCAAAAAGAGCTTTTTGGGAGTGCTTACAGATGTTTGAATCACCCGAAGCAACTTTCAAATCTTCTTCAAACGTGATAAGAACAAAAAGTATCTCTTTTCTTTGACGATCCACGGAAAGCTAAGAGGGACGCGCGCAAAGAAATAAAATTTTGGATATTTGCAAATTCGTACTGCAAAAAAATTTTCGATGACTGAGGCTTGCTATCAAAATAAATTGTGATTTACCTTCCGTTCTCATTAGTTCGTTGGGAACTCATCATGATAAAATTTAATCAAATTGTCAATTGTTCTTGCTAATGAAATAAAAATTGTGAAGATGTCGTAGATATCTCGATCTGCTAAGCTCGTCAGGTGGCTTTGTAGAATTGTATTTGCTGCCAAAACGCGAATTAGAGTGTAAGTATCGAATAATCAAATTTGTTGCACTAGTTGAATGGTGCAATTGAGGACCAATCAACCAAAAACAAGGGCCTGGAAGGGAAAGAGAGATTTTGCTTTGCCAAGCGAAAACTCGTTTTGTCAAATAATGATTCAATCTGCGAAATAACTAATCGAGAATGACGAATTAAAAACAAAAGAGAGAAACTAAGCCCTTGTTCATATCCAATCTCTTAACGGGAATTTCGGCTCCAATGCATTTAATCCTGTTTTTAGCTGATTCGAACCTAGTATGGAGGTTGTCGATTTCCAACATTTACATAAGTCTTAGAGTATTAAAAAAGAATTAACCAGAACCTATTTTGAAGGAAAATTGATAACTTGGGAGTTCCAGTAACTTGGCATTGGATCACATTATCTCTCTCATGTCAAGTTAGCCTGTGGAAGCTCAGGAAGACGGATGCTTAAAGGAGTCTTGATAGATAGTTTGAAAAGTGCAAATATTGTGAGTTATTCCTCAGATACTCTAATTATTACTGGAAAACCTCCTTGCAGCTCGAAGCTTAAGCGGTAACTGCGATAATGAACTAGCATCACATGTTATTATCTCAGAACCATCGAATGAAGAGAAGAAAATTTTCATGTAATAAGATCTGGCTTATTACAATTGGAGAAATGGATATTTGGGTGTATCAAGGTCAAATTCTTATAATTCGGGAGGAGAGATGCCATCAATGCAAATGTATTTTGATATTTCAGTCTCTAATGAACTTCGCTTGGCACGAGACCTGCTTTCTTGAACAAAGTTTGAGTAGGCATTTGAGTTGCGTCATGAAATGAAATAGCGCCAAACTCATCATAATACTTATTCTTGACTCTCAATCGCCTGCGTGGGCCTGTTAACAGGGTCGTCTCTTTTCGGTCACAATCTTCTTCAATGAGGAAAAAATTTCTCACAATCGGTTAATAACAAAGTTTTCATATCAATTTAGTACAAGATGATATCTATCAACAACCCCTGGAATGTGATAACAAGCAGGAAGAAAAGGAGAGATTAAAAAAAATATATATGCAGTGCAGTCATCGCCTTCATAAATGATATCGTGATAAATAACTAAATTCAATTTAAAGTGAAATTTATTTTGAAAGTTTCGCAAACATTGAGATTATCTTGCTGTGCAAGCTATCATTTAAAAAACACAAGATTCGCTAGTAAAATGACTCAACAAGTAACCATAAAGCGCATTGCAAAGGTTTTATCCTCAAACTTTGACATCCGATCAAGTTTAAGACTAAGAATTAAAAAGACAACAAGATTCTCCTCTATCAGGCATTTCTGTTGAACAACTCAATGTAGAAGGTTCCATTACCTGAGAATGCAAAATATTGGGACCTGTTGCAGACATTCACTTCTTCATTTCCTGACGCCATTTGCAATTTTCAGGAGGATAGTCCTTACGAGGGCGGCATCTTTATCGTGAGAGTAACATTCTCAGATTAATACTTCAAGACACCCTCACTTACACTCCATGACCAAAACCTTTCATCCAAGCATTGGAGAGAATGGCAGTATACGTGCAGTTCTCACAGATTGGGAACCTTCCTTCACTGTCGAAAAAGTAAGAAACCCATTATTTTCCAAGGTTTACATCAATCAGTGATCCTGACGATCCGAGCATTACTTGTCAATTTATACTCTCATTACTCTGCTCGCAAATTTCGATTAACCGATTTGTTTCTTTGCTCAAGGGCTGTCATATTGTAAGATTCGGTTCAACATTTTCAATTTCATGCTATTAAGTAAATTAACAACAAAATCGTAATCGGATTAAAGAAATTCATAAAATTGCATGATTTGGAAACATGTTAAATTAGCATGTGTGTATGTATTATTGACTCTGAAAAGTACTAAGTGTCAAAAATGCGTGTTCATTAAATTAGCTTACTTATAATAGACCAAATAATTTCTGTTGATTTAGAACTGTTAAAAAAAAAAGGCTTCATAAATTGTAAAAACTTATTAACAACAGGAAAAAACTTACACAAATATACCAAAATATTCTTCAATGAAAATTGAGAAGCTATCTTGAATTATCTGCAATGTTAAAAACAATTTACAAGATATAAATATTCTTTGAGCATCCCACATAAGTAGTAATAGTTGCACTGTAAAACAATAGAATTTCCGCAACTCCCTTCACATTCTTGAATTTAACAGGACTTATTGATTGTACGTTTTTGTTGCTTTCACTTGAAGCGATAGACTATTCACTGTCGATGCTTTCGGCTTAGCGGCCTCGTTTTTCGTTCTATTGGCGGGAGTATCAAATTCGTTTTCACTTACGACGCTTTCAAGCAATACTTCAAACTGAGTGCCAAAAGAGACCTTCTTGGATCCGTTGTGTTTGATATTACTGGCTTGGAGCACTTTGACCTCTGCTTGGTCTAAGAAGATCAATAAGTTAGCAAATAAATCAAAATAATTGATTTACTGAATTCTAGTCTCTTCAGCTCAGTATCAAGAAAATGAGAGTCGTGCAATCCTCCAAAAATAACCATTTGGCTGCCGTACAAGTCGGCAGAGTGCGCATATCTGAAGGTATCATTTAGATCTCCAAAAGTTGAGACTGAACACCAGCATAGGTTCGCCAGATTCAAGACTTTGACATCGCCAAGACAAAACGAACCTTTTTCCTGGAATAATTTATCGTTTCTTCCACCGTATATCATCAAGCACCCGGCCTCAGGAGCATAAATCATCGAATGACCATATCGCGCCTCTGGACGAACTCCTTTAGTTGTAGGATATGTCCAGGCCATTCCTCCTTGATCGTACCGCAATAGCTTCAGACGATCCAATATCTCTCCTTTCTGATTTCGACCGCCAAACACGTAAAAGCCTTCCATCGCAACCTGGTGGAAAATCAATAAATTTGAAGTTGATAGGGTAAAAATACTTTTCTGAGCTGTTTTTCTTTCATTAGTACCTCTTTTCCTTGGAAAACACTGCACATGGTATGATGTGCTATCCCTTTTTCGTCGATGCTGCTTTCTTTGATCTCAATTTCTTTCCAGACTTTCGATTCTAGAGACAAATAATTATATTACATCCTCGTTTTTCGCAAAAGATAAGTCTTGCCTGTATTAAATACCCATACGTCATTTAGGTACTCTCCCAGTTGCCCTATACCTCCATATACAACCATAATTTGATCATAAACGCAAGCAGCATGGTTTCTTCTCGGCTGAATGGGCTCTTTCAGACATCTAGCTTGAACAGAACGCCACTGGCTCACTTTCGTGTTATAAACTACTATAGAATTCAGACACATTCTGTTCTTGGTGTTGGAGGCTATCTCAGTTTCTCCTCCAAAAATCCAAAGCGAGGAATTTATCGCAAGTGCTGAATGTCCAGCCCTTCCTTGTCGAGGGACATCGCCTGTTACCGCGGGGATCTTCCATTTGTTCTTCTTAAGATTGTAAACAAATAAATCCCTCATAATACCGGTGGAATAGCCACCATACAGATAAGCTTTATTCCCAATAACAGTCAACGAGGCTCTCTCTCGACCTTTTGGTCGCATATCCTGATCCTTCGTTTTACTTGGATACCAGTACAAATTACAGTGCTTAACTTGTAGGAAATTTGAGTATCCATCGTCTTCTTTGAAGCTAGGGTATTTTGATTCACCAAAGCTCGGGCTCACGCTTTTGGGAAAAACACCAATGCTCGGCTTTAACTTAAGATTGATGTTAGAGAGGC
>ENA-UOTZ01001283-UOTZ01001283.1-compost-metagenome-genome-assembly--contig:-NODE-1283-length-17814-cov-19.555562_pt1 | contig 17814 bp, 12 predicted proteins | sample MGYA00238144_ERZ746983 | MGnify/ENA primary metagenome ERZ746983 (study PRJEB28759, sample SAMN06268863) | compost metagenome | isolation source: single cell | place: USA: California, Emeryville, Joint...
AATCTTTCTATAAAAAATCGTATTGACAGGCTGGATCTTGTGTTTTCATTTAGGAAAATGACATGCTCGTTAAAGGATTTAAACAAGAACATTTTGAGAAGCTAACTAAGGTGTGATTTCATTGAAAATACACTGAGCTAAGTGAAATCTTCAATGCTGGAGGGGAAAAATAACTAACTAATACTTGGCTCTCTCTTTGTGCAATGGAATTTACTCGGAGTCGTTTCTGGTTATCCTCAGTGATGGGATTCTGGTCCTAATATTAAGATCTCTAACCTCTACGTTAATTTCCGAGAACACTTTTTTGGTTGAAATATTTTATCATACATTGTATAAGCTTATCTGAGATACAAGGTCCTCTGTTTTCGAGATTCAATTTCTTGTAAAAAAACAAAAAAATCTCAACTATTCTTCAAAATTAAATTTTCTTTTAGATGTGTCGTCATGAAATTATCAGAATCGATATTCAAAAAGCTCTCAATCAAGATGATATTTTACAGTATTTATGATATGATCTCTTAGCGTCTTCCAGTAAATTTTTCTAGTTTTCGAATTTTTGACAAACCAATTATAATCTCCGAAAATATCTGTTCGCAAATATTTGACATCCGCCTGGTAGTGGACGCATTCAAATATCCAAGCGGGAAAAACGTTTATATTAACATCATCTTCGCCAAGTTTTGCAATAATTGGAAACTAACAAATGAAAGAAGGGTTCGATAATCAACCACCGCTCAACAACCTCCCTAGAGAAGGCAAAAGGACACCAATTACTAGCAAAAGCCGAGGAACAACCCCAAGGAGAGAAGGACTCCAATCCATTCCGAAAGCCACACTTGATCCCCAAAGCAGCGAAATCAGATACGTTGATGATAACAGCACATGCGCAACAAAGCAAAATCTTGACTTGTATCGAAGATCTGAAGAATCACCGAGAAACTCCCCTCCTTTCCGAAGTCCAGTGCACTCCACCTCCAAAGATCTCCTCAATCCCTCTCACGAGCAAATTAACTCTCTCAGTTCACCGGCCAATGGATCACGGCATATTACCTGTATCACTCATGAGTCTCCTTCAGCCAGATGCAGAATATCAAGCAAATCTCCGATTAAAAGCAATCAGCCTGAGAAATCGCAAGCCCAAAATAATTTAGAGCTCGACGAATGCTTCGACCTGAGCAAACAGGAGAAGGTGCTTCTACAAATGACCGTGGAGCTGCGACCAGCCTCTAGTCCGAATCGGGCAGATAATCAAGGGTCTATACAGGTGAAAAAGAGTGCTAATAAAAGCTCTCTTGGAAAAGGGAACATTGCTGATGTAGAGCAGGTAATTTCGAACGATAGCCCAGCGCAAGGTTGCCCAAGATGTTCCTACGACGAATTTTCTCTTGGAAATCATAATTTAGAGTCAAATGCTGTATCAAACACTGAAACTGCGAGGAAATCGAGCGCCAACAGACCTGTCGAATTCCCAAAGATCTCTATCAATAAACCATCTGTGGAAAAGTCAATGGAAGAAAGGAGACAGGAGCAAGCAGAGAGAGAGTACCAGTTCGTCAGTAACGATGAAGGCAGCAACTTGCAGAACGTTACCAGCACAACTATCGATAAAAGATCTGAAGGCAAGAGAGGGATATATCATCAAGAACAACATCAAAATGCTGTAGAGGAGAATGCAGAAGAATCAGAAGGCGCGGTGGATAATATTAAGCAAGAGGCAATATCGTTAGCAGAAAGCAGCAGCTCACAGGCCGAGGTAGAGATTGAGGAACAACCGGCGCCTCCGAACGCAAATCAACCGAGCAATAAGGAGATTCAAACTGGTCTTGAGCCTCGTGCGAGGTACACCGTCCTGGAGGACTTGCAAATTATTAATTACGTCAAAGCGAAAGGAGGAAACAATATTTTATCAAGGCGATTTTGGGAAAGAGCCTACGAACTTGATAAGCTGCTCGAGCAATCACGATCAGCAGACTCAATGCGAGAAAGGTTCCGAAACCACCTGAGATACGTGACTGAGGAGGAGCTTGAGATTATCCAGGAGTGGATCTCTGCGAACCAAGGCAACGGATACGCGGTGTTTGCGACAAGGCCTCCGGATTCTGGATCGAAGAAATCATTAAGAGGGATCGAAACCAGACCTGACACCTCTCATCAGCTAAGCCAGCAACCCAAGAAAATTAAACCCACTCAGTCTCAGCCGAACAAGACAGTGAACAGTGAGGCAAACGAGCAGGAGGTTATGGAAGAAGAGATTGTGTTGAAAAAACGGCCCGAGCCAGCCTCTCGGAAAACTTTGCCCATTAAGAATAATAAGCCTTCACCTCGAGAGCAAATGGAGTCAGAACATTCAAGCCTAACTGAAGAAGAACATGTTGAGTGCGAAAGCGCTGATCGACCAAGGGCTTTAACAAGAAGAGTTACTGAAGATGAAGACATCAGAAGGCGGTTGATCGAATTTCGCTCCAAGCCCGTAGAAAATCAAAAACCTGGTCCTGAAATTCTAAGGAAAGCAATGTATGTGAATAACGCAAGTACTAAAAGGAAAGTTTACGAGAACAGTCACGTGATCACTGAAGAAATGATTCCTGGGAAAATAGCTAGACTTAACCCCTGTACGAATAATCCCCGAGCGACCATTAGGCCAGAAAGAACGAAGAAAGATGATGTGCGTGGTGATGAGCATAAGGAGATGTACAAAATTAGATTTAACCCTGAAACCATTCATAATAAGCAGAAATGGCTGATGGAGCAAGCTCAAATCTACGGAATTAATTCGACTGAAATTCTCGATCTCTTCTATTGGTGTTCAATGAACTGCCAGAACCTAAAGCGGTATCTGCAAGGCGAGAAGGATATTCTTTGGGATGAAAGGGAAGACTTGCTTCTCGTTGGGCCGGCAAGACAGCTTGCATGGCATGTGTTAGCTCGGTACAAGGGGCCTATGGTAGTGAAGGAGAGGGAGGAGTTTTTGGAAAAAGTGGAATTGCTCGGTAAGTTTCAGCAGAGAGAAACTTCAAAAAACAGGCGCTGAGGTAAGGAGGTCTTAAGAAGAAAGAGAGAAAGAATGATTCGTTCATAAATGATGATGGCCTTTGAGTGAGATGATTATAATTAATATCCTTTTATTCTTTTCATATATACGAGAGTTGAATTGAATTTCTCGCTTCATAACGTAAATCAATCTGTCCAGGCTTTAAATTAACTTTGAGGTATTATGAGGTAACTGCGTTATTATATACTGATTGTTGGGTTGGATTAGGGAAATAATAAATATGATATGTGGTAAGTCAAGGGAAGGTGAAATTAAGTTTAATATGTGAGAGAAGAAAGTTAGGGAGGGTAATTGTAGATCGAGAAAAGTTGTTGTTATTGAAATTTTTTCGACAGATTTCAAACATTTTACAAAACTCAGAGATCAGGAGTTGTAATAGTGGATGATATAATTCCACTCTATCTACACATTGTATATCATCATCTCATCGATTAAGGACACTCTAAATTGTTTTACTGTTCTGAATGACGGAAAGAGAAAATCAGGTGATGAGAGATCTAAAGGAGGTCGTGATTCTTGGATATTAATTGTTGATGGTCTTAGTTCTGAGAGCGTAGATTTGGACGAATGTTTTGCGATAATTGATCGCTGGATAGGAACCGACTGAGCTGACCAAGCTGGTAAAATTGCTGATTTTGAGAAAGTTTCTGAAACTTAAGATATTCTTCGCGATGGAAACTTATTAAGTTACTATGATCAAAATACATTTTTTCCCTCAGTTTGTTGGAAGAAAGTAAGAAAAAAACCATTTTGACCCAATGATCTTTCTGATTCAACCGAGCCTTTCGCCAATTAAGATAGAAATATTTTTCTCTTGTGAAAAGATATTCATGGTGATGGTTACATCATTCCTATGCTATGTCAATACTTCCATATATACCTTCCCAATTTAGCTTGAAAAAATAAAAAATAAAATCCAACACCCAAGCAACGAAGAGTTCTTATCCCTTGGTCCATTTCAATGAAAGAGCTCGAAACTACGAGGGAAACAGATGGAAAAGGTAGCCCAAAAAAATTACCCTCACCATAAGAATACAAAATCTCCTTCACAAATAAAAAAGTTCCGCATCCGGGACTCGAACCCGGGTCCCCAGGGTGAGAGCCTGATATCCTAACCAGCTAGACTAATGCGGATTTCCATAATCTCAAAACGAATTCACCTAGTTACAGGCCATATAACCTCAGTTCTCTCATTAATGTTTTACTATTCAGATGATGCAACATTTGTAAGAACAACGCCTAAATAAAATTTTACTACCAAACTCACAATTTTCACTTCTCTGAAAAAAGAAAAACCTACTTCCTTTCAGCAAAGTATTCCAACACAACTCCTAATTTCCTGAGCAGATAGTCGCCTTTTGCTTTCTACCTCTTTCAATTGTTTCAATTCGAAGAACAGTCAATGGTATTAACTATTTCAGTCTGACGATTCTGAATTTTTTTTATCAAAAAAAAGCTTCGCCGTCAACTGGAGTCTCTAATCAATGATTCTATCTCTTGTTTTCTGTATGAAACCTCCTCTAAGATTTTCCATTGCTTTCAATTCTGAAAACTTTTGACAGCCTTTTTCTTTAAACAACTGTAGGAATAAGTACTCAAAGTTTTACTCTTTGGCCTTCACTTCCATACAGACCTATAAAAAACGAGGCAATATGCAGCCAAATTTAAGAAATTTAATTATATGCATGCATCATAACTACACACACAATACAGTAAATAGTTAAAAAATAAAAGTTATACAAATAGAATTTACAGTTGGACTGAAAGATTGCATTTTCAATGGGAAACTGTTGTGCAGCTGGAACACATGATAAGGAATTAAACACGAATAAACTAAACCCCACGATACAAGAGGAAGATCCTGAAATGAGCAAAGTTGCCACCAAGATTCAAGCAGCTTTTCGAGGAAAACAGGTACGCAAACAAATCCACGCTGGAAACGAATCTGGTGGTACTTCCGTAGACAGATCTGAAGCAGCAGGCATCCATGGTCCACCGCCTGAACTTGCAGCACCTATCAATGAAATACCGAATTACTCCAACGCCAATACCATCGCAACCCACGAAAAGCTTGGAGAGTTCAAGTTCGATCAGGACACACCTGAAGACGCAAACCTCCCCATGCTTACTCCTTATAGATTTGTCGAGAACAACGCCATCTACAAAGGACAATGGAAGAACGGCAATCGTCATGGTAGAGGAGAGCAACATTGGACTGACGGCTCCCAGTACGTCGGATATTGGAGAGACAACATGGCGAATGGCAAAGGAAGATTAATTCATGCTGATGGAGATGTATATGAAGGCGAATGGCTGGATGATAAAGCCCATGGTCGCGGAGTCTACATTCACATGGACGGAGCGAGATATGAAGGTGAGTGGTTTGAAGACCAACAGCATGGCCACGGAGTTGAAATTTGGCCAGATGGAGCTAGATACGAGGGAAAATATGACATGGGAAAGAAACAAGGGGTTGGAAACTTCAAATGGGCTGACGGAAGCACTTATTCGGGAGAATTCCAAAATAATAATATTCATGGAACCGGCACATATGAATGGGCTGATGGAAGGAAGTACAAGGGTGAATGGAGAAATAATAAAATGCATGGAAAAGGCGAATTTACGTGGTCAGACGGAAGGAAGTATTATGGTGACTACATCGAAGATAAGAAGCAAGGTTATGGTATCTTTGAGTGGCCTGATGGAAGAAGGTATGAAGGGTCCTGGGAGAACGGGAAGCAGCACGGCAAGGGTGTCTATATCAACTCCAAAGGAGAGAGGAAGGAAGGCGAGTGGGCTGATGGAAAGAGAATAAAATGGCTATCACAATAAAGTTTTTTTCTTAAAAAAAAAGCAACTATTTTTGATATCAACACTTCTATGAGGCTTATATTTCTTATTGGTAGCACTCTATAGACCTTACGAATGATAAATATCTCGTAACTTCTTCGTTTCTCTTTATTGAATTTGACTGTTGGCTCATACCTGAACCATTTCATACACTTTGAAAAAGCTGTGTATTTGCTTTTCTGCAGAGGATAATATATATATCCACATATTACATAAAGTTAGATAGATAGACTTTATCACAGAAGATGAATCAGAATTGATAGAACAAAGATTGTAAAAAATGGAGATTTATGTTTCAATAGAAAGAGATAATGTGTATACAAATGCAGCTTTATTCATTAAGCAAAAAAATTCTTGAAGATTGTGGAAGTTGTGCCTTCTTGCGAAGATTATTTCCACTCGTGATTTTGGGGTTTTATTAAGGTGTTAACTGTTTGGACAGTTGAGCAGAATTCAGTGGTTGCAGAGAGAAGGTTCCGAGAATTACATAGAATTTGCAGCATTAAGCTTGATTGAGTTCGATTCGAGAATCTTGATAATTTTCTGGAGCCTTTGAGGAGAATTCTCTGAGACTAATCTCGAGAGCTTGGCTCAACTCGTTGTCTCGCTCTTCGTCTTCTTCAGAATCGCTTCCGAAAATGTTTGCTTCCCAGTCATCATCAGGAGAATTTTCATTTTGAGAAGAAATAGGAGGCGCTCTTTGTTGGTATTTTGGATCAAACTCGTGGATTTTCAGAGATATGAACTGTCTCTTACAGAATGCTTTCTTCAGATTCCAAATCATCGATATGAAAAATGTGACTCCCATAACAATGCAGACGATGATCATGCCATTTTGAATGGTTCTTATTTTCATTATGTTTTCATCCTCTTTTGGTAAATCGGTTGAGATGATCTGCCAATACCTGATCACAACCCAGATTATACTACTAAGACAGAAAGCCAACCCAATGCTAGCCAAAAGATTTGGAAAGCCTTCACTAAAACCATGTGAACAGCTCAATGTACCGACTGTTTCGGCATCCAACTTGTAGAAATATGAGCAGATCTCGCATTTAGAAAAGATAATAATATCATCAGAATCTCTTTGCTGAAGCCAAGTCTCGAGACACTTCTCATGGATATATTTTAAACTCCCATCACATCTACATGGCCGAATAAGATTTCCTTTCTCAAGCCCTTCACCCGACTCGAAGCAGAAGCGGCAAATCTTTTCTATCGACTCAGTACTCTCGCTTTCTTTGCTTCCAGAGTCATTTGAGGAGGAAGTGGACATGTGAGCGCTTTGATCAAGGGTTGTGGGCGATTCTTTTATGAGAAAGAGGTTGGATCTCTCTTGGATTTCTGGTAGGTTGATGGAAATGGGGTGGCTTGAGTCAACGGCCGTAGATTCTAGTTTTTGAGCTGTAACGCTTACTAACTCACTCTCATTTATGTCTAAACCAGGATTAATTGTTAATGGCGAGCAAGAAAATTTGAGAGTGTACTGATCGAAATGGATAAAGATGTTTCAGACATCTATTGGATGGAGCGGAAAGAATCTAAGGAAGAATTTGCGAAATCTTAAGCAGTAGGTTCGCTGGTTGGCGAAATAATATTGCAGGTTTATAAAAATAGACTCGATCCTAAAATCACAAATTATGCAATTAACGTTTTATTCTGATTTTATTTCGATTTGTGCTGTAGAAATTAAAAAACCCAAAAACCCCATTTATCGAAAACTAACTGTTACAAGACACCCTTGCTTGAGCATCTTCATTTCAAAGAGAAATCAGAATACTTCATGAGAAAGTGAGTATTTGACATAGTATGAGCTTTGTAGACCTAATTTCACTCAGAAACCCTGACAGATGGTAGACCAATTTACTAGGTCTCACAATGACACGGCCGATCTAACGTGATAGCAGCACGCATTTTACAACAACCTTTATAGCCTTCTTTTTCGATATCTGCTGCTGTTTAGGGGTACGTTAATGTGAACACCATCCCATATACACTAAATAGATACTAACCACTGTATGCTGACAAATAATCAGCTCGCAACAATACTTATAAACAAATTAGAAAGCTTAAATCCATATCAATTAGCTTTATGATTTCTGATCATTGCTTTCACCAGTTTTGTTAGAGCTCGAGTCGGGTCCAGGAGTTTTTACGGTATGTCTGCTTCTGAGATAAGCTTGAATAGCTCCTGCAGGGTCAGGGTCATGTTCATACTCCTCTCTGAATATAAAGTCTTGGAAGTTGTATTTGCTCTGGATCCGATTGCGTGTTTGTCTATATTGCGGATAAAAAAATAGCGTATCGAAAATCTGTCGCATGCCCAATGGCAAAATGAAATATTTGAACAAAACTCCAGGTATAGTTTTCCGATGAGTTAATCCAAAGATCTTGTTTGATTCATTGAGTCTCTCCATTACGGACATATTGATAGTTATCGTAAACATTAAGACCATTCTATTATATTTTTCACGAGTATTCTTTGCGGAGAGCATGGCTGTTACGTCCTCCGCATCAATAAAATGGCTCGTTTTTTGGTTTTGAGCGAAGTAATAGAGTGGAGCTGGGAAACTGGCTATAAATCTCTCAAATTCGGCTTTTGGCTCTGTTATATTTTCCTTTAAATGAGACGACAGAAGATCCTTTGCCTGTAATCTTGAGTCAGAAGCAGTGCTATTAAAGCCTTTGAGCTCGGATTGCGGAGTCCACGCTTCTTCTGAGAACTCTTCTCGTTTCTCTACATCTTTCGTCCACATCGCACGATAATTCGAAAAGATTTTATTGCAATAAAATTATATTGAACTTAACTCACAGAGACCATGAACAACTTTTTTAACTCTTAATACACTTAAACAAGGAAGAAAATGAAGGAAAGTAGCAGACACTTGACCAAAAAGCTCGTAAAATTATAAATGATGGTCATATTTAAACTCAGGCTTCGTTTGCTCACCGAAATGCTTGATAAAATCGCAGAATTTACTTCTAAACGCAGAGATATTGGACTTTTCGAATGGCGCTTTCAAGTCATACCCATAGAATACTCTCCTCATCATCTCTAACACAAAAAAGCCATAATCCTCACTATTCTGCCAATGCGGGATATCAGTAATATAATTCTCGTGAATATCGCTTGAAACGAGCCCTTCTGAGGTTTGTTCGACATAGTCCTTTGCGAAATACTCGAAAATATTTGAAAGTATGTTATTCTTCTCTTGGTAATTCAGAATGATATTTGCACTCGTAACCTTTCTTTTGCTGGCTTCTTCAGGAGACAGGATACTAATAGTTTTATTCTGTTTGTTATAAACGACGATATACCAGCGATTTGTTTCACCAGAATGTACTAAGAAGATAATCCTCTCAAATTGCTCGATAAGAGGCCTCTGATCGGAAGAATCAAAATATTTTTTTCGAATGTCTTCAAAGTTTTCAGTTTTGCAGAGGAAGTCATAAAAATCGGCATCTAACGCTTTTACAGAAGATGCCTTCGGCACTCCAAGTCCGTTTTTAACTTTATCTTCAAGATATCGGAGATAAAACTTCATCATCTTGCTCATATTTGTTGACCCTTCACGCAAATCGAGGAGATCCTGCTCGAAAATTGAGATTCCGTACCTTCTTGCATATAAAGTTTCTTCTGGAGGTTTTCCAAAGATACTTGGCTGAGAAACTGAAAACTCTTGCTTCGTCTTTTGCATAATAGATTTTGTTTTTGCAGCTACCGTCTGGTAAGGGTTCTTCTTTGTAGAGATTTCGTTTTGAAGGATACTATCTTTCAGTTTTATTGTAAAATCCGAGTACACTGTATAGTTAGAATCTCTTAGAGAGAAGTCTTTAACTGAAATGTCGTCGGGGATTGGATTATAGTCTTGCGGGATCATACTTTCCTTTAGAGAAATTTCATCAATGTTTTTGAAAAGGCTTCCTGCCATTTCTGACTGCAGCATCTCAGACTGCTGATTTTCTCCAAGGTCTTGATAACCATTTTGAGCGCTCAATATTGGCTCAGATTGGATTTCGTCTTGAAGTCCTTTATCCTTAATTTTGTAGATAATTCTAGATTCTGTGTCTAAAAAGAAGTTGCTCTCATTTTTTGACACCTCGGCATTGTTGATTCTATTTTCTTCCGATTCGATTTGCTCTTTAAGTTTCTCAGGGACTCGGTAGATAATCTTGGATTCTGCCTCCATAAATAAATCACTCCTTTCGCCATTGAAGACAACATCTTCCACTGTTTCAATGCGAGTTCCGTTCTGTAAAATCTGTTCTTCGAGTTTTGGGTTCACCATGTAGAAAATTCTGGATTCTGTGTTCACGAAAAGGCTGCTTTTTTGATCTGAAGGCTCAATTCCGAGGTCATGCACATTTGCGATTTGAGATGCCTCGGCTGCAACTCGTTCTTTGAGTCTTGGGTCCACTTTGAAGCATGCTCCAGTGGCTGCATCCACAAAAATCGAACTTTCATCGAGTCTTAGCTTCTCTAATATCGAATTATCATGCTGTTTCTCCACTTCGGTCTTTTCAGAGATACTCTGAATTGGTCGACTAATGATTTTGGATTCTACATCCTGAATGAGAGTGCTTTTATCACCTATTATCTTCTCGTCGTTTGGTTTTTGTACTTGTTTGTTCGTTTCATGATTTTTAATTGCAGATTGACCATTTAGCAGCAAATAGCTGAGGTTCATGCTATTTCCTGTGGCATATATATTCTCTGCTTTCTCTTCTTCTTCGATGATTTGAGGTAATCTCTTAGTTTGGTTCTGTGTGTTCTGCTTTGATGATAGTTTTCTAGGAAATGGCTTTTGTCCAAATGAACTATCCATCAAGTCGCCATCAAAAGGGTTATTATCGATTAGTCTTTGAGTTTCCCTGTCAGTTTTCTTACGACAGCTACACCATTTTGGAAGCATGTGCATTGATATTGATTGACCTTGGTGCTCGGAGGGCTTTGATGATAAAATATCCTTTTAAATTTCAATTTTTAAAAAGTATTTGTGATAGTAGTGTTTATTTTCCGCTATGAACTACCACGATGTGTGAACTAGCAAGTATTTAGGACGGGGATTACAATCGTAATATTTCGAATTCAGGGTTATAAGCTTTGGAATTTGTTGTCTCCAGATGGAAATATAGAGAAGATAAGAAGACTTTCATGAGGTTTTGACTTTTGGATCGAATCCTGAAATCGCTACTCTTTGAAGAATTTGCTACTGTTGGGTAAAATTATCTAAAATTCCGAAAAACATCAGATGCTGAATCATTACATTTATTACATTTGATTTCTCATATTTTTCAATACTAGAGAAATAATTTCTTTTCAAAAACATCAAAAAGGTTCAAAATATTTTCGATGTCAAAAAGCAGCGAAGAAGTAAAATGCCATTATTGATCATAACTCTTATTTCATGCAGTAGTAGAAATTAACTTATAGATGTATTCGTTATAACATGTGATAAAAAATCATGCTTAGTAATTTTAGCGTTTTATAACTTCTTAACCTATTGACACTCTTTTCTTTGAATCCTGCTCTTTTTGCTTGTCATGCACATTCGCAAAATCGCTGGGCTTCTTTAAAATTGACTTATGAATTAGAGTGCCATTGGTCTCATTCTTCCTCGTATCTCCTATAACAACCTTACTTAAGTTTATAGTATGCTGATCTATTTTCTGGTGCCCCTCGAAATTCCAACCTCCACTTTCTTCCTCTTTAAATTTTTTACCATCAGATTTATCCAAAGTAATTTCTGCCGAATTTTTTGAATTGATCTCCAGAGATTGCTTGCTATTTAATTTATTTTCATCCAATCTGCTCGGGTTCGAGTCCTGATTTATATTATCCACATTCTCACTGCCATCTATGTGTTCATTCTGCTCTCTGTGAGTATTTTTCAATTTTTCTTTCAATTTCTCAATCAAATCTAAACATACATTAGCCTTTTTCAAGCCAATAGCTATACTCGATATTTGCGTATCAGAGACCTTATCAAAATAAATCGAATGCTTTCGTCGCAGTTCTTTCACAACATCCTCTGTATTCGAATTTTCTTTGAGATTCAAGATTTTCATCTTATGATGAAAAAGTTTTCCTGACGAAGGCTCCAAATATTCGATTACTTCACAATTTAGGAACCATTAGCAACAATTTCTTTGGCAATAGCACATTACTTATGGTGGAAGGGTCATACCGAAGCCCGAATCTTTTTGGAATATAATCGCTCGGATTCAACCTTGAATTGCCATGAACGTGTGTGTCGTGACTGAGCGCTCCTTTCGAATATGACTCCATAGATTTGTTCGCTGCCGAGGATGGGTTAGCGCTCAAAGAACGTACAGGTTTACGCGAGATCGCGCTCATCTAGGGTTTTGCTGACAATTTGAATTGTATTAAGATTATTTGATTTGATTCAGTTAATTGCAGGAGACTATCTCTAGAAAAAAGCTTATAGAATTTTTTAATATTCATTTCATCGCTGATCCTGCGGATTTTCAAGGCTGTCTTTCATTCCTGTTCGACTAATAGAACAAAGGTAGAAGGGATGAGCTATTGGCAGCTGACAAGCTGATGTGCTTTTTTCCTTATCTCAATAACTCTTTTAACAAAAAAAAAAGTAACTTTGCATTAATTTTATTGAGGGTCGATATCAGTATATAAAAAATGGCTTTCGTTATGAACTCGGCAGATCCCAGTGGCCTGGGGATGTTTTCTAAAGCAGGGAGGTTTGCGACGGAAAAACACATCATTTTTCAAAAGAAAGACGAGATTCTGAATGACCAGCGGAAATATCTTAAAGTTTCTTCGATGCCAAGCATGAAATATGTAAGAAAGTTTTGGTAATCCGCGATTGAATGAGTAATTGCTTTCAGAAACAAAATCTTCAAGCCAAAAAAGAGAATGGAGAGATCGAGGAAGTTAAAGTGAAGCCTCCAATGCAGACTACTGTTCCCGTTCGCCCACACATCGAATGGATGAGCAAAGCGCTCGGCAGAGAGGACCGTGAACGCATTCTTGTAAATAATAGCTATGATAACTATTGTTCTTAAGTGCAAAAGGCAAATAAAAACCCGCCTCCGCCAGTCGGCTGCTATAATCCTCGATTTACGCTTCAAACTCAGTATAGCTGCACGTTTTCTCTTGTCTTAAAGCCATTTATCAAGAAAAACAGTTGTATTATTCGCGTATCCGAAAGAACGACCTAAAACTGCAGGATGGAGCTCCAGGAACCAGCTTAAGACGGATTATGTGCAATGGAACAATGAAGAAGTCGTTAAAAGAGAAATGACTAAGCCAATCCCCGATAAACCTCCACACAAGGTCAAAGGTAGTATCAATCTTGCTAGTCAAACTGCGAGGTACACCATATCCAAATCTATCTCTGAAATATTTACATATTTTTCTTAGGGATGGATTTTATAAAGGGACACCAAACCCACATGATGAAAGATTCACTTATGTTCCTATTCCTAAAGTCTCGACTAAATTCAAGTAATTGATCAGACAGAGTTTGCATTTATTAATCTTGGTTGTGCATCATAGAAGAGTGCACACGGCTGATTTCTCAAAGGGCAAGGGTCGCGCGTCCAACAATTTTTACCGAGATCTTGAATACTCACCAGATTATGCACCTAATTTCGAATTTGGCAGAAAGCAACTGGGTTCTTGTGGGCCTAGGTTTGAGAAACTAAGCCCAAGGAAGGCGTTCCATCATGTTTCGGAATCGAACAATGAAAATTTCCTTGATGCTGACAAAGTGTTCAAAAATGAGAAAAGCCCTTTCTTTGATCGGTAACACCACATATCTCATTTCAATGATCATTAATTGTGCAATTAGAGTACCAACACCTGTTCTTGACAGAGCTATATCTCGAGAAAAGGATCCTAAATCACCTCTGCCGACTTTTATGCAGGTAAACCAACTCCTTTGTTAGGAATTCCTAACGTGGATATAGGACTCCATAGCGACTCGTCTATCCGTTGGAATGGTTAGTCAGAGAGCGTTGAAGATGACCAATTTTTCGGAAGGAAGGTTCCAAACAGTCTGGTCGAGTTTCAGTCCTCAGAAATTCACGTGATTTTGAAACGTGCTATTGCTTTGAACGATTCATGTCTTCTATAGCAGGAAGATCACTTTGTTCAGATTTTTTTTTTCTTTCATAGAGCAAGCATATCTTCCATAAACATTGAATACATTATGATGGTTTATATGATTAATGCCATAAGATTGTATGAAAAAATAATGCAAACGATCGAGCATGAAAGGCAAAAACAGTGTTTCGAGGCGCTTTTTCGATTATATAAATGTGAAACTTTTCTCTTTTTTTTTTTGGGAATTTTCTAACAATCAAGAATATGAAATAATCGACGAACTAACTAGCTGATCTCAAATATAACACTATAGCCATAGGTCTATGTTTTGAAAAGGTACAAACATTAAAACATAAACATCCCTCTATTTTCCGGAGCTCGGAACGATCTCTCTATAAGGAAGAAGAATTACAACTTCTTTTTCTGTCCTTGAAAATCGGCGATGCTGCCTTTCTTGGCATTGACGTCATCTTGAGACAAATTTGGGTTTCCACCGCGTCCGCCACGACCGCCACCTCGGCCACCTGTAAGAAATAATTAATCTCTTGTTAAAAATTGGAAAAAATTACCTCCGAAACCACCACGTCCGCCACCGAAACCGCCACGGCCGCCACCGAAGCCACCGCCATTGCCACCTTTTCTACCAGCGCAAAAATCGATGTTGAGGGATCTACCATCCAACATTTGTCCTTGCATTTCTACAGCCTTAGGGCATGCAGATGGATCTTCGAAGTCAACATGAGCGAATCCTTTGACCTATTTTTTCAATTAATAAGAATAATTCATCTTGATGTATTTACCCTTCCGGTTTCTGGGTCTGTGGCGATTCTGACTCCAGTAACTTTACCGCATTTGGAGAAATGCTTCTTGATGCTGTCCTCGTTTGAATTCCAAGAGAGGTTTCCGACCCAGACTGTGGTGCTGTTTGGATCTTGAGCAGATTTTGGCTTGTCGCCGCCGAAGCCGCCACCTGCGTTGTTGTTTCTGAAGTTGCCTCTATCATTGCCTCCAAAGCCACCACTCTTCTTGCTGGCACCAGAAAAATCGACTCTAATTTCTCTGTTATCAAGCCAAGAGCCAGCCATTTCGACAGCCTTTTGGCATGCTGATGGGTCAGCGAAATCAACGTGAGCGAATCCCTTTGACCTGCCGGTTTCAGGGTCCTTGTTAATTCTAGCAGAAATAACTTCACCGCAAGAAGCGAAGTGTGCGGCAAGACTATCTTCGGTGGTATTCCAAGAGAGATTTCCAACCCAGACGGTGCAGCTGGCTGAGTCTTGGTTTGGATTGAAAGCAGTTTGCTTTTCTTGATTTTTTCCGAAGGATTTGGCTTCAGGTTTCTTGGCAGGTTGTTCTTCTTCTTCGTCTTCTTCTTCCTCTTCCATATCTTTCTTGGCATTCTTGGCTGGGGCAGCCTTGGTTGTTTGTTGGGCACCCTTTACTGGCTTTTTGACTGTTTGTTCTTCTTCAGACTCTTCATCTTCGTCAGAAGAGTCTTTTTTGGTTGGCTTTCCCTTAGCAGCAACTGGTTGAGCTTTTCCAACGTTTTTCTTTGGTTGAGTTTTAACTTCTTCTTCTGATTCTTCAGAGTCATCAGATTCTTGTTTTTTAGCAGCAGCTTTGCCCTTAGCGACGGGTTGAGCTTTGCCATTGGCTGCGGCCTTCTTTGGCTTAGCGTTTTCTTCGCTGCTTTCGGAGATAGAGTCATCAATGACTGGAGTCTTCTTTGAGTCCAAAGTCTTGCCCTTTGATTTGTTGTTCTTTGGGGTAGCATCCTCAGACTCTTCAGATGATTCTTCCTCAATCGCGGCTTTAGTAAGCTTCGCTGGCTTAACTGGAGCAGTCTTGGTTGCTCCTTTTGCTGGAGCAGCGTTCTTGCCCTTAGTGTCTTTCAAGCTGGTTGCGACTTTAGTCTTGAGGTCCTTGACGAGATCTTCGTCTTCGGAGGTATCATCATCACTGTCAGCGGCTTTCTTCTTTCCCTTGGCAGGAGCAGCGGCTTGCTTTTGGGCTCCTTTCTTTGGATTAACAACAACTTCTTCCTCGCTTTCTTCATCAGAGTCGGCTTGGACTTTCTTCTTGGCCTAAGAGATGGATGAGCGTTGAAGGATTCGGATAGAGTACCGCGGCGTTGTTTTTGGCTTGGGTGTTACCCTTAGCAGCAGCTCCATCATTAGTTTTCACTTTTTTGGAGGTTTGAGGTTGAATGACTTCTTCCTCGCTCTAAATGTAAGGTTAAGGATGATGATAGGTAGAGGTAGATCTACAGATTCTTCTTCAATTTGAACGTTCTTCTTGGCAACCTTTGACATGTTTGAAAATGAATTTGACAGCTAATATAGATTTTATATATCCGCTAACGAGAAAATTTTTTAAAAAGTCTGACACTCTCCAAATCCTTAGTTTAGACTCTTTTCAAAATTTGCAACTTTCGTTGTTTCGCACTCCAGGTACCGGGAATCATACTTCCATCGGTGAAGAATCAATAGCCTTGGCAATTAGAGCCTATAGCGAACCGATTCTGTTGTGTTTGCCCATATTCTCTCCCAAAGTTATTAATGGGATCATTTTTTTGACCAGTTACACAACTATTTTAATCATTTAGATCGTCTATTTCTCTCAAATTATACTTAGAAAAGCTCTGGAGGTTTAGACGATTTGTTGTTGGCTCTATTAAGGTACCCAACATGGAAATAGTCTGCAATGATGACATTATTGAGACAAATTTGGAGTTTAGTCCGGAGTTGAAATCTGATTCTACTCGCAAAACAAAGAGATACTATTGAGATATGAACTTTTCTTTATGCTTGCATGAATTTGGTAGAGTGATGTTATTTCGAAGAAGTTTCAAAGAAAATGACACATATTGACTCACCCTATTTTTGGCTATGACAGATCTAAAAATTTCCAAAGTTCTTTCAAGAAAATGAACTAGTTATGAGAATTGATCTTATTCTCTCACTAATTCTGTATTGAAAGAAAGGTACTTAAGTTTTCCAGATGACAAAACATGATTTAAATATGATTCATCTCGGGCGTTCACAAATGAAGATGAGCTGAAGAGAAAAGAGGGATTAGGATAAAAGTTCTAATCACCTGGAACTTTGGCAGATATTGCTTTCGGGTTTTGGACTTTAATCGAGCAGAATGTTTGAGATTTTGTTTTGCGCAAATAGCAGCTATAAAGACAAATATGGCATATGGGATCTCAGAAATCCGCATTAGTCTAGCTGGTTAGGATATCAGGCTTTCACCCTGGAGACCCGGGTTCGAGTCCCGGATGCGGAAAATTTTTTTTCCTTTTTAATTGAGACAGATTTTTGAGAGTCAAACTTTGATACAAAAGCCAAGATGTTGAATCGTTAACCTTCGAAAGAAAGGTTTTTTTTGTATGTATTACCTTTGTTTGAAGCAGATCTATCTTTGCCAATTGGTGGAATTCCATTCATTCGCTGTCTTATTAAGTCGACTCAAAATTATTCTCAGTGTTATCATTGGAATTTATCTTTGTACTTTGAGCTTTTCAATTATATCATGCCTATCAAATCCTAAATGCAGAGAAAATAATTAATTAATTACTAATAAACTTGTAGTATGTTCGCTTTATCATTTCAAAATACTTGCATTTACTATGAGTATGCTTATAAGTATTTATGGTTTGAAGTTCCATAGCGCTGATGGAAGAACTTTAGCTGAACTACTATTAAGATAGCCGAATGTTGAGGATGAGAGAAGTATATTGCTTGGTGAATTTGTGAGGCTGTTTAGTTAATTATACTTGAAGACAGTTTTGCTTCTATAATTCATTTAAATCCTAATGCAAGGA
>ENA-UOTZ01001285-UOTZ01001285.1-compost-metagenome-genome-assembly--contig:-NODE-1285-length-17795-cov-12.806976_pt1 | contig 17795 bp, 11 predicted proteins | sample MGYA00238144_ERZ746983 | MGnify/ENA primary metagenome ERZ746983 (study PRJEB28759, sample SAMN06268863) | compost metagenome | isolation source: single cell | place: USA: California, Emeryville, Joint...
TCCTGCGTTAGCTGTGATGTAAATGGCTACTTCATATCCGCTAGTCAGTGTCTTCAATGCCATACTACCTGCCTCACGTGCAATGGAGCATCTTCAACTAGCTGCTTATCCTGTCCCTCAGGAACCTACTTACTCTCCTCGAATAATTCTTGCGTTGCCTGCAATGTGGACGGTTACGTCATCTCCGATAATGAATGCCTCCAATGCGATCCTACTTGCCTCACTTGTGATGGAGTATCACCAATAAGCTGCTTATCCTGTCCCTCAGGAACCTACTTGCTCTTCTCGAATAATTCTTGCGTTGCCTGCGATGTGGTCGGTTACTTTATCTCTGGTGCCGAATGCTTGAAGTCCTCAAGAGCTATTATCCAGATCCTCAAATTTGAAATACAATATTCTCCTCAGCTCTACCTTCTAAGTTTCGATGCTCCTTTAAATCTTGAAGCTTCTTTGTCAGACATACGCCTCTATCAAATCACGAACTCAGTCGCTTTTCTCAACACGCACTTGTCTGAAATGATCTTTACTTTGACCAAGCTTACTGCCAATTCTTATCAGCTCAATTTTGTCTCATACATTGAGAGCAGTGAAGCTCGTTCCTTGCTGCTGTCTTTCGACCAACTCAATTCAAATTCAAATTATTCTTATATGATATCCCCCTCAAATTCTACAGCTCCCATTTCTACAAGTTCTACAGTGGCTCAGACAGCAACTGTGGTTGGCACTACAACTCAAGCCATAGCTATTACCACCGCAGCATCTGCTTTATTTGGTTACCTACAATCGAAAGGAGCAAGTACTCAGTTGATGCGAATCTTGCAAGTAATGGCTCGGATCAATTTTATGAAGTTGATTAATATCAACTATCTGGCACCTTTGGCTAGTTTTTACGACCACACCGATTTAGGGCAGTTCGGCTTGCCCAATTTTTTCAACAAAATACCTGGCTTTAACAGCAGCCAAACATCAACAACTGACTCAATGTTTAAGACAGACTCCCAAGGCCTGGTCATCTTCAATGACTATTTCAGATACTCTTTCAGCCAAGTCTTTCTTGATAACTATGGTGGCATCGTTTTCTCCTCTTGCACTTCTTTAATGCTCTATCTTCTCGTCAAAGTAGTCGGCAAATGCTTCAACAATAAAAATTCCAAAATCAAGTCAATTCTGATTGCAATCGGCCAATCATTCGAGAAAAGTGTTCAAATAACGTTACTTGTTTCTCGATACTCTTATCTCTGCTCGGCTCTTATCCTTAATTATGCTTTCATTCCTATTAATGGAGTATACCAACAAATTAGCTTTGGATTCGCTATTTTATATACCATTCTAATGGTCTTCATTTTGATTTTGGCGTTTTGTGTCAGTTTCTACCATGGCAAAAACAAGACCAAGCTGAAACCCATTCGACCGCTATTTAACGTGATCACTCTTCCCTGCCAAGATCACCAAAGTAAAACCTATTTGGGACGAATAATGACATTTTGGACCTTCCTATTCAATTTTATCATAATAATAGTGCTCGAACTTCTGAGAAAGTGGGTGATTATTCAACTCAGCGTGTTGATAGTATTGAATGTGATCACTATCTTACTCGCACTTCCCAACAATGTATTCAAGACATCTGCAAATAAAATAACCGTGATTGGCACAGAGTTCGGGTTCATCATCATCAATGTAATATTTCTGGTGATGTATTCTCTTGAGAACTCTGGTTCATACCAAGTGAGGCTCGGCCTGAGTTGGGCTACTGTTGGGGTCAACGTTGCGATCATACTCTTCCATATTCTTGTTAAAATTGCCGAATTCTTTCGATTGAGAAGAGAGAAAAAACAAGAGGAACGAAAACGAAAGCTAGAATTATCACAAAAAGCCATAGAGGAGAGCCGCTTGGAGCTTCGAAGACGCCACAGGTTTTATCTCAATTGAAGAAGATCCCAACCGCTCATAGCAAAGATTCCGAATTCTGATTGATACTATACTTGTTTTTGATAAATGATTTTCTTTCTTTCCAACCCTAGCTATCACGAAAGGAATTTTCACTATTTCAAATTTATATTAAAATTCATTTCATTCGAATCTAAAGGGATAGACGCATATTCTAGGCTACCATTCGTTATTTTTTCTTTTCATTTTGTAGGTTGTTTAAATCGAAATAGAGACGAGAGCTAATAAGGAAAAATAGAGGTAACAACAAAACAGGTTGACAACGACGCCAATTTGAGTCATGCATGGTACAGTCTGAATTCATGCTATAAAGAATTCTGAGAGCATGATATAATCGATAAATATTAAATTTCCTGCAAATTTAGCGAGTTTTAAACAAAGAATGAGATCATTTTTGATAAAGAATTTGATTTGTTCTTCCAAAATAGGATCCCTCCCATCCGTGAGTTCGGAGACGGAAAGATACAGCTTTCTCACCTCCTTGTCGAAATGTTTCCGTGTTCTCGTTATCTTACTTCCTTCCCTTGAGCAATAGGAAATTACCTGACAATAAAATATTTGAGCGATAGACTTTGAATGTACATTCATCTGCAATTTTGATTATGGTTGCCTCCTTTAGTTCTAAATACTTAAGCTTGCTGTAACTGATCGATCAATAGATTTAAATTTTTTGGGTGCGGTCCAAACATTTTACATAATGTGTCATTCCATAGGGTTGTAAACAGCTGTTTGAGATAGCGATGGAATTTCAATAGCCCTTAGTAATTGCAAAAATTAGTGTTGCAGAAGAAAATATAAATCTTTTTTGAGTGAATGCTGAACGTCCTTTCCAGTTTACTTAATTGACCACGAAATGACACCATTGCAGGTAAACAATATTTCATATTGTCAAAATTACCTATAAATCGACATAATATAGCCTGAGTCCTAGATTTTGTCAGTCAAAGCTAACACAGCTATGAAGACAATAGGGATGGGCAGAAATTTAATAAACGCTCTTGTAATGTCTAAGATGAAAATTAGTTACTCATTTCTACCTTTATGAGGAGGCTGTTATCCTTCTTTCTCTACATTTTCGAGAGCCATTATTCTATTAGTGGTAATTTAAATCACCGGAGTAATAAGAGTATTTAATTAATAATCCTGGAAAAGAAGAAAAAAACTAATCATATTAATATAAACACCTGAGGGCACATGATAGATGGGCCAATAATCAAATAGTCCCCAGCCAAAATTTATGGTTTAGGCTTCCACTAGTTTTAGGATCTTATTAATTTTGTGAATATCTTCTTCGATAAGTTAGGAAGGTCAACTAAAACAACGGCCAATGTGGAAGAACTGAAGATAAATATATTGTTTGGAATTATTTCGAGGATACCACTCTATCTGTTCTGGGACATGAATAACGTAGAGGTCAATCTTTGTGCGAGAAGAGATCATGGTAGTACAACTCCTGTATACACTGGGAATTTTGATTTGAAGAACTTCATCTGGTTCAAAGGGTCAGAGGGACTCTATGTTCCAGATCCAAGTAACTAATCAGATATACAAGCTTGCTAATTTCATTATTTCGCATGGTATTAATTCAACAGCTACAAATTGCCTTCTCAAGGGCTTCATCAATCCGCTTGAAACAGCATGTCTACAATGCAATACTGGATATTATTTCGTCGACAAGGAGTGTCAGGCCACCTGTCCAGCCGGCTATGCTCCTCATGAGGATACTAAATCCTGTCAAAGTAATTTATCACATTGTGATTTGTTCTTATAACCTAATTTCATTCTAGAATGTCATTATGGAGGCTATTTCGTAAACTTGTCATGATAGATTCACTTCTGATTTACTCTTTATATCTCTTTTTAAATAGAAGGAAGATGTCATCTGTGACCCTTGTTGAATCAGACGGCTTATCTGTGGTTGATGACTCTCGGTGTGTTACTTGCGACCCTAGCTGCCGAAAATGTACTGGGACGGAAGCAATCGAGTGCACGAGCTGCTATTCTGATAAATATCTCCTCTCTTCAAATAATTCTTGCGTTAGCTGTGACGTAGACGGCTACTTTATCTCGGGGACTCAATGTCTCCAATGCGACTCGACTTGCAGATCATGTAATGACGTAACTGCAACGAATTGCATCAGCTGCTACGAGGGATTCTACTTGCTAACCACAAGCAACTCCTGTACTCCATGCAAAAATATTCCAGGATACTACGTCAATGATATCGATTTGCCATTCAAAAACCACGGTCCAAATCCTCAAATTTAAATTACAAGAGTCACCTCAACTTTATCTTCTCAGCTTCGATACCCCTCTGGATCTTGATGAGAATGCTTTCACAGAGGTCAAACTTTATCAAATTTCGAACTCTGAAAATCCACTCCTCACTAACATGTTAGAAGTGAGTTTCCTTTTGATCAAACTTACTTCTAGCTCTTATCAGCTGAATTTCCTCTCGTACACGGAGAGCAACGAGACTCGCTCCCTTTTGTTGTCTTTTGATCAGCTCAATTCGAATTCAAGCTTTCCTTTCATGATATCACCTGCAAATCCCACAGCCCCTATTTTCAGAGATGCTTCGACCACTCAAGCAGCAGCTACGGTTGGAGTTACCTCTCAAGTCATATTTATTAGCACAGCGACCTCATCTTTATTTGTGTTTCTTCAAGCTAAAGGAACTAGCACGCAATTGATGAGGATTTTGCAAATAATGGCTCGGATTAATTTTATGAAGATAGTTAATGTAACTTATCTTACACCTCTGGCTGCTTTTTACAACCACACCGATTTAGGGCAATTCGGTTTGCCGAATGTCTTCAATACACTTTCCAACGCTAATAGTAGTCAAGCTGAAAACGATGATGGACTATTTATGACAGATTCTCAAGGCAACATTATCTTCAATGACTACTTCAAATATTCTTTCAGTCAAGTTTTTCTTGACAACTATGGTGGCATCATATTCTCCACTTGCGTGAGTTTAACTCTCTGCATTTTTGCCACATTCGCCTCGAATGCTTCAAAAATGAAAATTCCACGATCAAAAAGATGTTGATGGCCATAGGTCATTCATTCAAAAAAAAGCGTTATCATGACGCTGCTGGTTTCTCGATACGAATATCTCTGCTCTGCTCTCATCCTTAACTATGCTTTAATCTCTACTAACGGAGTACAACAAATTAGCTTTGGATTCGCTATTCTATATACGATCATACTCGTCTTCATTTTGATCCTGACAATATGCGTCAGCTTCTACCATGAGAGAAACAAAGCTAAGTTGAAACCCATTAGGCCATTATTCAGATTGATTGCTTATCTCTACCAAGATTATCAAAGTAACACCCACTTGAGACGATTAATGGGTATTTGACTTTGCAATCAAATTTTATCATCATGTTCATATGGGAACTCCTAAGAAAGTAGACCATCGCTCAACTTAGTGTTTTGATCACATTCAATATGATTAGCATCTTACTCTCGCTCCCAAAAAAAATCTTTAAGACTACTGCTACTAAAATAATCGTGATCGGTACAGAACTATAAGCGTACTATTTCTTGCAATGTATGTCTTAGAGAGAACTGGCTCGTACCAAGTGAGGCTCGGGCTGAGTTGGACTGCTGTTGGAGTCAAGATTGGGATCATGCTTCTTCAAATTGTTGTCAGAATTGTTGAGTTCTTCAGGGTAAGAAGATATAAAAAACGAGAAGAACAGAAGCACAAACAAAAATGAGCTCAACTAAGTTCAACTAAGTGCGCTCAACGAAGATAGTCGCATTCAACTCAGAAATAGTCATGAATTGGGCATGATATACAGTCTGACCTCTTCAAGGATTGAGATCCAATGAATAATTTTTTGGTGAAGATACAGTTCACTCCTTCCTTTTTAGCTTAATTGGGTGTGGATACAAATTTGAGACGCTACATTCTAATTCAGAGAGCATCTATCAACTCTTTCAATTTTATATATATATAACAGTTCCGTTATTATTTTTTGCTTTTTCGTTGCGTTATTGATCACAAGATCCAAAGAACTCGACAAAATTCACAAATTTGCTCAAGTAATTAAGACTTCACATGAATACACCTGAGCTCTACACTTTTCTTGATATCAAAATAAATTTATATCCCTTTAGGAAGGACAGCTAGTCTTCTTGGGGATTCGTAGCTATTAAAATCAAATTTCCTCTCTCCCAAAACCGCAACGAGCGCTTCTAAAGGCCCACGTTCTCCTTCCACAAAAAAGAAATACGCGCCTGGGTTCTCAGCGAATATCTTTTCCCAAATCTTTACATTCAAATTCGACTCATTGAGTGCCCAAGCTATTGTAAAGATATCCGCTTTAGGTATCAGTTGGCTTTCGTTTTCAAAGCACATATCGAATTTGGTCCATTTCACTTTTATATTAGTGTCTCCAGCTCCCAGCTTCTTCGCATTGGCCTTTATAATCGGTGGCAAGAGGTCATTTACCACCGAGGCCCAGCCCTCAGCATTAAAATCAAGTATTTCGCATTCAATTTCCTTCAAATTGAGATCAATCACCGCAGACAATAGGCCGCACAAGTCACTTGCTGGTCCTCCGCCGATAGATTTGACGACCAAAGGCTTATCCTTAGGGACAAAATCCTTTAGATAGTAGCCCGACGCTAGCGTAAAGATATCTCCTGCACTTTTTTTGAACGTTTTAAGCACTAAATATCTCATCATGTTGTCATCGTAGAGGTCCTTCGCGTCTAACCCAAGTTTCTTCCTCTTTTCGTAGTCACAAATCAGATCAAATGTCTTTTTGCCTTGTTTGCGCTGCTCTCCATCAAGCTTGATTTTGTTGGTGAGATCAGTGTATATGTTAACGTACAGCTGCTTGGCAGGCACCACATTGCTCAATTTCTCTTGAAGGTGGTTGAGATTGTCGAAGAGAGGAAGCGTGATGTTTAATAATGAACCAAAGGCATCCTCGGGACTTTTTTGAGGTTTAGATGAGACGGTTTTTAAACCATCGAGCATGGTTTTCTTTTGGTTAGCTAGCTCTTTCAAAGTGTACTCCTTCACTCGAGTGAGCGCAGCCATCATATTGCGCTCGTGAGCTTCGAATGCTTTGTGTATCTCCTCTTCCTGGCGACTATAGTCGAATTTTTGAGGAGCATCTGGATTCTGTTTTTGTTCTTCGTTCATCATACTATTGTTGTGATTGCTAAAGCGTCTGGATAAGGCTAAATTGGCTATTTCACGCCAATTGGATTTCGTTTGCGAGTAAATTAATTTCGAAACTTTGATCATAATTAGCTATTAATATTTAGAAGGGACCGAGTACTCCTCATCAGCTTTGATGTCGTCTCTAGCTGCTTCTATGAGAGTTTGGAAACGTATAATTAAAATTTCTATAAACATCGGCGCTTGCTTATTTAATTTTGAGAACGCCATAGATCAAAGTTAGCAACACCGCATTTGCCAATACAAATTAAGTTTTTTTTTAGATAAGCTGTTAGAATCTATAAGAAAACATTTTCTTTGAATATTTCATGTATTGGTTTGTGTGAGTTTCGATAAAGAGGTTACTACAACTATTTATGCTTATACATCGGTATTTATGAATGTTGATCTAAGTATTTGGATAGCTTTTGGCAGGAATAATAAGCATTTCAATGGTATAATAAATTCCTCTTAGTATTCTTACCAAATTGGTGGGGCAACACAATTTTCTGGATTTATAATCGCGAAGGCCTCCAAATAAGAAACAACGACCTCGACTCGCTTGTCTTTTCCTCCGGCGAAGTTATTAAGGATTTCAGTCGATAGTTCGTTCTCCTCCTGAGGATGGTAGGTGTTACCAGGGTGCATAGTGGCCTTCAAGCCATGTGTAGAGTTATTCAGCAAAATCAAATCAGGACCGGACCCGAACTGTACCCCTTTGCTCACGTCAGCTGGACACCACATTGCGCTACTAGCTTTATGAGGAAAAATTCTCAAGATCTGCTTGCCAGTAAGATCAAAGAGAAAGCTTTTCGAAGATCTCTTCCATCCGTCAATGAATATTCCCTGATTTTGAGTTGAATAATTATAATTTTTGTAATAGCCGTAGTAGCTGCTGTACGATTTGTAGTTAGGATTAGGTATCCTCGCCCAGGATTGGTCTGTGTAAGCACCGATGATATTGCCATGACAGGTTCGGAGAAGTATCAAAGTCTTTGGATATTTTGCGATGGCTTCAATTAAACTTGAGACTTGAGCCATTGTTTTGGTCGTGTAGACCCTCTGGATAATATTTGCGGATGTACCGTCTTCATCGACCAAACTTCGAACGTACTCGTATTCCTTTGGAGACGAGATTATGTCGGATTCAAAGAAGAATGAGCTGATGCTCAATTCGCGGATTGGATTGTCGAATCCAACTGAGCTTTTGAAGACTTCTTCAATACTCTCTTTTATCTTTGCGAGAGAATCATCGTTAAATGATAACACAGGGCGGATTTTTGTCTGTGCTTGAATCTGCTGAGACAAGAACTTCAAGCATCTAGCAACTCCCTTCATCTTGTTCTCATCACTCTTGAATTTACTGTAAATCACCAAATCTTCAATGTCTTCGTTAGTATCTTTCACCCATTCTTGGAATTTTAACCCATTCTTTATTTTATCGAGTGTTTCTAACACCTCTTTCCTTGCTGCTTCAATGGAGACTGGCTCTGGAGGGTCAGATGTATCATATTTTGCCAATTTGAGATTGTAGTAAGTGAAATTGCGTTCAAGGGCCTTGACTTGCTCTTCGAGTTGCTTGATGAGCTTCTCCTTCTCCACTTTGAGTAAACCTCTCAAGTCGCTTTGTAATTTGTCAAAGAGGTAGTCGATGTGACCCTTTTGTCCTTCGAAATACTCTCGTAGTTGCTTCACTGCCTCTGCTTCTAACTCAGTGACTTCTTTGAGAGCTTTTGGTAGTTTCTTTTTGACGTTTGTGACGAGGTTGGTGTATTCGGATTGTGCTTGGGCACATCTTTCGACGTATTCTTCGACTGGGATTCTCGAGAATTCGTTTTGGTCATTATAGCACACTGCGCATAGTACATTTTTTGTGTTAAGGTTATTTGGGACAACGCTCTTAATCGTATGTGAATGCTCAGGGCAGGAAATCTTTAGCGAAAATGTTTTAGGTTCCATTCCGTGTTAGTATGGTATGGTATTTAGAGAATTGGATGCTTTAAATTAATTTATATAAATGCTCTGGATCTCAGAATGCTAAATACTGATATGATCAGAATTCATATATTAAATCCTCCAATAAAACGCCAGTTCAAATAAGCAAATCACATCTCGAATGCCCATTGCAACCCACATACTCGCTCAAGAATTCAATTTCTATGTTATTAGCTAACATTATCCTCATTCAAATTAAGTAGAGAGGCCTGTCTAAAATGATCATTATGAATCTAGATTCTGACGCATAATTCTGGGAGGTCACATCATTTTGAGGAAATAGTTTATATCTTATTCATAAGATTCAGATCTAAATTGTCAATGAGCAAACCGAATTTTGCATAACTTACGAGCAGTCAACTCGGTATTCTTTGATTTTGAGGTGTGTAAACTTAAACAACTTATTTAATCAATTAAGTTTTCATTTCATTTTCCATAGAACGCATTACAACTTTCTCTATTCAATTTCTTGTGAAATACAGTTTATATATATGTATATTTCTAAACTTGAGCTTTCACAAAATAACGACTTAATCTAGTCTCTCCAAACGGAGGAAGAGACAGACTGTTCCGGATCAAGAATTGCGAAAGCTTCTAAATAAGTAATGACAGCGTCGATTCGATTCTTTTCTCCTCCTGCAAATTCGGTAAGGATAGTACTGGCTTGCTCTTTTTCAACAGGATAATAGGTGTGTCCAGGCTTGATACTCACTTTAAAGCCACTGGTACCGTTATTTAACAACATCAAGTCTGGCCTACCACCAAACTGAATGCAATGATTGTCAACAGCTGGAACCCAGATTGCACTTTGAGTTTTCTCAGGCAGAACCTTTAAGACATGCTTCTCATTCAGGTCGAAGATAACGCTCTTTTGAGATGTTTTATACCCATCAATAAATTGAGGCTCTGTTTGAGCAGGCTGTTTGTAGCTCGCGGCTTTGTTGTAGTCGAATTTGTGTGGTATATAGTTAGGGTTAGTTATCTTTGCCCAAGATTGATCTGTGTAAGCGCCAATGATATTCTCGTTGTAGGTTCGGAAAATTATCAATGTCTTTGGGAATCTTGCTAAGCTTGCCACCAAATTCTGAATAGTAGAATATTTTTTTGTGCTGGTGAAAATTCTGTAGATGGTATGTGCAGATTTTCCCTCATCATCGACCAGAGTTCTAATGAATTCAAAATCTTTGGGAGATGAAAACAAGTCACTCTCGAAGAAATATGAACTGATGGCCAAATCATGAATAGGATTATCAAACCCGGCTGAGCTTTTAAAGACTTCTTCAATACTTTCTCTTATTTTTGCAAGAGAACTTTCATTGAATGATAGCACAGGACGTATTTTCGTCTGGCCTTCAAGCTGTTGTGACAAGAACTTCAGGCACCTGGCAATTCCTTTCATTTTGTTCTCATCACTCTTGAATTTGTTATAAATCACCAAATCTTCAATGTCTTCGTTAGTGTCTTTCACCCATTCTTGGAATTTTAACCCGTTCTTGATTTTATCAAGTGCAGATAGCACCTCTTTCCTTGCTTTTTCAATGGAGACTGGCTCTGGAGGATCAGATGTGTCATATTTTGCCAATTTGAGGTTGTAATAAGTGAAATTGCGTTCGAGATTCTTGACTTGCTCTTCAAGTTGTTGGAGGAGCTTTTCTTTCTCCACTTTGAGTACGTTTCTCAAGTCGCTTTGTAATTTGTCGAAAAGGTAGTCGATATGACCCTTTTGTCCATTGAAATACTCTCGTAGTTGTTTCACTGCCTCTGTTTCCAAATCAAGAACTCCTTTGAGAGCTTTTGGCAGTTTCTTTTTGACGTTATTGACTAAGCTGGTGTATTCTGACTGTGCTTTGGCGCATCTTTCAACGTATTCCTCAACAGGAATTCTTGAAACTTCATTTTGTACATTGTAGCAGTCAGGACATAGAACATTTTTTGGATTCAGGTTGTTTGTCACAACGCTCTTAATCGGTTGAGCATGTTCAGGGCAGAGGACATCAAGGACGTTCTTAAGGGACTCCATTTACGGTTCCGTGAATATAATTGTTTGGAGGAACTTTTATTGAAAATATTTATAAATCAACTTGATTCTCATATGTTAAATACCTTTTCGATCAGAAATCCAATATTAATTAACCAATAGCATGAAAGCTCTGGATTCTTACCGATCTTTATTAATTTCAATTATTTTCCAGAAATTAACGTGCTTTTTTGTGATTCGCTAGCTCCCATGTTACTTCTTTCTCATTATCGAGGATAAAATTCAAATAAAAACGAATGTCGTACGTGGAACCTATGGTATGAATGAGAATTTTAGAGAAATTTTTCGGGAATTACCATTTACTAAGCTTTCCTTCGTCAATATCTCAAAGAATGTGGAACATTTTTAAAGCGTCATGTATTTAGCACACTTACCTGTGATTCTCATCAAATACAGCGACCTGATCTTTTGAGTAATTCTAATTCTGTGCAGGATACGATTTTCAAAAGACGATCAGAAAATTAAAGTTTCCATTTTAGTAATTCGAAGAAAAAATTGTGTAACTTTCATTTTCTCCAAAGCGTGTATCCTAGCCTCAAATTATCAAGAATGGTCATCGACGTCTCATGTTTGAGATAAAATTACTGAAAATCTGTGTTGACCTCTTCTTCTTGCCTTCAGCTTTTTCAAAAAGTTTCGAAATTTCGATAGATTGATTATAAACACTTCTCATCTGCTACATTCTACGGTAAAATCTGGTAATTCTCTTTCTCATTGGAATCCTCTTGATGAATCTCTCAGTTTAGTTTTGAAATGGTTTGCTAAAAAGGTGATTTTCCAATTCATCGCAGCTTTAATAAAATTTAAAATGCTTTGAATTTTCCTAAAAGTCACTTGCATTTTAAGGTTCAGGATCTTTCAAAAGAAAATGGTATATATCAGCCTACATACGAAATCAGGACCATTACGTTCGTATTTTTATTTCTATATATAAACTTTTTTTATAAATTCTTCCACGTTGGAGGAGCGACATTATCTTCTGGATTTATAATCGCAAATGCCTCTAGATAGTCCACAACGACCTCAGTTCGCTTTTTCTCACCTCCAGCAAAACTTTCAAGGATTTGAGCAGATTTATCTTTGTTTAGAAGAGGATGGTAGACTTTTCCAGGATCCATAGTAACCTTCAAACTCGCTGGACCATTATTCAAGAAAAACAAGTCCCCAAGTCCAAATTGCAGGCCTTTGTTCAGATCACTTGGACACCACATCGCAAACCCTGTTTTCTCAGGCTTGATTTTTAAGACTTGTTTCTCATCGAGATCGAAGAGAAAACTTTTTGAAGATTCTTTCCATGCGTCTAAGTATTGAGACTTAGGTTCTGATTTATTTTGAAGATAGCTGTTGTAATCATTGTAGTTGATATACTCTCTGTGATAAAACTTAGGGTTAGGCACCCTCTTCCAGGATTTATCGGTATATCCACCAATAATGCTATATGGAGTTCGGAAGAGAATTAAAGTCTTGGAAAATCTTCCTATTGCAGAAATCAAATCATAGAGCTGAGCTCCCTTTTTGCTCGTGTAGACGCACTGGATAATATGGGCAGTTCCATCTTTGTCGATCAGATTTCTTATGAATTCAAAATCTTTTGGAGAGGAAACCAATTCACTCTCGAAGAAAAATGAGCTGATGCTCAATTCGCGAATTGGGTTTTCAAATCCAACTGAGCTGTTGAAGACTTCTTCAATACTCTCTTTTATCTTTAAGAGAGAATCTTCATTAAATGATAACACAGGGCGGATTTTTGTCTGTGCTTGAATCTGCTGAGACAAGAACTTCAAGCATCTAGCAACTCCCTTCATCTTGTTCTCATCACTCTTGAATTTACTGTAAATCACCAAATCTTCAATGTCTTCGTTAGTATCTTTCACCCATTCTTGGAATTTTAACCCATTCTTTATTTTATCGAGTGTTTCTAACACCTCTTTCCTTGCTGCTTCAATGGAGACTGGCTCTGGAGGGTCAGATGTATCATATTTTGCCAATTTGAGATTGTAGTAAGTGAAATTGCGTTCAAGGGCCTTGACTTGCTCTTCGAGTTGCTTGATGAGCTTCTCCTTCTCCACTTTGAGTAAACCTCTCAAGTCGCTTTGTAATTTGTCAAAGAGGTAGTCGATGTGACCCTTTTGTCCTTCGAAATACTCTCGTAGTTGCTTCACTGCCTCTGCTTCTAACTCAGTGACTTCTTTGAGAGCTTTTGGCAGTTTCTTTTTGACGTTTGTGAAGAGGTTGGTGTATTCGGATTGTGCTTGGGCACATCTCTCGATGTATGCTTCGACTGGGATTCTCGAGAATTCGTTTTGGTCGTTATAGCAGCTATAGCATAGTACATTTTTTGGGTTAAGGTTATTTGGAACAACGCTCTGAATCGGCTGTGCATGCTCAGAGCAGAAGATATCACGTACATTCAGTGCAGACTCCATTTCGAGCTAAATGTGATAGGTTTGAAGAGATTGTCTTTGAATTTTTTATATCAAGTTTAACCTGAGCTTTAAATACTGATTTTATCAGAATTGATTCATTAATTAACCAATAATTTAAAGGTTAACTTCATTATTCCTGTTTCACACTGTGCAGCAGACAGACACCACTCTCTTTCACCTTTGCGTTAGTAAAAGCAATCGTCATCTTTCGCCGCCACTCACACTCGATTTTCACCAGACTTATGCTAGTCTGAGCTTAACTGTGAATGGAAGACGCCAGTTTCCAGATTATTATCACCTGTTGAGAGGGTTGTTCATTATTTTCATTAAATCCAGGTTAAATGTTTAAATTTTCTATCAGGTAGTTAAATGATCATTTGATTAGATGTAAGCTACTATTAATGTGCAATTTTATAACTCATATGCCAAAAACTCAAGGCTTTGAGCGATTACATCTTTTATTTTCATTTATTACCAAGCTAATTCTTTGCTCTCAATTCCAAGATTTCAGAGCACTTGTTCAAATGCTGAGATCCCATTGTCATGCGAAGATACTCTCCCCGCAGATGAAGCTTCTGTTGGTCGTCATAATGCTTCGAAAACGCGTTTCCACTCACCCCTGAATCTATCGAATAGTAGGTTTCCATAGTTTCATCCATACTCGCAACCAACCTATAATTCGCTGTTACTACAGCATCAAAATTCTGATCTTCAAGCTGATGGAGCGCGACATTCACAGTTCTCTTATTTCCGAATCCTGGATACGATCTATGGAACAAGAAACTTAGAGGAGTCGAGCTCATAGGCGCATGAGGGTAATCGATCCTATGCAACAATCCCCATTTCCATTGTGACTTATCTTCACCGAGCTTCTCTCTAATATAGTCGGTGACCTCTTCGAAAGCCTTTACCAGCTGATAAATGCAAGCGGGTTTCGGGGTCTCCACTTCACCGCCTGGCTCCATGCAGTACTCAAGGTGAGAGTTCACTTCTGGGTCTCTATTCCAATTTCTAAAGTCCGCGAAATGACGTTGCTCCATATAATAGCCGTTAGTCAGGCCCAGTCGGTATTGGAGAGACATGTTGTATTGCTGGAATAGCTTCATGTAGTATCTATATTCCCAAACGCCGTAAATCAACGCTCCGACGCTGTCTCCATCCATGGAGCCGTCCCAACCTTTTGCCAATTCAATAGCTTCGCTGACCTTCGTTGCGTTGATTCCGCTGAACTTTCTCTTGTAATTGTCTGCGACTTTCAGCAATCCAGGGAACTCCTCGCGAGCGAAAAGATCAACGACGTCGAGCTGCCAGGCCTTCATGTCATCCAAAGTGATCTTTTGTTTAGCTTTGATCTTCTCCTCGATCAGTTCTTCGATTCTTTTAGCTCTGGCGGTAGAATAATGGCCTTGTGTGAGACCTAACTTCAGTGCTGAGCTCGCCATACGGTTATTCGCGGTGACGATATAGCCTTTTGGAGGGTCAATGAGGACCACAGTTTCATTATAACCGGTGATTCCAATCCATTCGTCATAGGAAGAGCTTCCGTTCTTGACAAAAGGGTTGTTTTCCCAGTGGGCTCGCTTGATATATCTTCCCATAGCAACGTAGGCAATGTGATTATCACTTGTGGCTACGATTCCATTCATATTGATCTCCACCAATTTCATCGCGTGGATGACTGCTTGGAGGCTGTTAGCTTCAAATATAGCTTTCAGCCCAATGAAAGACGTGTCGTTCTTCATAAAGCCGGTCGAGGCATAAGCGTATGCTCTCTGTCTTTCGTTTCCAAAGCGAGGGAACTCGACGTCATTGAAGCCCCAATCTGGTAGAATTGGTCCATGGCGAGTGATTCTCACCAGGTACTCAACGTCTGGCTGGCCCTTGACTTTAATCGTCTCCTTGAGAATCTCCAACGGGTACCATTTGCCTTCATAAAGTGCCTTAGTACCGTCTTCGTTTAAAGTTTCTTCGAACAGGTCAGTCGTATCGCCAGCTAAGGTAGTTACACCCCAGGAAGCGTGTGGGTTCCTACCCAAAATAATGAAAGGAATTCCGGGCATTCCGACTCCTGAGACCCATCTCTCTCCGTTCTTCCCCAGAATACATTCCATATTGTACCAAATGGACGGCATTCCAGTACCCAAGTGCGGATCGTTAGCAAGATAAGGCTTGCCTGATTCCGTAAGATTGCCTGAGATGATCCAGTTGTTGCTTCCAAGGATTGAGGTTCCGAAAGGCAACATTGGGTCGACATGACGCTTGATAAGCGCATCGAGGTGGTCTCCCTTGCTCAAAAACTTGAAGAAGTCAGGCTCTTTTAAGAATTTTTTCTTCGTTTCAGCTTTCACCTTGGCATCGATCTTGGTGTTGTTGATTCTCTCTAAGAGCGTTTTGTCATAGAGGTTCAACAATTTTAGTTCATCATCCTTGATGACGAGGGTTTCGTCGTAGAGATTGGCCGTAGAGATCCAGTCTCGAGCTTTTTCGCGGCCCACGAACTCCGCCAAATAAGTTCTCTGTAATTGAGAGCCCCAGGCCATTCCCAGGCCAAAAGCGAGCAACTTCCATTGACTGAAGCTGTCTTCGACTGTCCAAGGCTCGAAATCGGATCCCGTGATCAGGAATTCGAACGGAAGGAACAGAAGACTCTTCACGTAGTCATTCACTCCATCAGCATAAGCTTGTGCTAATTCTCTGATTTCCGGAGGCAGCACGCTCGCGCTCTCGGTACCTCTACGATCTAATCCGACAGATCTCATGAATTTGTCCAACGTGAGGGCTCTTGGTCCTGCGATTTCAGAGATTTTTCCCTTAATCAACCTTCTCTTAACGGCCATGTTCCAAAGACGGTCCTGTGCGTGGACGTATCCAGAGCCGTAAAGGATTTCTTTTTCCGTGAGTCCTTTGATATGAGGAATGGAATAGTTGTCACGATAGATAGTGACATTTCCGATTCCTGGTCGATTATGATAGATCAGGCCATCAGTTTTTGGAGGGAAGAGGACTGCTAAACCGAGGAGCACGGAAGATATGAGTACAGGGATTACGATCCACGTACACAGTGTTTTGAGAAGTTTTGCCATGATTTCAGCTGAAGCGCTTGAAACGAAAATTCAAATTATTATATCTCTTGAGTATAATTTCAGCTATAAAGAAATTTGAATATCCAACACTCTCGATTTGAAATCTTGGTTTTCTAAAGACACATATTAATGTTGGATACAAATCGCGAGGCTCGATGGAGTATATACAACGAAATTAGTGGAAAGGAAGCTTTCTATGTTATCATAAGAAAAAAGAAGGATGCTAAAATCATGGAGTAATGATCTCCTTCTCTCCATAATATGCGAAGTCTGGGTCTAGAAGAGAGGAAAAGCTATGTTATGATGATCCAGGAAAGGGAATTAAGGAAAATCTTATATGAGTCGACGTCCTTTTAATAGAGGTTTGCTTAATACAAGCGCGCTATTTATAATAATTTTTTTTCAAAAAATAAGATTTCATCTCAATTGCAAGGACAGATTAGTTTATATTTTCGTGTAATTAGTTTTGGTGTTAGCGCAGACAGAAGGTGACCCATCTCTTCTGAACACTGATCGAAATCAGCATAAGAAACTATTACATTCAATTTGTTTGAATATCCATAACTTAATTGGTAAAATGTAGGTTTTATATCAAATAAAGGAATTATTGCTCTGTTTGTGTATTGTAGATGTATCCTTAGTTTTCTGAGTGTACGAATATTTTATCCCATTGAGGATGACTCTTAGATAACCCAAAAAAAAGTTCTGAATCAAGGATAGAGTTCGAGACTCCTGATAATAGACACATAAACTTTTACTAGTCTATAAGATGAGCAAGATTGCCATCTTCAATTCTGATATTAGCGTTGAAAGTGTGTTAGCAATGCTGAATTTTGTATCAATAGATTGAAAGAACTGATTCTTCTCATTGGTTGATTGAAAGATTTAATATCATAAAAAAGTGATAGCTGAAAGAGTTTAGTCAAAGCATAATGAGAATGCCGTCTGGATTGCGATTGCCCGTTCGAAGAATTTCATATCAATGAAGCGAATGAAGCTTTGAGAAAACATTCAAACTAATCAGACTTTTAAAACTAATCCTTCCGTCACTAACGATTGAAAATCAAAATAAAAAACAATTATTAGTTCAAGTTTTTTCTAAAATTCAGTTGAGTTCT
>ENA-UOTZ01001289-UOTZ01001289.1-compost-metagenome-genome-assembly--contig:-NODE-1289-length-17752-cov-6.118246_pt1 | contig 17752 bp, 12 predicted proteins | sample MGYA00238144_ERZ746983 | MGnify/ENA primary metagenome ERZ746983 (study PRJEB28759, sample SAMN06268863) | compost metagenome | isolation source: single cell | place: USA: California, Emeryville, Joint...
TAAGCTCGAAGGACTGGTGATTGCAGAAAGGATTTTTTGAGATAATCCTACATTTATCTCAATTTGCTTTAAGGGACACTTGCAATTGAACTCTGACCCGTTCGCTGGTATCGAATGAATATCAGCAGTGCCCTTCGGTAAGAATGCAATTGAGTCTACTTCCCCTCGCGAGGTTGAATTCGCTTTCAAGTCATTAGGAAGTTGCTTCGTTGAGACTTGGTTTTCTTCGGAGTAAATCAGACTGTCGTACTCAGTCGAAGAGAACGAACCTCTCCTTGCAGTTGAAGCATAATTTCTATTTTGGTGGACATCATTTGATGCTTCTTGAGAAGGATAAATCGGATTCTCCACATTGTTTTGGAGTGACTGAACTGATCTCGCAAGTCCAATAATCTTCGCTGTGGGTTTCTTGTCTACTTTAGACCTTGCTAAACCAATAATCTTTGAAGTCGGTTTAGTCGGTATCTTGGGCTGACTTTCAACCGTATTCATCGTCGCTTGATTCCGTGGGGTTTCTGTTGATGGAGCAAATTCACTGATCTTCAAATCCACTAATGATTGGGTTGGTAAAGAATTCTTTTCCACTTGTAAATCTGGCATAGACGGTGAGATTTGCAAACTGATGTTACGCTCATGTGAAGTCATTTTTGTGGTCGCAAACGGTGAGGTTTTCTCTCTTATCCTTGAATTAAATTGGGTCATATAGCTCTCCAGACTCTCTCTTCCATTTTCTCTTTTGGTTAGCGGGACATTCGCATTTTCTTCTCTTTTTGATTGGTAAGCTGTCAAATTCGGATAGCTTGCACAGTTTTCCGCTCCAATCGATTCTGTATCAATTTCTTCAGTAGAAGATCTCTCACCCTTATCAGCCATATAATTAGCAGGAACTTTCGTGAGATTTTGAGACGGTACGCTATGATTCGTCGTCCAAGTAAAAGACAAACCCACATTCCTCTCAGTGAAAAGAGTTTTACTCGAAGCGTAATTTATTCTTTCTGTTTTATTCGTTCCTGAGCGAGCAGTATCAATATCTCGATCCATTTGGCTATTTTCTCCTGCAGGCTTTTCCTCTCCTTCTTCAGCGGAACCACCAGACTGCTCTGTGTTCTCCTTACAGGTAGGAGTACTGCCCACAAAATTCAGCTTCTTCTTCTCTATAGGTGTTTCGATGACGGTTTCACAGTTTTTCGATCGCTCAGTGACTTCACTGCACCGTGATGGCCTACTTTCTTGCGTAGTGTTCAGCAGCACAGACATTCTCCTTTCACTGAGAGGCTCAAACAAGTGATTTTTCAGAAAATCAACGACTTGTGTCAGAAACTTCGGAGGGCGTGGAGAATTATGGTCTCCAGCGAAAATGATATGCTTTTTCTTCAATCCACCGTAACTTTCGTAGAGTTGAAGTGAATGACTTGGCAGGACGAAGGTATCTCCTTCGGCAGCAGCAAAAATAGCTGGAATTTTTGTTGTTGGAGCATGTTTTATCGGATTTAAGGAGTCAATATCAAAATTGGCTCGAGACTTTATGCTGCTCCGCAAAATCGAAAGAGCAGCAGAGGTCACAAAGCCTGGGATAGAGGCCCTCCTGCTCGCAAAATCCTTCGCAAATTGTGTGAAGCTGGTGAACGGACTATCAAGCACCATACACGTTATTCGAGGGTCGCGCTTAGCGTATAAAAGAGCGGTGATTGCTCCCATACTGCGTCCCCAAAGAGCAATTCGACTAGTCTTTCCATTGCTTGCGAGATATTCTATGACGCATTCAAGGTCATCTTGTTCGAACCATCCCAGCGAGCAATAAGTTCCTTCTGATAATCCTGATCCTGAAAAATCAAAGCAGAAAAGGCTCATTCCGTTCAAACCGATGAGCTCTAAATATTCCATCGATTCGATCCTTGAACATCCATTTGCGTGCAAGTATATGACACACGGAGCCTGAGTGCGCTGATCAACTGTTTCAAAGTGACTGCATTCAATGTGGAAACCCCGTCGATTTTTCAACCGTAAATCAGTTCTTCTAAACTTGGTTTTTTTGATACTCATTTCTTTTGGGCCTATTGGAAAAACATTTGTATTAGCGCTATGGCACACAAACGAAAAGAGGTTTACCTAGCTCTCGAGGCGAGTATATATGTTTTGGAGGCTGTATTATTGTGTTCACAACATCCTCATAGCTCTGGGATAAACCGAAAAAAGACATTATGTTACTGTTTGAAAGCTGATTTTAATTAAGAAACTCGCGGACTGTTGATTTAATCAAGTTTCGGTTGCTAATTATTGAAATAAAATTTTCATATCGCCTAAGTATTTTATTAGAGCGTCTCTTGCATTATTTGGAAAAATCGATTAGAAGTACTTGCCTTATTTTTGGCAACCGATAAGTTTCTTCTAATAGGCAAATTATAGACTTACAAAAATCATTGTACTGCTTAGAAGGAATGCTAGTTACGAACTTCAAATGTGCAATGAACCCTCTTCAGATAAACGGGTGTCTGTCATATATAAATAATATCGCTAGAAGCCATAAGTAAGTATAGCCCTTTTTACGATACACTTCAACTTAAGATTAACCATAACGATAAGATGTCTTCTTATGCACGATCTGTTTGCAGATTTCCAAGAGAAGTAGTTCATCCAAGATTTTAAAATATCTGTTTTATTAGCAATGGAAGATGCCCTAATTTATGCAGCTATTGCTTTTGTCGTTGCAGTCCTTTTCCCTCTGCTAACAGGTGGAGTTCATACTATCAGCGAGGGTCATGTTGGCGTCTATTACCACGGCGGAGAGCTCTCTTCTACCATCACTGAACCTGGAATACATCTGTTGATGCCTTTTCTGACCACGCATTTTCAGGTCCAAGTCTCAGTTCAAACTGATGAAGTGCGAAACGTCCCTTGCGGCACAAGCGGCGGTGTCATGATCTATTTTGATAAAATCGAGGTCGTAAATAAACTCAGAAAGGACAGCGTTTACGAGACGATCAAAAATTATTCTCTGAATTATGATCACACTTGGATTTATGACAAAATCCACTCTGAAATCAACCAATTCTGTAGTCAGCATACCCTTCAAGAAGTTTTCATTGACCTCTTTGAGACTCTGGATGAGAATCTTGTCGATGCTCTGCGGAAAGATTGCGAGAAATGGGCGCCTGGGATAGAAATTCTCTCGATCAGAGTAACAAAACCGAGAATTCCAGTTAACATCAAGAAAAATTACGAAGAGATCGAAACTGCAAAGACAGAATATCTTATCGTTAAAGAGAATCAGAAGGTCAAGATCCAAGAAGCTGAAACTTATAAAAAACAAGAGTTAATCAAAGTGAATAGCAAGCTAGAGGTGAGGAAAATTGAGCTTGAAAAAGCGATAAAAGAAATGGAAAACCAGTTAAAGATTGCGAAAATAGAGGATGAGATGTACTTGAATAAGACGAAATCGGAAATTGACGCTGAATATTACTCAAATGTTGTTGAGCTTGAGACGCTGAACGAAATGCTCACTGAGAATTATATTAACTTTCAGGCTATTGACGCGCTTACGACTAATCTGAAATTATATCTGGGAGAGTCAATCCCTAAATATTATCTTCAGAAAAATAAAAACAGCAAAGTATTATTGTAATTTATCCTTACATTTTTATTGTAACAAAATGCAATTACATGCTCGTGTAATAAAGAGTTAGCTGATAACTCGTTCAAAACGACAAATTTTCTTTAGGTTGTTGCTATTAATAGTGAAAAATGACAAATTCATTGGAAAATGTTTTTGTTTAGTTTGTTTTTGTTATCTTCAGCTATCATTTACTTAGTTTTAGTGGAGCTAATCGGGCTAATGAGCTGAGGCATAATATTTCCTACCACATCACTCTAAAGCTAAACGAATGTTACATTTTTGCATTTCTCCAGATTTTTTTCCAGATCAACAGGTCGCTTTGCTTTAAAATTTTTAGCAATAAAATAAAACACTTTTCCTGTTATTCATTCGCTGCGATTGGATGGAAGATTCACCAAAAAGGCCTCCAAGACTTAGTGTAAACTCAAACAAGTCTAGAGGAAAATCTGACGACACAGTGAATTTGAGAAATTTTGTCAGAAATAAAGAGCAATCGCTACAGAGAAGGACACAATACTTCACAAGAGGCCCATTTGCTTCTACGTTGGCGCATCTTTCGGATTTCAGTGATAATGGTCTCAAAACAGACAAAATTGACTCCAAACAGGAAAATAATGGTCGCGAAGATATCCAAGGTGGCGCCAAGTATGAAAATCACGCGTCAGACGGAATCGCATGTCAGTGTGGGGTCTGTCTTACCTGTCCCAAGAAGCAGGAGGTTCCAGAGCCTTGTCCACAGTCAGATTTTTTCTCGTTTGCAGGCTCAAATAGATCCTCTGATATTGAGCAGGAAAGAGATTTTAATTTAATCATGAAGTATCTACTCTTGACAAGAAAGAAGGAAAGAGCTTTCCGTTTGTTGGTGCCTGATACAGCTGTCCTTATTGATGGAGAAATCAAATTTATTGTAACTTCAAAAAACGTAAATAGAACCGCTTCTGCTAATTCTAAACAGCTGCAATGAAAAAATAGAAGAAAATACTTCGCTTTATGACATCAAAAGACACTATAATTCCACAAGATTTCAGAAGATATATCTTTGAAAGACGTCGTAAGAAAGAAGGAACTCTCTGTCTTAACTCTCAGGAATTCGGGATCTCACCATCTCCTACCCTGGTGTTGGAGAATTCTCCATCTCTTTTGATGCCAACTCCATCTCTTTTAATGCCTTCTCTCCGACCCTCAGAAAGACCGACTAGCACCACAGACCCTGAATCTCGACAAAGTCGGGAGTTTGCCATAATCAAATATAAAGATGGTAAGAGATACATCGTCACGATAAATATATTAACTAACTTCTTTTATCAGATGCGACGCGAATGCTTACAGAATTTGAATTCACTTGCTTCATGCAAAAGCGTAGGGTTGATAAAGTGTGGAAAGAAATTCAATACATTCAAAGTTCAGTCGGCTGTAGGGTAAAATAATCATTTTCTATGATATATAGGTAGATTTTATCTCTTTTTCCTTAGAAAGGACCTTCCAATGTGATAAAAGTATATTTTCTCTATGAGAAAGAAGAAGAAAACGAACTCTTCGGACGCGCGAAAGCTGATATCCTCATTATGAATGGAAACATCCGCTCTCATTCTGCAGACTACTTTTCAGTAGAAGAGGAAGAGGCATTTGAAAATTCGCTGAAAACCTCAAATGAAAACACCTACTGCATGTATAGGATCTACAAGATCGTCCATTTCCTCGAAATAGTCGGAGAACTACGTGTCTTGAGGATGTCTGCAGAATTTGTCAGAGACGATAGCGGCTTACATTGGCTGCTACATATCAGCGACGTTAAACACGTACGTCGCAAATTGAACGCTATGGAATTAGCTCTTCAAAAGAGCTTTGCAAAAGTATTTGAAGAGCAAACGGGAACTCTCATCTCAAGGCTTGACAAATACTATCGCCATCTCGAAAGGAAAGAGACGATCCGTCTTATAAACAATATAATAGCACAATATTATGAAATGAAGGGACCTATTCTGGTGGAGAACGAGCTTGAAGTTTATTTCAACGAGGACATTACAGACGAGCAATTCAATAGAGTAATGCCTGATGCTCCGTTTAAACTTTCTGGGCTGCTAAAGACTCCGAAGGAGTATGAAGAGGTCAAAAGATTTATCATGAAGCATGCAGGGAGGCTTCAGAATGAAAGGTTGATTAGGGCTCGGATTCTGGTTGATAAAACTGTGAAGAAAAGTTCATTTATAGCAGCAGGACAAGCAGGACAAAACGCGAACGGCAGTTTATCCACAGGGAGTCAAAGCGCGCGACTGCTTAAAATTAAGCTAAACGACCCTCAGAGCACGAGTGGAAATAGGCTAGGAGATTCTAAGCAGTCAATGAGCGCGTTGTTGCTTAAAGAAGGCAGATATCCATCTCTCGAAAGAGAATCAGATCCCAGGTCGAAAAGTAAATAGATAACTAATATCTTCCAGTTTGTCTTAAGAATTATTAGGAAAATTTGTTTTTAACAAATTTGGAGTGCTTGAGGAAGTACAGACAAACGAGTTAGAGAAGGAAGCTCGTGTTTACACCCTGGAACGCGAGAAGTATTATCACTATTCTTTTTCACATTGCTGAAATTAATTCGCTTTCATCAAAAGGAGCGCACAACTTAGATCAAGTCTGGTAGAAATGAGTGCATCTGTATCAAAATACGACAAAGGTGAGCCTCACCGACCAAAAAGCCAGAGTCCAGCCAAAGTTTCTCCCCGAAAGAAAAAACTCCAGCCTTTCATGGTCGCTTCAGAGGTGATTCGTCCTGAGACAACTCGTGTTATGAAAAGACTTGAATTTAATTCCTTAACAGCAAGAAGTAATGCTGATAAAGTTTTAGCAAGCTAGAGGAATTCGATTTAGTTGGCTCTAACAAATTATTTATCTCATTTTTTTTTTTCTCTCTCTCCCCGTAATTAATATAAAATTAGATTTTTCATCCATTTTTTTAAATAAATTGCCTGTCGGAACTTGAATGTATACATTCGCTTTTGATTTTCTGTTTTTTCATGGCCTTTATTAAAGATCTAGTGAGATGAAATTGAGACTGCTTGGAAATTTCTCTGTGATCGAGGCTCAAGAGATCTGCTTCATAGTGCATTGGCATGCACTTCAGCTGCTGCAAGCTATAAAATGCGAGTTGAATAATTACACATGTATTATTGCTATTCTAGTGCTAAATTTAAAATCCATAGCAAATTTCGGTCAAAGCTTTGCAAAGCAAGGGTTACTTGGCCTATCTCATTATTTAGTTTCACCCAACACCGAACAGCGGAATTTGTTATCGTTTGATTTTTCAGTTTATCTTTTAAAAGAAGAATTTATTGCAATTATTCCTCTTTCACAGGAGACTTAACTACCTTGGAGATGGATTCAAATCAAAATATCCAAGTAGGCCACTTTGAGTATGAAAGAGATGTCTTCAGGTGAACTCATAAATGACTTCTATTTAGCTAACCTACTTTTGTAGACCCCTAGGTAAGTTGAATTAACAGCGATGTCTGTTGAAACTGTATTTAGATCACCTCAACCACGACATGCCTGAAAGTTTCTACGGTGCAAGCCATCAGGAAGATTTCTCTTACGAGAAAAACCTGAGACCGACCGAATCTGGCGCAACGGTGCAGTCTGCTATCAGTCTTCCAATGACAATGTGCAATCATCAAGCTGATATCCGTAATACAGCTCTGTTTGGCCTCATCTAACTGTGTCATGCATAATCAGCGCCTAGAGGAGGCCAAAACGTGAATTATTATCAGGAATATTGCCGACTCTTTATTGCAAATGTGGTTCTTGCGACTCAAGTAGAATTTTGACTCAATAACCGCCTGTTGATCTTGTCTGTGTGTTTAGATGAAAGAGCTGGTGTCCGAGAAGAATGATCTTGTTAATAAGTTGGCAAAGTTGGAGGTATGTGATATTTTCTTTTCAATGAGAGTACTAACGGCGTTAGAAAAACGAAAATCCTGGAACGCCAAATGCCAATACAAGTGAGGCTACAGAAGATAAGAAAAAGCGGTTTAGACGTGTTGCAACAGAAATTGATCGACACTATCGATGTCCTGTTCATAACTGCCAAAAGTCCTATGGGTAAAGAGAGTTAATTTCAAGTTCTCCTTAAAGAGATTAGGTCTGAGGGCTCTTTAAACCAACACATTAAGCTGAAGCACCCTGAAATTGTGAAAGACCCAGATTTTAAGTCCAAATTGAATCAAAAAGACTCGGATATTCTACAACAGAAATCAGAAAGTAAAATGCCCAAAATTATTATGAATAATTGCTGTTTAGCTACGAATTAGAGAAGAATGCAGCCGATTCCTTCCCTCTTTCCATTAATTTTGTTTTTTCAATCCTGAATAGCAATTTTTACATCAGTAAAATCCTATCTTAACTGTATATATATATAGACTTTTCACTTCTACCTTCTATGACTTTGTTGGACCAATCCACATTTTTATTGAATTTAATCCTTGTCTTTTCATTTGATATTATAACAAGACTGAATTACTTGATTCTATTGGAAATCTGTTTTCTCATTAGCATAATTTTTAAGGAGCAGCTGACTTGGCTAGGCTATATGATATAATATTGACATCTATGACGATAAATCAGAGGCTATTCCTTTTGGAAATATTCAGTCCTGCAATGAACAGATAGGAAGCTGATGTCTGAAATGTAGGTAGAAAGATAGAGTGAGAGTTGAGCATATCTTAGTTATATATTCAAAGAGCGCCTCGAGTGACATTTTCCTCAGGGAAAGGATGTTCCTTGCATTTTATTAGTCATTCAAGATGCCCCCTAGATGAGCCTTCTTGAATTTCAAAACAAACAGCCTTTCGCTTTGAATAAATCCTACTCAGGTTCCATTACAACAATTCATTGTATTCTAGTTTCACAATTTTAAGTTAGGGTTCTCTCTATGTCTATATGATAGCAAACACGCCGAGTAGGTGCGCATTTGACACTGATTATAAACTTTGTAGCACAACTCGGATGTTTACCAAGAGAAATAAATTTTTCGTTATGCAAACAAAAAAACTAAGAAAGCAGAGTTAATGAACTCTCTTCAAGAAAACTCATAGGAAATACACCAACGAAGGCGGTGGTTATAATTGTGACTTTTCTTCCGAATTAATAATGTAATTTCTCACTGAAATTATTTTTTTATTACGAAAATTAATACAGCTTACTTGTTTAAACCGTCAATATATTTTACGGAAGCTCCTTTCTTCCTCTCATTGATCATACAAAAACCCTAGCCACCTTAACTCCTTCATTCCTTCCGACACAACGATTTCTCTACATTAATCCGAAATTATCTCCATATAGACAATTTTCAATTTTAGCTAATCATTCCCCTGCAAAAAAAATTTAGATAGTTGCCGAATTAACTCGTTGCGATCTAATACCTTAAATGAAACTTAAGCCATTGCAACATACTGCTGATATTTTCGTAAGCCCCTAATTTTTTATTCAAATTTGAATTCGGTTTTGTTTTTTTTGGGAATAGAATTCGATAAATTCGTCAACTTGTATTTGATACTTTATATTTTTGCACACACTACGTGTCCGCCTAACTCAAATTAATTTACCTTTTAATTGGACTTTATCTTGAATTTATTGCCAAAATAAAATCTCATACTCTTGAACTCGTGATATTTTTATCATCCTCATCTCTCTCTCTAATGAAAAGGTACTCATCCCTCGCCCGTTATGAGCTAATAATCCTAGTGTCAAAGTAAAAACCTACACGTGGACAAAGGATTCACACAAGCTTTTCGACTACGAATGCTCAAACCTCTTACAAAACAAAACTTCTTCCACTGAAAGCTTAGTGATCGCACGAGCGAACAACCAAATCACATTTATCAGCCCTACTCAAGGCGACATCCCCGCCGACGTCACTCCGTTGTGTGTCTTAAGAAAAACTTCTGATGGTAATAGTTCAAAGTTCCCTCCTATTCTAAGCTCGTTTTTGATACTTTATTAGGAAGGTTTTTCCTCTCCTCAGCCAATTCGAATACCTCGCTCAAGTTGGTGATTCGCAGTCTTAAAAATCAAGGCAAACCAATTGTAAAAGCCTTTTTTAGCAAATAGTATGGGTTTCTAATGATGCTTTGGATAGGGTTATGAAATAAAAGCGGGTGATAAAATTCAAATTGGAAGAGTTGAGTATTTTGTAAGGGAAATTAAGGACGACAGGAACAACATAACGAAGGCTGACTACGGTGTGCTGACGAGAAATAAGGATGTAAAATTGATTTGATTGATATCGTAAATGATGCGATATGTGAAGGATATGGATATCGAAGAGCCTGAAGAGAATAGAGTTTGCAGAATTTGCTTCGAGGAGGAAGACAAAAACAATCAAGATGGCAAAAACGTACTTATTTCTCCTTGCAGCTGCAAGGGGACGAGTCGATACGTGCATATTGAGTGCTTAAAGTCCTGGATTAAAAGCAAGAAGCAGGAGCAAAGGACTGAGAACAACCTGGTTTCTCTTCAGACTTCACTGATAAACCTCATTTTTTACCACGCAAACACTCAAAATAACTATCTTCTCCGCCTCCCAAGCCAGCCTCATTTTCGCGCCTTGCTCTCCAACTGGAGTCTGAACCGAATGAACAGCACTGGCAGAGTCGTGAACCCAATCAACCAGCTCCTTTTCCCATCGACCAACCCTCCAGAGAACTCCACGAGTCTCCCTACAATCGGTAATAGAAATAGCGGAAATTTCGCTGAAGAAACATTAAATGTAACTACCAATGGAACAAGCATCGAAGAACAAATAAATCCCACAGAGACTACCAGCCAACACCAGTCAAATCCGCAACCCACCACGTCCAACACTCAAGCTCCATTGAATATCGCACAGTTCTTACAGCAGAATTTTTCCACGACCCGACCGAATACTCAGTCAGCGAAAGTCGAAAATAACTGCTATAGTAACTTCGCTTGCGATGTTTGCAAAGATATCCTTCCGTTCGAGATTAAGCTCGATGAGGAGTCTCAAATCGAGGTTGCTGGGATCGTTCGACCAGAAAATACGCCTTATATGATTCTCGAGAAGATTTCTCAGGGGAAGGAAGCAAAAGTTTTTTCTATTATAAAAGGAATCGAAAATAATGAAATCCGCTTGGTAATGTCTCTTTCATATTGAACCTAAGCTGATTCTTCCCTTATTTGTTTTAGGGCCGCGGACACGCTTGTGATATTCCTATTTCTGATATATCGGTCTCACGATGGCACGCTATCATCCGCTATCGAAAGGGGAAATTCATGATGTTTGACAATAATTCCAAATTCGGAACACTAGTAAGCCTTGACAAGGAAATCGAGATTCAGAAGGACAAGCTTGGTTTTCAATGTGGAAGAACGCTGATAACTATCGCAACTAGGCTGGCCAAGCCAACAAAACAAAATAATACCAGTCCGGAGATGGAAACTAGCATAATTAGCGAGGAAAAATCTCTCTCTTATATCCGAAAATCAGAGTATAACCCGAAGAATCTTAAGCCGAGCAAACGTGTACAAGCTGAGATAAAATTGGCGTCTAGGCCTAAATCGAGAGATGGAGAAAGCTCGATTACAGAAGACGTGGAGGAAATATCGCCTCGGAAGGTTCCCGAGCTAGAGACTAGAGAAAAGGTTTCGAAGCTACACTCGACGAGTAAAAAGATTGCCAAGAGAAAATAATATTTGCAAAACAAAAATGAGAATTAGGTTGTAAAGATTTTTAATTATTATTGAATTATGCGTGGAGTTATTCATACGTTTTTCACTTTGTAGGTTTAATGTTGTTTGATCATGATTATACACTGTCAATTCCTGTAATAGATCTCGGAGTAGAACCTTGGCTTTGTATTTATTACGAGCCTATATAAATAAAATCACCATTTATTGAAGAGAATCTCAGATAGGAAGATTTTAAATGGATTGCTGAGGCAATAGTAAGATAATTATCTTTCTCTTGATTAGCATGAAGGTGATGGTCTGCTTTTACAGTTTTTCTTTCTATAATGAGACTTACAACATCAACCCTTTTGGAATAAATATCTAGAGATAAATTCTCTATGGAGCCGATATCGTACGTAGGATGGTAACGATGATGCAAATACATGCCAACGTATAGAAAAATTTCATATATGCAATCAAGAGATTGATCGAAATGAAGATTGAGATAGATTTTGTTAGTTATTTAAATACAGCGTCTACAGGCAAGGGCCTGCCCCTATCGCATTTGTGAACTTCATGCGTCTTTGTTTGATTTTCGCGATTTGCTCTTATATAAAATTTTTGCAATGAGCGTCCTGTTATTTTTCTTCCATTTTGTGGATTCTGGCTGGATGTAGAGATGTTTTGGAAATTCATAGCATTGCTGCCCCAATTTGATCCTATATCTGCATTTAAAGAAAAACCTTAAGATTGGGATCGTCAGATGCTCTTCCATAACAAACGAATCATGCGTCATCTCAGCAGGAAGGCTCATGCCACAGAACCCAGCAACATTTAGGGACAAATCGACAGTGTGCGTGTAAGGCACCAGCGTGTCCTTTTTCCCATGGATAAAAAAAATTGGACAATTTGCTTTTTTTATCTCCTCTATGTTTTGAAATCTTTCCGCAACAATGAGCGACCCAAATTTCCCAGCGACTTTATGAGCAACATCCTTAATTGACGTGCAAGGAGACATGAGAATCAGCATTCCTACATCTCTTCTCGAAGCTAAGTGAGTCGCAGGCCCAGAGCCAATGGATCTCCCAAACAGGATAATGTTTTCTGGTGGAACACCGATTTGATACTGCAAGTAGTCGAATATTATTTCCGAATCTTCAAGAATCCTTTTTGCGTTTGGTTCACCGTAATAGAGCCCGTAGCCTGGGTATTCGACTGCAATTACGTTGACCTAGTCAGAATGCAAATTTCTATCAGAATGAATGAAATATATAGAGAAATACACTTAGTTGGTCTCGCAAAGCACAGGCAAAGATAGTAGCATAGCCGATGTCTTCTGCATTTCCGTGAAAATAAATGAGGACTTTGTCGGAGCCCTCACTGAACGGCAAATATAGACAAGGAATAGAATCATCATCATTGTCTAGGCGATTAGAAGGTTGAGAAGATGGAAAATATCAGCAATGTACTTTCAATGAAAATCTGCTTTTTAGATGATGGCTCTGTGGGGAGACTGAATCTATTAAAGATTGTCATCAGAGTTTTCTGAGTGGTGGCGGTTGGTTTCGGCTTTAAATCAACATTGAGCGTGTTTATTTCTCCTCGCTGATTGGAATTTCTTGGGATCCAGATTACGTTCTCAATCGGCAGAGTCTTGTATGACGGTGAGGGAGCTGGAAAGATGATCGTGTCCAAATTCATTTCATGTTTGTGTGAGGCTCAAGATTGAATAAAATTAAATCGTAAATCGTAAATCGTAAATATCTGGACCATGAAAAAATAGCTTCCTTATATTCGACTTCATAAAAGCGAATGATAATTACTTGCTGTATATTTGAAAACTACATGCGCACATTATTTCATAATTCAAGCCTTTATACTATCGCATACTATAAACTATCTCGCACTAGACCGCCTATACTAAATTCGATTACTGTGAAAGAGGAAAATAGACATTGGACAATTCAGTATTCATTAGCATAATAATTCCGTACTTCGTGTCATCATTGTTATCATTATTGACCCTTAGTAAATCATTTCTAATGGTGATAGTTTTTAGGAATTATTTATAAAGCCTTTTATTTTGAGAGGTGATGTGTAAATATTAATGAATTTTTGGAGTTAACAGCCTACGATGTTAGTTTGTTTTCCTACCAATACGCACTCTTAAAATTGAAAAATTAATATTGAAGCTACCACGACAATAGCACGAGTACCGAAATTGAGGTTGAAACTCAAAAACATCTTGCCCTACCAAAACAGCTGTTGACGCATCCGCTGTTTCTTTTGGAATAAAAAACTATTTATTTCTTAGCATTAACATGAACATCTAGTGTGTACTTCGATTTGACGATTGTTTAATTCTTGAAACTCTCAATTCATTACAATTAAGCTTTCAGAATTTTTTGAAAAAAAAAAAATTTAAAAATAAAACTGTAAGACAGTTCCATATTCTTTTGAATCTCCATTTAATTAACGCAGTATTGTCTGCCTTCGTCAGATGATCAAGTATGTTGCCTTTTTTCTGACTGATCGTACTGACAGAAATGATCTCCTCAAATGGGAAGAATGACACTCAGATCAAAATTCAATTCGCTTTTTCAACATATATTTATAAATGGCAATAACCTCAGAATACAAATCTGAACAGCATCAAACACCATCTCTGTTGCTTTTAAGCAAACTCAAATTGTGCGCATCAAAATTAGAAAAATGTTGCATTTACAAATGAGACTATTGCTATCATTATTTACTTGTCATCTATATAAATATGAAACTCTATATGAGATCAAAATAGCAACTTAATCAAGCGATCGGGTTATTCTCTCTAGCGAAAATTGATCGTGTCAGCTGCGCCAAATCAACAACAAAGTTTTGTTACAATTTAAAAAGAAAAAAAAAAATAGTTCAAAATCTTCAAATTAAAATTTGGTGCTTCCTCCCATATAAAATTCAGGAGTACTCCTTTGGAGTGCTCTTCATTAAAAGGTAATGGCAAAGCTGAAAGTTCCATAAGCAAGAAATTTGCGCCTTCTCGGAACAATTTATGAGCATTACGAACATAATCATTCATATCAGGTTGGTTCGTTCAACATAATGGGAGACTATCTCACTCAAGAGACTATCAAGCCACTCAGACACTGATATGACCTGATATGACGCAGAATTAGCTCTCCTTTCTGAATTCTCTTTCATTCAATAAATATTTTTACTCGAATAGTTGCTAGCTTATCAGTAGTATATCATCATTATATAGAAGACCATCAATTGACAGCAAACTATTGTATATTTTCATTTATTCCCTAAAATCAACAAAATTATACTCTTTTCAACTTCATAGAGATTTCTTTGCTAGACCATCAAAATATAGCTGAGCCACTTTCAGAGGTATGAGCCAGGAGTACTTAGAAGAAGATCTAAATAAAGCCTTTAGACGTTTTCTTTTTTTTTTTGCACTCCTAATCTCAAACCATCAATCAAACTATTGCAGGAATTTCACTGCTCCTAATTAAAAAAAAACAGAAATAAAATTACAGCTTATTTGCCAGGTGCGTTTATTTTACTACTGAGGCCTATTTAGAAATGGTGTCAAAGGACAAGGTCAAACTATCGAAATCATTCTTTATCGACATGTGCATCAACAGTACCAAGCTTTCTTCTATCAGTCCATCATTTTCTTCCTAGGGGATATTCGAGATGACTACCTTATTGAAAAACAACTCGGATCAGGTGCTTATGGTATTGTTTATCAAGGAACACACAAGAAAACAGGTAAACTCAGCGGCTTCACATTGCCTTTCTCATCAGCAACATCCTCCTAATTAGGAGAAAAGAGGGCTATTAAAGCCATTAACAAAGAAAAGGTTGAAGATAAAGAGGCCTTTCAAAATGAGATCTCGATACTTAAATCCCTCGATCACCCTAATATTCTCAAACTATATGAGATTTATGAATACAAGAATGCTATCTATCTGGTCACAGAGCTCTGTGAGGGCGGAGAACTCTTTTATTATATTACAAAGACAAAATACTTGACTGAAGCGCAAGCCGCAAAGATCATGCGTCAAATCTTCTCAGCAATAGCTTATTTGCACGCCAACCGAGTCGTTCATAGGTACTTCTCTAGACGCTGTCTTGCAGATCGCTAAATCCATTGCTTAGAGACCTTAAACCTGAAAACTTCCTCCTGAAGTACCCAGATGACGACTCTGTTGTGAAGCTGATTGATTTTGGGCTCTCAAGAAAAATGCAGGAGAACGAAATCTTAACAGACCCAAACGGAACTGTAATAGACTTCACACGATCTGAGCATCTGAATTGATTATGTTAACAGCCTTTTTACATTGCCCCAGAGATTTTAGAAGGAAATTATACCGAAGCTATTGATAATTGGTATTCCCACAACCTGAGGTGAAACCGACTAATGTGTTCTCTTCTTTTCAAGGTCACTCGGAGTTATCCTCTACATCATGTTGAGCGGATCACCTCCTTTCTATGGAAAAGATAACCGAGAAATTCTTCGAGCCGTTGAGAAAGGAGTCTTTACGCTCTCATTAAAACCATTTATGTCGTGCAGTATTGAAGTAAACATGATTTTTCGAGGGCATTGTTAGAATGAGCTACTAGGTCAAAGATTTGATCTCCAAATTGCTCGTAAAGAACGTGTCTAGACGATTTACTGCAGCTCAAGCATACAACCATCCTTGGGTGCAACAACAAGTCGATAAAGAAAGCAAAGATCTCGTCATTGATACCTCTGTCATCAAAAATCTTGAAAACTTCCTTCAACAAAAAGCGTATGATCCTCTTATCACTTTTCCTCCTTACCATCCAATTGTTAGACTCAAAAAAGCCGTCATGCTTTACGTTGCTCAGATGATACCTGAAAAGGAAGTAGAAAATATTCGCCAAGTCTTCACAAAAATGGATGAGAACGGAAACGGAACCGTTTCTCTCGACGAATTCAGAAAAGGTGAGAAACGAGTGCGCAGAAATCCCTTTTACCTGTGCTTTTTTTCCTTTAGGATTCAAATTATTCAAGGACTCTTCAAAAATTAACCTTGATGAAAAAGACGTTGAGGCACTATTCTGTGCTATCGATACCAACCACGACGAAGTTATTGAATACACAGAGTTCTTGGCTGTTTTTATGGATAACTACATCTTTAAGAATGAAAGATATCTCAGAATGGCCTTTGAGAAGTTCGATTTGGTATATACTCTTTTGTTGCGGTGGGAGTTTCTAAATGATTGTTTTAGGATAAAAGTGGCAAAATCAGCAAGGAAGAGCTTATTGAGGTGCTTGGAGGTGGTGACCTGGTTCCTCTAACTGAAATTGATAATATCATGCAACAAGCCGATCTTAACGGTGATGGAGAGGTACTCACAGCAAAATCTTTTTCACATTGTTTATTGTTATTTTTCATAGATCGATTATAACGAGATTTTGCGATATATTAAAATGAACGGAGCCACTGCAAGCGGAGCTCGCAGTGAGATTACTCGAGCAGCAACTGGACTTGGGCTTAAAGCCTGAGAGGTTTACTATGAGCCTTCTTCAGAAAACTTTTTAAATTGACATGAATATGGATACGTTAAGAGAGCTGACTTAAATGAACCATATATCAAATCAATGGATAAGGCTATATATCATAGGTGAAAAAAGGATTTAACTCATAAAAAGATTATATATTATTATCACCACTTGAAATCATGAATTCCTGGCACAAATGAATTAAATGTTCTTTGAAATCTCACCTCTGTCTCTGATTGAGAGCGTAAGGAATCAACAAGCAGCTAGGAGATTTAGAGCAGAGATGTTTTGTAAAGAGAGAAGGAGAGTAATATTAGTAAAATGTCTCTATCCAATGCAATATACTACACTCGGGAGGGTTCTACAGGTCATTCGGTATTAAGCCAATATTGCTGTTATTAGCGATTGCCATGATGACTGAATATATTAGGAAAGTATTGAAAAAAATCTTTTGAATTCATTTATAACAAAATGATTCCTTATTTTCTGTTCTATTCAACGGAAACAATCGTTACAAGAGAGAATTCAAAAAATTTTAATTGCTTACACAACTTCACCTTAAAAGAAATATATATTCCACCACTTGATAATGTCTAATTATCCGCCCCAATTCCCTCGAAAAAGCGTACGAACCTCAAGCGTCGGGCTCTCTGAGAACAGTTCTGCTACCTATATCAGCAACAGAAGAGGTTTTAAGCAACCAGATTACGGACTCATCGACATCACAAACAAATCAGTCATTTCTAATAAAATCCCTTTGGAGTTCGGAAGCCAAGGCCTTAACATAAAGCCCATTCAGTACAGCAATATCGACGCCGAGACCAAGCTCTCATTATATTCTGAAATCGAGAGGCTAACAGTGATTAATTATAATCTTAAGCGACAGAACGACGCTCTGGTTGGTGAAAACACATATTTAAAGTCACAGCATG
>ENA-UOTZ01001291-UOTZ01001291.1-compost-metagenome-genome-assembly--contig:-NODE-1291-length-17723-cov-14.671767_pt1 | contig 17723 bp, 10 predicted proteins | sample MGYA00238144_ERZ746983 | MGnify/ENA primary metagenome ERZ746983 (study PRJEB28759, sample SAMN06268863) | compost metagenome | isolation source: single cell | place: USA: California, Emeryville, Joint...
TGATCTTCAATATGGCTTCAGTGCAGCAAGCTAGTCTCGAGCAGCTTCGCTTCCGGTCACTTCGAGTCTTCAGAACCAAGGAATAGAGAGGAATGGAATTAATCCGGCGTAAATTCCCAGGCATTGTAGATGTTCAACCCTTCTCATGTCCTGGAATTGAATTGGTATTGTTTGAAGCCACCTTTGTGTCTGGAATTGGGTTTGGGTTTGGGTTTGGATTTGGATTAGGATCATGGCTTGGGGCCGCATTTGTTGGTTTAACCTTTCTCTGTCTACTATATGAAGTCTGGGCATCACGGTTAGATTTGTCAATCCCGAAGGTTGTCCATAAGCATCATAGCCTGGAACAAGATTGGAGAACAAATTGCTTGCAGTATTCTGCATAAATGGGACCGAATCATGAGGATGATGAGAATGATGAAGATTATGACTAGTCTCATAATCGTTTGAGCCCTCTCTTTTAAGCTGCTGGTCCAGAGTTTCAAGAGTGGTGGGCATATTGGAAGGCTGCTGCATTAGGTGATCTTCTTGTTTACCTAAGAAGTGCTCTTTTTTCAAGCCAAAGTCTTTCTCATCTTGAATATGGGCAGTCCCAACGTTTTCGGCTCGAGGAGTTTCCTCTTGAATGGGAATTTCTTCTTCCATAGTCTCTCCTGAGATCTTGGGCTTTCTTTTCCTCTCACAATGTGGAATCGCCTTTATTCTTCCTTTTTTTTTAAAGGTGAGGACAATGGAAGCAACCGTAGTAGGTCTCAGGTTGAGGTCCTCTGCAACCTGATGAGATACGCAATTGAGAACTTTAACAGGAGGTTTTTTACCTTGCTGTATGTCTCTTTTCTCAAGACGACTCGGGTTATGACCTCCTTGCGAATTTTATACGGAGTGATTTGATATGGACCGCGTTTCCTTCTTAGGGGGCAATTTCTGTTGATATCTTGCGACTGAGGATTCCCAATCCTATCATCATTTCGAGCTTCATCAAGCACTATCTTTGACAACTCATTTCCTGAAGCCCCATATCCGCAACGAGATTGCTTATTGGATTTTGAGAGCTCTTTGAAATGATGATGATGTGAAGTGTGCTTAGGAGCGAAAATTACCTTTGATTTCTTCAAAAGGAGTTTCTTCTATCATTTTTTTTGTTAAATCAGAATATAATATACTACTCTCAAATTGTTCTTTAAATAGTCGGAATGTGTGTGCGCGCAAAAATCTAATTAAAGTTATAATTTCAACACAACCTTGGTAAAGCAAAGAGATAAAATAGATTTAGTTTCCATATCTTTTCAATCACCTGAGGGTGTCGTCCTGGAATGCTATAACTCAGCAACCTTATTGAATAGAGAGCATTTGCGATTTTTCGTGTTGGAAGGGGTCGGACTCTTATTGCAGAATAACACTGCCATAAAAATTATGCCAGCTGTAATTTTTCACTGGCATTAATTTTCACGATCAGCGAATGTTCCAGAATCCAGAATATTCTTCGAAGCATTAATAAAATCCATGTGACGTTGAAAGCAGCGTAAAAACAGGACAGTTTCACTTTTGAAGACACATATCGCATGAAGAGAATTTTTGGTTGAGTTTCTGATTCTCTTGCAGTTCTTCCTCATATACAGATTTAAGTTATCTGGCCTCACCTTTACATTAACTAAATCTTTGAAGGGGAACCCAAAGGTTCCTTTAATTTCTTAATAATCAAAGCCTAACGACTTGTTATAAAAGGGAGATTTCAGAATCCCATTTGCGTAATATAGAAATAGTAAAACCAGCGACTTCAAAATATTTCTGATAGGTTGATGGAATTCGTCACATCCCGATCCTGAAATTTACGGAAACGCATACTACAGCTAAGGACGAGATACAACCCATGCCCTTGGAATACTCAAACGAATAATCAAGTACAAAAAAATGGTTTTCTGTTCTGCCTTCATTTTTATAAAAAAATTCTTCCAATAATTTTCGAACTTTGAGGAAGCTTTTATTGCAGAGAAATTTGTGAAAAAGCCTTTTTAAAATTGAAGAGACGATAATCTTTCGTTGCCTTTGAATGTGAAAAGCTGATACCGATAATCACTATCCTCGATCGAAAAAAGGATCTATCTTTGGTCCAGCAGCTGGGCATTAGAAGTAATAGATCAAAAAAGCAATAATTTCATACATTCTCAATGTTTGCTGAATATATGGAGAGATTGAGCTAAAACTTATCTCTCCAGGGCTGATTTACCAGACTACTAGCTTCAGGTTCAAAACCAGCGAGGAATTGATCTCTGAAATAGTTGAATATCGATAATTTTTGCGATATTTGAGATCTAAAGAATAACTTGGCTGAGAACGGCTGTTTTAAGTTTGATGCTTTCTTCAAGTAAAGAAATCTAAATTAGTTTATTGTTTTTCGTTCAGTTTTAGGATGCATCTGTTACATATTGTGAATTTCATATCTTTCTACCATAATAATCATCATTATAAAACATCTTTGCTTTCACATGTAAAATGCTCTCAAACTGGAATATTCTTTTCTTTGTCTTCTACAGTCAAATAAATAGCAACAAAAATTCGGGTATCTGAATTTTTCCCCCTCAAAAGTAGAGTGCTTTGAGTTTTGTTCAACTGTTCCAAAAAGTTGTTTTGTTAAATACGCATCAAGCATTATAGCACAATTCTGTAGAAAGTTTATTGAAGTCTTTTCATAGCAGGATTCCCGTGTTCTTTAGGTTGCTTTGGCCTCATGGATCGTTCTAGTTTCATCAGACTAAAAAGTTGACTGGTCCGAAATACCGTTTCTATCAATCTCAAAAATCACAAATTATTTAAATATTCTATCTCTACTCAAACAAAACATCGATTTTAACTTCTTTTTCATAAGCGACAACAAAAAATTTTCAATAATCACAAACGATATGATAACTATAATGTCACTTTACAAATCTTTCAGAAGTTGCAAAACTGGAAAATTAACCGTTCTAGTTAAAATATAATTTAGCAAGGCAGGAAAATCATTCATTATTCGCCACTCTCCAAAAACGTCATCGAAATCGCTTTTGTTACATTTCCTTGGAGCGAGCTCACCAACCTTTTAATTTTCTGGTTCATCTTTTCCGACTCAACCTCCGCTTTAATAATACGAGCTTCTTGCTCTTGCAATTTCGTCTTCAGCATTATCTCATGCTCGTGCCATTTCATCCTCTCAGCTTTATGATCCTCCAACACAGCTCCGAGCTCCTTATGATGAAGTTCACGCGCCTGGTCCATTTCCACATACGCTTGGTTTATATCATTCTCAAGCTTCGCCACAACCCCTTCCAATTGATTTAATTCATGTTTCATCTTATCATTGCGAGTCAACGATTCGGCCAATTGGGTCTTTAACCTTTCTGCAAGCAACTTCAGACTTTTATTCTCATTGCTTAGCCTCTCGCATTCTTGTTCCAAGCCAACTCGATTGCTTTTTACCGGAGAAGGAGACCGAGAAACTCTTAACCTTCCGAGTTCTTCCTCATACCTCTGTCTTTCTTCCTGCCGCACTTTCGCCTCGGTATCTTTGATCTTTTGACGATACTGAGCACTGACTAACTGGATTTCGTTTTTAAGCTCTCTTATCTGCCGCTCAAGTCGCTGGTTTTCGGCCTGATAATCGGCGATAGTTTCCGCGTCTGCTTCTTCTGCTGCTCGGCGCTTGCTTCTAGACGACTCTGACAACTTGGCTAACTCTGCATTAAGCTTCGCATTTGCTTCTTTTAATTGCGCGCAGGTTTGCGCCAGTTTTCGGTGATTCAGTTGCAGTTCGTTGAATTTAATATCTCTTTCTTTGATTTCTGTCGCCAACTGCGCGTTTCGCCTCTCTGCTTCCAGTCTATTTCGTCTCTCATAATGCAATTCAGTTTCGATTTGCTCTTTTATCAGCTCAGACATATGCTCGTTACGCTGCCTCTCATGGGTAAGCAACTGTTGAAGCTTTTTGATCGTTGCGCTCGACCTCAAATTCTGCTCAAACTCCTCTGACGGCAGTCTTTCCTCCTTACCCTTGCTCGCCATATTAGCCGCATTTGCCACATTGGAGAGGGGCTGCCTGAGTGACTTCTTACGCTCTTCAGACCCGTAAGTCGCTTTGCGGTTTTCGTATGGAGAAAGTTTTCTTCTCGATTCAAATTTATTCACTAGGTGAGCCGCTGAACGGCTTATCCATCCCACAGAAGCACTCTCATCACCGCTATCGTCATGTTGATTACGTTTCTTTGATTGGTGCTTCTTTTGTTGGTTTATTAATCGCTCGAGAGAGTTGATATTGGAATACTCATTGTATAACTTCCGCGATATATTAGGTGAATGCGCATTGGAATCCTTTGAAGAAAAACCAACGGGACTCTTTGACCTCTTCTTCGTTGAGAGATAATTGCCTGGCTTTTCGGATCCTAGCGTCACTTCCCTCGACTGCACGTCTCTTGCTGTGCTATCCACACCACGCTGAGCCGCAACAACCACTTCATTGATTGCAAAGAGAATGTCCTCACTTATTTTATTTCCCTCGAGTTTATTTCCGCCAAGAAAAATCTGAAGCGTTCTAGGGTGCCGCCGCAGCGATTCAAGGATGTAAAGCGCTTCGTTGTCGCCAATATCATTCCATCGCAGATCCAGCTTCTGGAGATGTGGTCCTTCCTCGATGATATTTGCAAGGGCCTCTGCGCATTTGCTGCCAATCTTGTTTTTTCTTAAATCAATGACTCTCAAAGACGGTAACGCAGCAACAAGTTCGGCTAGCGCGTCCAGCCCGGCGTGAGCCTTTCCGATTGCGTTTGAATCGGCTTTCAGCGTGTGCAAGTTTTCAAAGGCCATAAGCTGTCGACAGATCAATGCAAAGCTTTGGGAGCTGATGTTATTGCCAGAGATATCAATGCGTGTGAAATGTGTGTGTATTTTTAAAAAGTCGAGTAGTGTGAGGGCTCCTTGGTAGTCAAGGAATTGCTTTTGTACCTTCAAAGTGTTGCTTCCTACTTGCTGCTCTAAGAATTCTTGAAGCCTCAGTTTCCGTTTTTGCGCGTTTTGAACGTACTTTGGGTCAGGAGAGAGGCTCGAGGAAGTTATGTGGCCCGAGAGCGATCGATGAGGTTTTCTAGTTTGTTCTGGAGAAGTCATAAGCAAAGCGAGTGTCTTACTATCGTTGGTAGCGAGATTAATGCGATTCGAAATAAATTTTTAAATCTTTAAGAAATTTAACAGCTCCGTAATTCAGAACTTAATTCGAGATGAAGGCAATTGCCATAGTTCTTTGAGTTGGGAGTATTTCTAAGGAACGAAATAATGTTGGTTGAAAAAAAGCTTCAGGCTTTATAACAATCAATTATAAATAAATAAAAGGACTGAACAAGATAGGTAACTCACTCGCAATCATCCTCAGATGTCTCAGATGTAAGAGGAAAGGAACTTTAGGCAGGAGTGGATGTGAGACAAACTGCTAGGCAAATATAAACACTAACAACAAGTAGAAGAGGGTTAATGGAAATCTGAGGAGGTATCAACAAAGTATTAGCTGAAAGTTAGTATCATGATCAATTCGAAGGTCTTCGAATAATTAAAGATATCAAAAACTTCATTTAATTGCATAAACCCAGAATTTTAAAAATTGCCCCAAGGTTGTTTGGAATTTAAATCCTCGCTTAAAATTGCCTCTCTACTCGCTTGAAGTTGAAGTATTTCAGGCCTAAGTAATCTCGTCGATATTATTGATGAAGAGCTTGATTTCATCACCTCTTTTCCAGCTGAATTAGCATGAGCCTACTTCAAATGGAGAATATAAATAATATCTTGATTGCAATGTGTATAATTGGCACGGTACAGTTGCCACTTGCTGTTAATTAGTTAGTCTTTATTTTTTGGACTTAAGCACTACCTGATCCATTTCTCCATTTGAAATCTGAAATTATCTCCTCCAATAAGTGAGCTCATTGCCTTAACTATCACAATGTTGAGCAAAATAAACAATTAGAATGCATTCTTTCATGTTTATTAGCCTACAATACTCTTTTTTTGGATGTAACACCAGTTTGCTTCTGGGTTAGGTTCAAATGAAAAAAACCCGCACTTTTGAAAATAGGTCAGGGTAATTGCGAAATTTAAGGCAATTACTGGGATCACCCAAGTAGATAAATTTCTTGGCTTATATTTATTAAGATTAGATGAGGGTTTTTCAAGATCAAAATTCAACTAAATTAAATTAAACAGAGTTCTTATTCTGTAATTTTGAATTGACAGAAATTTTTCGCCAATTTTTGAACTGAATAATTTTCCTAAGACGGGTTTTTGTTATTCTTAATATAAGCCAGTTCGAATCAAAGTCCAGAGTGAATAATTAGCATACTGAATATTTAGAAATTGAAGGTCAAAATTATAATCAAAAACAAAATTCACCATATTAATACAAATGAACCAGCTCTTCTACCCTTTCTCAGGTTACGGTTTGGAAATGGATGCCATCTCCAACCTTATGGCTCTTCGAAGATTCCCTGAGAAGCAATTTACCTATACGATACCACTTGTGGAGGGTCTTTATAACTCGCCAGTTGGAATAAATCGCCTCCCTACTCTCTTCCCTTCGCCTGAGCCTCTAAAGAAACAGCAGCCTTTCTACCAATTACAAGAGCAAATCACAAACGACAGCTTACCAGTTAGACCAAACGAAAATTCACCACAAAAAGAGACCAGAGCAGAAGAACCACTTGATGGGAAAAGCTATAGCAAGTATTGCTTGCGGTTCTGCAGGAAGCTTTCGAAAACCGTGCTTGAGCAAATAAAAGACAAAAAGACCCTTTGTAATAATATAATAGATTTTTGCGCAGAGGCATCAAACGCCGTTTTTGTTGCATATCAGCTACCGAAAGTGAACCCCACTGAGTATGCTACCTTGGTGAGGCGTTTCTTGGATAACAATTGGGATAAGTTTAGAGTGCAAATGTCTTATAGCTATAATAAAGGGATCTGTATTGTGAAATACGAGCATTGGGCGTCGGTGTTCGATAGAAGCGCGTTAACGAAGAATTTCCAAGAATTTGCGCTGGGTATGGAAAACAGTAACTCTATTAATTACGAACGTATTTTCAACGACGAGGGGCTGGTAAACTCACTCGGGAGGATCCTCTACATCTGCTCGATAATTATGGTGCTGACGATTGTCCTTAAGGATGAAAATCCAAAAGCTAAATACTTAAGAACGCTGGAAAAGGCGGATAATTTCCTGACATTAGTAATTAAACCGAGTCTGTTTAAAAACTACAATCATCGCAGCGGGAAGTTCGCATTGGAATGCTGCGGCAAATGCAAGATATGCCGTTCAAAGCTGCTGAGTGCAGAGTATGCGAAAGAACTTGAAAAAAGCGAGGAGAGTGAAGGACACTATTAAAAGTTCCTTGGATTTTACGCTGTCAAACACAAGCAAAGTCACGGCGGACCAAGTATCCGCGCTTTATAATATCGCTGTAAATTATCTCTAGTGGCTTTTTTTCCCGAGTACTTAATGAGTTAGGCTTAGCTAAGCTGTAAAATAATGAGCTAGCGTGAGTTGATAGATAGCTATGATATAATTTTCTTTATTGGTTCTTGTTCTTCTTTATGTTAAAATTAAATAATTTTTTGGTAAATCTGCTTGAAATACTTGAAGCCATGAATTTACAGTTGTTTGTTGGTTAGTATCTGGATGAGGATCCTCGTCAACATCCAAATGGGAGAAACTGAAGTGGTCCTCTGAGAGTGAGGAAGAGTTTAGATCCTGATTTCCGTAATCAGAAAAAATTCATGAAAATGAGTTTGGTTTATCCCATGAAGATTGACCACTGAATTCCTTGGTATAGAGAAAACACTGTTTGTGTCTCCTTCCAAGAACTATTGAAGTAAACACCTATCAATAGATGAGCTAGTTTTATATTCGAGACTCTCAAAGAGAGATAAAGCAAAGCCAACTGGAGCCTCAATCTCAGTACAAAAAGACTCTTCTAATGACGAGAACCAGATTTTTTCCTTTCGAGTACAATATGTATCTTAGAGAGAGAGAATATTAGGGAGAGGGGAGATTTGGAAAAAATTTCCTCACAATTGAACTCTGCGAGAATTAAAAAATATCATATCATGATGCTCACAGGAGCATAAACCAGCGCCTAGGACCATTAATAACCTCCTCGTCTTATTTTCTCTCGATTCCTCCCACTACTTTTCAACTGAAAGCTTTTTCCTCATCTTGCTGTCGTTCAATCTGAATCTCATAACCGTTTCGACACACAATTCAGTCTAGTGTCTCTGAAAGGGAACAGCATTTCAACCTTAGTTTAGATACTGCATGAAAATACATCATAAACCTCAAACCAGAGTACGTGAAAAAGCGGGCTAACATCCAAATTCCAAGTGTTTAAGTTTCAATTCTGTGAAATAAAATATATTTGAGCAAAATTTCAACTTGAAAAGCTCTCTCTTCAGGACCGCAACTCAATAGCTCGGCTAATTCATTTACATCGCCATGAGCATCCCTGAAACTGAAAACTCCATCTTGAAATACGACCATCCAATCGAGGTCACTGAGAACATGAGTCCGAGGATCAAGGAAATATCTTCATCACCCACGCGGAAAAAATCAGAGCTCTCTCCTCTTGAAGCAGAGAAAGTGGAAGAAGTCCTAAATAAGATGTTCCCTCCTCGCGAATATGAGCAAGACGGCAAAAAATACATCCAGTATATCTCAACAGAAAATGCATCAAGAGAAGAATTGAGAATGCTTGATAAGCACCTTGATTTCAAGCTTAAAGAGCGACAAGCTAGGTATCATTTGCACTGCGAATCATTATCAAAGACTTTGTAGACCAACTGGCATTTGTACTGTGAGGCAGGAACTGCATGCGCAAGCTTTTGATGAGGTTATTCGGCAAGTAGCGATCGATTGCGTAGAGAGAGGTAGATATCTCGTTTGGCGTCTCGTTGATATGATTGTTTCAATAGCTCAGCTGCTTTTAAGGGTGAGAGATCAATCAAAAATGACAATAGCAGCATATCAGACGCTTTATAACAGTTCAGTCATATTCGCAATTAAAAAACAGGTTCAGGCCGATCAAGGCAAGGCTGAGCGTGAGCGAACGATTGAAGAGTTGCAGAAAAAGAAGAAAATACTTCAAAATAAGGCATATTATACCATTCATAGAAACTCGTCTGATTTGTGCAATTTCAATTAGAAAATAGACCTTGAGAATCAACTAGAGGCAATAAAGAAGAACTTTGCAGAGATGGCGGAGATAAACCGAGAGAAAAGACAAAGGGAAATTAAATTTTTAGAGTATCAATCGCAGAGCCTTGAAAAATTCCTGAAAGAAGCTGAAAATAATCATCCTTGATTTTACTGCTGGCAGATTTGTTTTTCATTAAAACTTTTTTCATTTTTTTCCTCATCACATAATAACCATACTCATTCATCTTTTCAAATGACTCTCTTCATTGCAAAGCCTTAATTCCGATACGCATTGCATTCGTTCTATTGAAGGGATTACAAATGGACGATAAAGCCTTAAGCTTGACTTAAAAACTCAATTATTCTTGTTGGATTTTAGCCTATAAATTTCGCGTAGATAAATGGAATTGATGCTTCTTTTTTGTAATCTAAGTGTCCTAGCATTGTGTTGCTTTCTACTATGTAGACCATCGTTTGATGAAGGATTACCAAACAGAAAAGCAAATCAGACCCAAATCTATAAAAATTAAATATTTTACGAAATCGCTCCAAAATATTCGATTAGAATCTTATTTTGTTAGGTGATAACAAATTCAGTTGGTAATTTAACCATAATTGCTATGAGAATCGCCAAACAAGCGGATGTTAGTCATGCTGATATTACCTATTGAATTAAATATTGCTTCCTGACAATACCTTACTATTTTTGGCTGCTGTAAATCATTCCACTAAATTTTCGAATCTTTCTTTGAGGATTTTAGCCGCTAAACTATTTTCCCTAAAAAGGATTACAGATCTCTGTAAAATTTTAAGCAATTAATAACTTTTCCTTTGCATTCACCTCGAAAACAAACTTTCTGACAGTATTTTAATGAGGTAGTTTTGTGAGATTTATTTGTAAATCAACTCCAGAAATATTTGTATTAATTTTTAACACCCACACAAATCGAATACTAAATGCAAAAAAAATCTATCTGCCTCTGAAGATTAATGGTTCTCCAAATTTCCATAGTTAGAGCATTATAGAGATTTGCTGTGAGATTATTCTGCTCGGTTTGGATTTTTTTTATTTCACTTTGAGATCTGTGTAAATATCAACGGACTATCTCGTAAACTTTTACTTAATGTACTGAAAAGAAGTTTTCGCTCGTAAATAATTTATCATTCAATGCGCTACATTCCTTAAGTTTTAATACAGTCTATTTGAGTAGGCTTGATGAAAATGATATAATCCCAAACGTGTTTTGATATTCATTATTATTGAAAGGAAAAAAGATGGAAGACTTCAGCGAAACTGAACCGCTTCGTATCCAAGAAAAACTCTCTCAAGTGAACTCCCTGAAGCCAAAACGCAACCAGTTCCTTATATTGCTTTATGATGTGCTTGAGGTTCCCCTGCCAAATATTTCGATTCATAATAAATTGCTATTATTAGTGCCAAGAATATGCTGAGGCTCTCAGCTGGAGTACTGACGGCCTGGGAATTATCCTGAAAAATCCTGCTCTCATTGCAGAGAAGGTTCTTCCGAACTATTATTATTATAGAATGAAATACGCTTCATTTCTAAGACAAGTAAACACCTAACCTGATAGAACCTTGAACAAATTCAATATCCTGACACAGTTAAACTATTATGGGTTCAAACGTGTGTCTGGCCGATCAAAGATGGTAGTCTACTCTCATCCCCTATTCCAAAGAGGAAAAAAGTAAGTACCTATTATTCATTTCTTGGGATGTGGCTGACGATTTACTAAGAGTTTTACTTGAGAAAATCAAAAGAAACAATGGATACTATTCTAAGGATAACGACCATGAATTCGAACCTATGGCATCGACGATAATCAAGACTCCAGAGCTGAGCAATAAAGGCTGCCAAGAAAATCATGTAAATAAAAAGCTTTTTTTAGTGCGCAAACTGATAATTATAGGAGGAATTTATTGAATTCATGCGAAAAGAACTCGAAGATCTTCGAGCTGAGATAATTCAATTGCAAATTGAGAACTCATCTTTAAAGCTAAATCTTAAAGATCTCACGTAAAAGTGGTTGAACTCAATAAATCTCATCTAATTCTTCATACAAGAATACGCCTGCAAGCTTTACAACAGAATAGGCCATTTCAAGAGAGAAATGGATATGAAGAATATCAAAGAGTACCTACAAGAGAAGGATATCAGCCGTACTTCAGATCCCAGATTAGAGGAGATTTGACTCCCGCCAATAACTCACACACACTCAGCCACCCTTGTTCAGATGGTTTTCCTACAACTGTAATCTTAGATACTTTTCTATTACTCACACACCTTGTAAGATCTCTCAGTCCCATTATGGATACACGCAACCGATTTTTAGTAGAGACAACCAGATAGACTATAGAGACACTAGCTCGAGTGTTTCAATTCAAAATAATATTGAATGGAGCCAAAATCGAATTGCTCCGATTCAACATGCTGGCTCTTACTATGATTCGACGTAAATTCAAATGAATGTCTAAGTAGTAACATTTCCTGTGATTAATGTGCTAGGGCTGGTAACAGGCAGCAGATTAACCTTGAGGACCTGTTTTGAAGATGATTGTACGTTTGATGATTAATTTCATTTGCTTCCGAAAGAAGCTATTTTAAATTAAATTAGTTTAGTCCAGAAGCGGTTTGTTACTTCACTGTACAATTTAGAAGTTCTGAGAACATTAAAGGATCTTATCAATTAAGGAATTGCGAAGAAACAAAATTTGTCGGTTTAAGAGATCCTTTGAGTTGTGTGAGGATAGACGTAAAATGCGGCACTCTTGTTTGTTAATCATCGGAGTGTTGTGGCACTTAGTTTTTTCTCTTCAGACCGTCAATTGCCCAAAACGGCAATGACACTTAGATATTAATGAGTATTGATTGTTTAGTGTTTTCTGGATATGCTTGGCGAAGAAACAATCCAAAATAATCTTTTCGCAGCAAATACTTATTGAAACTTAAAAATCACAGAAAATTGCTTCTGAAAACCGACGAGACTAATCTAAACATTTCCTTAATCACATATTAATACAAGCATTAGTTCATTTCATAGAACGATTTCCTCAACTACTTCGATAAAGTTTCATTCCAGCACGAGACTAATTTCTTTTTGCTCTGGGTTTACAAATTATATCTCCTAAAAAGTTTAAGAACTGATGCTGCCATTACTTTACATGTATTATCCATTGAGGAAAATGCTTCATTGATTCGAAAGAATCGTGTGTCAAAACATGTTCATGTGCTCAAGAACGTTGAATGATTAGATCAAAATTTTCAGAGACCAATAACACTTTCTCTCATGGTATCAAAGCAACCCGACTATCGACGTTCTGCACTGAAATAGCAACTACTCTTGTCAGAAGGTTTTCCAGAGCGTTTCCCAACGGAAAATCAGCTAATAACAACGATTTTACTTGATACTTTCAATCTCTGAAATAACAAAGGATACGGGCTACGAGAACTGCAGATATTTAGAGTCACTTAAGAGCTACCACCATTCTCAGCACTCTAAAGCTCTAAATTGATTCAATGTGTTTAAAAACTCTCTTTTGATCTCTGTATCTAAGAATGATACCAACTTTTCAAATGATTTTACTTGAAAAGACGAGAATTATTGTACTAAGCTTCTGAATGATTGAACTTTAGTCGAAAACATAGCCCATTTTGAAAAATTATGATGTTAAATGCTTTTATTTATTTTAACAAGCAAAATTTAATTTAATCCGTCATCGAACATTTGAAACAAAAAGAATAGTATTGACGGAATGAGAAATTTGCGTGATTAATAAACGAAATTAAATTTTATATTAATTAAAACCGTCAACCATTGCGGACAGCATGCGCAACCCAGGGGAATGCTAATAACCAAATTAACGGTATCAGAGATAGCTTCCAGCCGACTATACATTCAAAATATTCCATGGAAAACAACAGATTGTTTCCAGAAAGAATGCTTTATAATTCGTGGAGCTGCAAACGCCAAACGAGTTTAATCATTCCCCCGATGATTCATTATGATTCACCCGTGAACAATACTAACTGTCTGCTGCAAAAATCAACATTATTAAAATAACCGAAGAGAGAAAATGGATTTCGGACTACAAAAGCCCACTGAAGAAACCTCCACTCTCATAATAAAATCAGAGGACTCAAATAATGACTTACCACATATCAACCCAAAAGAAGTAAAAGAAGTCACTCGCAAAATAAAGAAAAAGAAGGGCTACCACCAAGTCTCTAACGAAACAAGAGAGGAAATCTTGAGAAGGGTCCTGCTGTCGAAAGAAAAAGTTTCACAAGTAAGACAAAAATGCACAATAGTTCGAATAATTTGGTACCCTGATGATAGGTCTCTAGAGATATGAAAATCAACTACACGACAGTAAGTTCGATAGTTCATATCTACCTAAAGCAAGGCAGGACGGTCAAAATTCCGCAAAAATACCGGAAACGTAACTTCAAGTTAGAGAACCAAACACAGCCTAGTCACAGCGCTAGCGTGAAACTAGAGACAGAGAATCAAAATACTATGACAATACCTTTACAATTTACAGAAAATCTTAGCTTGACGCAAGCAACTCCCTCTGATTATTTGACTCTTCAAAGCCCTCAAGCATTCACTTTTCAGAATATCGGTTATAGCCCTCTTTTGGACATTCAAAGGTACCAGGAAGAACTCCATCAGAGGTCTTTATATGCGAAATATCTGCTATTGAAGAATTATACCGAAATGAAACCTCTAACTTTCCAATCAGGAAATTTTGTGCCTCAAGTTGTCAGTTACATGAGAAAAGGGCAGGTTCAGCCTCCATCATTAGGGAGTCTGATCCTACCTTTTCAGTAATTGACCCTAACTGGGCCTTTGGTTATGTCTTTTTATGAAGAAACACATCGGAACGGATGGAGTAACGCTAATTGTTTGTGAATTCGAGTAGTAAACTAACTAAGTGACTTTTTCTTTCTCACCAACTTAATCAGCAGCATAAGCAAATTTCTTTTTCTACGTAAAGGCTTGTATTAGTCAGCTTTGCATGCACACTCATATTTTCTCATTATCAATCTTCTATTTATCGATAAAATTTATTTCCCAGCGACCTCTCACCTGCGTTTGACAGAGCGTTGGAGATCAGAAAGAATTAAATTATTGCAATTATTCTCTCATGATAGCAAAGGTTCAATGGAGGCATCTGCACTCAGCTTGGTTGGCCTTAATTTCACCAATATCCATCCATACATGAATCTAAGGATGAATGCGGCTCTTTACTCAACGATATTTCTGAAAACATTACTAGACTTCAGAGTTTCGAGGATAATCCAAACTGGCACAATGCCGACCCCTGATATCTATGAAGAACATTGAAATTTTTTGCACACTCCTGTTGCAGGACTATTCAAAAAGATGTCTTATGTCTGACTTTGAAAGTTACTCTTTGGTATTGGAACTCTGGTATATTAAGTGAGTTCTTTTATTGAAAGCGATTACAAACACATAACATTTCGAAATTAAAGAAAAAAAACATTGGTTCCTTATGAACTATCTACAAGATTTATGAATCTCTGAATATTTGTGAACTTGACCTGGTTTTTTCGGAGTGCTCCTCAAACCATTTTTATTTGAGCATATCTCTGCATATCGTTTCGGTTTTTCAACCGTTGGATATTTAGGTGCCATACAAAACTCATTCGTTGTGTTTGCTGAGTTTTCCGAGATCTCTGTGTACGATCGCTCCTGTATCTGCTGTGACTCGTGCAGTCTTTTCGAATGACTCTGAGTAATTACGCCATAATTGCCATTCGAAACTGTCTGCAATGGACTGCTCACTACAATTTTATTTTGCTCAATATAAGACCCTTTAGATAGTCCCTGCTGCTTTGAAATCTCAATTGTACTTATAACTTTTCTTTTCTGTTGGCTTTCATAAGAACCAACAACTACATCTCGGGTTGGTTTTGGATTTTTTTGGAAAGGAGTTCTTTTACAAACAGCTTCTGTCTTACTCGCCGACTTCAAGAGAGCTCTTTGGCTATATGCCGGCGTACTCCTCACTCTGTTTTTCGAGCCTGGGCAAGAATTGTAATTATCTCGCCTCTGCTTCGAGTTGGGTGTAGAATACTGTACTTCTTCAGTGCCGGATCTTGCCGTCGGATGCGGTGTTACAGAGCGCACAGCATTTTCATTTCGGCTGTTATAAGTTCGAAAGTAGAGTCCCTCGAGACTATAATGCGCTTCTTTACGGCTTCCACTATGCTCAGAGAAAAACTGCTGTGTTCGAAACGGCTGAAATTCTTCATTTTTCAGTGTCTCAGGCTGTAAGTGCTGTTTGACGCTTTGGAGTGAGCTCATACGAGCTTTCTGGCCGCTCTCACTCAATGGTGTACTTACAAGAGGTGAGTTAGAGCTGAGACTTGGAGTTGAAGGCTTATAAGCCTCTGATTTTTCAACAAAGATCACTTTATTGTAATTTTGATTTTCGCCTGTCGGCGAGCTTGGCGGCAAGTAATCTGTAAGCGATTTATTCTGCTCGGTTCTTTGCTCATCAAGCCCTTGCTCTGGCTTCTTAGGATGAGAAAAGGAGATGCAGTTCTTCTGCATCAAGCGCATTAAACGATCAATCTGTGCTTTAATAGCTTGTCTGAATTCTGTTCCACTATTCTTTTGGTCCTCTCGATGACTTTCTAAACTGCTGGAATCTAGCACTTCTTTGACCCTCTCGAGGATACTGCATATAATGAGAGCATTTTGCTCTGAGTAATCCGAGAGGCTGAGTTTTTTGCTATCCACCATTGAGTTCAATAATTTATCCAGCAGCACTAGAGCTTTCTCTTCTTTTTTTACATCAGAGTTTTCTTCATCGTTTTCCTTGAGCTGCTCCTTGGCTGAGTTTTGCCTTGGAATATAGCGCGTGGATACACAGGACTCAGAATCCGAAAGGTCTTTCTTTGAGCAAGGTGAAGGGTCTTGACTGGTTGCCTCGGTGTTGGTGTGTCTAATCGGGGAGAGCCAGGGCTCTGGAAAGGTTATTCCTAATCCTGACATTATCGTTGGCAAACAAACAGATTTATTGGTTAATTTATTAAATCCTTAACGACTTTAACCCACTAGCCACAACCAGCGCCAAATATCTTACAAACCCAAGAAAATATAAAGAAACAACTATCCAAGCTTATCGGCCAAACTTTGCTAGTAAGAAAGGCAGAGAGCGACAAGTTTCAATTAAGTAGTATAAAAAAAGATAAATAGAACCAAACATAATTAACACATTAATTCAGCTAAAGAAAAAGCTTTTCGATGCCATTACAACCATATTTTTGACATTGTTGGCATCACCAAACTTCATATAAAATTTTCCCAGAAAGTGTATAAGACATATAAGGAGTAACTAGTAATTAATTGAAGCTTCAGATACTACTGGTAGAGCCAAATGTAATGCTTCTCGCACATTTTCCCTGCAGTAAGGGCAGGTTATGTTACTATCGAACCATTGCTCTAAGCACCCCTGATGAAAAACGTGTTTGCACTTAGGCAGCGTGATTATTTGGTCATGCAGTGAAAAAACATTCAAACAGATCGAACAATGCTCGACAACGTCATTCAATCCAGTTTCATCCTTTTTGGGGGTATAGTACGATAAACTGAGCCGATTCCTTTCTTCGAATTTCAAACCAGGGTCCAGGTCGGCGAACTGATGGAATTGTCCCATCAACCGCGGGTTATTCGAGGAAAACGTGGCGATGATGCTGACAACAACGTAGATCAGTATCGTGAGGTTGAAGAACATTACGATGGTTATGTCGAACCACATGATGATGAACGTTAACCAGTAGAAGATAAAATAAAGAGGATCTGTTTCTATTGTGATTGTTTCGTGGCATTTCTTCGCTTTCATTGCTTCAGAATTCGAAAAAAGCATAGCGGCTTCGAGTACGAAGATAAGCATGAGGTAGACTGATTTGCTACGGCGGTAGACCTTCCAGATGGCAAAGAGACTGCAGAGGAGAGCAGCAATGACAATTCTTTTCCTACACTCGTCCTCTTCGGAGAAATTCCAAAATAAGAATACTATGACAGCCAACCCACCGAGCAGGATGGTCTGTCTGAGTAGCAACTCTGCGCGTGGGACAGGCATTCGAAATATACGAAAATTGCTTCTAAACTTTGTTATTTTTGAAATATATTACTGGTTTATTAGGTTTATTCGCGTGACTTCTAAAGGAAAAAATCACAATTAATCTGTATGATATGGGTTATAGTAGGATTGTAAAGAGAATATTCAGATTTAGTTTGCAGTTTAGATGGTATGAATGGATTAAGATCAATTTTCTGTTATGAATTTTCAAATATGTATTTGCAAACTGAAGATGCATAGATATAATTTGTGATCCCGTATCTTTCTCTATATTCTCAGCTGCCTACGCGTCATTGGAAATGCCAGAATCTCCTGAAGATTGAGATTTCGAGATTCTTTCAATTTCGAGTTTTCTCAAGAAGCAAGGAGGTTGGTTGTTAAAGTTAATGA